>MDSW01022122.1_pt1 | contig 10363 bp, 3 predicted proteins | sample 811171 | NCBI WGS metagenome assembly MDSW01 (sample SAMN05326641, study PRJNA326480) | marine metagenome | isolation source: seawater | place: Atlantic Ocean: North West | collected 2012 | reverse complement strand
GTTGTTAATTCAGCTTATTATATTGATAATGGTGATGGTTTTACTGCTCCTCAAAATACAGATCCTACTGTAATACAGTTTGATGGTTTTACTACTCCATTAATTGCTACAGCAAATGTAATTTGTGGAGATATTTATAATATTAAGATAGTTGTAGCAGACGCGGTTGATGGAGCTTGGGATTCAGGGATATTCTTAGAAGCAGGTAGTTTTTATTCTCCTCCTTTGCAGATTTCAGACAATTTAAATATTGATTCTACGTTGATGAATGTTCCGTGTAATACTCAGATTACTTTAACAGCTAATGGAGGTCCTGGAGCTATTTATCAGTGGTTTGATATGTCATCTAATATTATAGGTACCGATTCAGATATTACTGTTGGGCCGGGATCATATATTGTGTCTGCAGATATTTTAGGGTGTGCTACCTTATCAGATACTTTAACAGTTATTGCAGATAATGGGCCTATGTTTGATTTAGGTCCAGATTACACAATCCCTTGTAACACAACAACTATCCTTGATCCTATAGTTACAGGAGGGTTAGGGCCTGCATTTTATCAATATAGTTGGAGTAATAATAGTACAGCTTCGAATATTGAAGTAGATGAAGGGGTATATTCTTTACAAGTTGATGATGGAACAGGTTGCTATTTCCAAGATACTATTATAATAACGGAAAACTCTTCTCCAATAGCTTCTGTCAGTGGAGGTGGGGATCTTTGTGATAATGGAACTACAGTAGATATATTATTTAATTTTAATGGATTGTTACCATGGGACCTTACATATACAGATGGCTTAACATCTTATACTGTTAATAATATAACAACATCAAATTATGTACTTTCTACTTTTAATGCTGGAGAATATGCTATTGAATTAGCTGATGATTTAAATGATTGTATTGCTGATACTATTGATGGGAATGTACAGGTTATTGTACATCCTTTACCGATTGCTACGATTACACCTAGTAATGTTATAATGTATACAGGAGAAGAGGTAACTCTTGACGCTGGAGAATATGCTTATTATGAGTGGTATACTGTAGAAGATTCATTGTTAAGCCAAGAACAGACCTTAACTGTTACAGACTCAGGCAGATTTTATGTGTTTGTTGAAGATCAATATGGATGTAGTGATATCTCAGAATTGGCTAATGTGGGGTCTGTTCCCTTAACACAGGTTTTTGTACCTACAGTTTTTACTCCTAATAATGACGAACATAATGAGACTTTTGTTATAAAAGGTTTAAATATAGATTATTTCTATATTAGAATATTTAATAGATGGGGAGAATTAATGTTTGAAAGTAATGCCATTGATAAATATTGGGATGGCTTATTTAATAATAGACATGTTCCTGAAGGTACTTATTATTATAATATTGATATTATAGGTAAAGATAATAATAGTTTTACTAAGTCAGGAGTAATTAATGTAATCTACTAGCAGAGAAAAAAGACCTCTTATTTAGTTAGGTCGTTAATCTTTTGTTCTAATTTTTTGATCTGTTCTATTATTTGATCTTCTTTAGCCATTATTTGATCTTCTTTAGCTATTATTTTGTCTCGATGTCTTCTAGAAGCGCTTTGATTAGCAAATTCTGCAGATACTATACCAGTAGGAACTGCAATAATAGCATAACCCAAAATCATCATAAATGAGGCTATTATTTTACCAATTACAGTATGAGGGACTATGTCTCCGTATCCAACAGTAGTAAGTGTTGTAATTGCCCAATATATTGATTTTCCAATACTTTCAAAGCCATTTTGTTGACCTTCAACGATATACATAACAGTCCCTAGAAGTGTAACGATTATTGAGATTGTAAGAAGAAAAACAGTGATCTTTGGTCTGGAAGATCTAAGTGCTATTTGCATTGTATAAGCTCCTCTTAAGTAAGCTGAAAGCTCTAAAACTCTGAAAACCCTAATTAATCTAACAACTCTGATTGCTATCATTCCACCAATTGGAGGGTAAATAAACATCAAGTATGTAGGAAGAATTGCTAATAAATCTATAATACCCATAAACGACAGCATATATTTTCTTTTGTTGGGTGCTGAATATACTCTGAGACCGTATTCAATTGTAAAAATACCTGTGAATAGCCATTCCATCAGGGTTTCTTGCTGTGGATCTAAAATAACTCCAATTACTGATAATAAAATCAACATAATTAGAAAAATATCAAAGAGTTTTCCTTCTGGAGTGTCGTATCCAAAAATAATTTTTCTTAGTCTTTCTTTTTGCATTTTGGGCAATATTTATATGACAAACATAAAAGATTTTTTAATATCTACGTGTTATGAATTCAATAATTACTTACATCAGGATTTTTAAAATCTAATTTCTGTTAATAAAAAATACCTAAATCAATTTAATATAAATTAATGATTATTAATTTTATGCATGTCTAATTTTCAAGTATACTCATCATCTGCTGGCTCTGGAAAGACATACACCTTAGCGTTAAGTTTTATTGCTTTAGCATTAAAAGGAGGGAGCTCAGGTTATCAACAAGATTATTATAGAAAGATTTTAGCTATTACCTTTACTAATAAGGCAGCATTAGAAATGAAAGATAGAGTGTTAAATTATTTAATATCTCTTTCTAATGGAAAAGATATTGATAATATTATTAATTGGCTTATTAAAGAAACAAAATTAGAGAAAGAAGTAATATTTAATAGAGCTAAATTTGTACATAATCATATATTACACCACTATACTGATTTAAGTATTTCTACAATTGATAAATTTACTTATCGCATAGTTCGAACTTTTGCATCAGAACTTGGTCTTTCACAGAATTTTGATTTAGAGATAGATAATTATAAAATTATTCAACCAGTTGTTGCTTTATTATTATCTAGAATTTCTGAGAAAGAGAAAGACCTTTCTCAACTTTTAATTGATTTTGCATTTACAAAGATTGAAGATGGGAAAAGCACAAATATAGAGAGAGATCTTGAGTTGTTTTCAGAGGAATTATTTAAAGAAGAAACAAGTCAATATTTAGAGAAAGAAAAACTATCTATAAAGACATGTGTTAGTATTAGGAGCATTATTCAGAAACAGATTGAAGATTGTAAAAACAAGATTCTTGATTTATCAAAGCGTACTTCTCATTATTTTAACTCTCATAATCTTACTTCTGAGTATTTTATAAGAGGAACATTCTATAATCATTTTACTAAGAATTTATGTTCAGATGATTATAAGAAATGGATTCCTAGTGAGACCTTACAGCATAATATGTTAAATAACAATTGGTACTCAGATAATAGTCGTTCTGAGATTAAAGCTGCTGTAGAATCTTGTAAGCCTGAATTGACATTATTTTTTAATGAATTAATGGACTTAATAGTAGAGTACAATTCTTGTAAATTAGTTCTTAAGAATATTTTTTCAATATCAATTTTAAATGAATTAGTGAATCAAATCAAGTTATATAAGATTGATCAGAATATTGAGCAAATCTCAGTATTTAATAAAAAAATTCATCATATTATTAGTACACAGCCTTCTGCTTTTATATATGAAAGATTAGGAGAAAGATACAATCATTATTTAATAGATGAATTTCAAGACACTTCTATTTTACAATGGCAAAACTTTTTACCATTGATTACCGACTCTTTGGATTATGGTAAGAGTTTGGTTGTAGGAGATGGAAAGCAATCTATTTATAGATGGAGAGGGGGGGAAGTAGAACAGTTTCTACAACTTCCTGAGATTTATGGAGCGAATCATATTTCTTTTAAAGACGAGTGGGAGAACAAATTAATACAGCATTATGATCAATATACTTTAAATAAAAATTTTAGAAGCCGGAAAGAGATAGTTAAATTTAATAATTTATTCTTTGATAAACTAAAGGTATTACTTCCTCCTAAGATACGTAATATATATGCTAATCATAAGCAAGAGGTAATTTTAGATAACAAGAAAGGTTATGTCCATATTGAACTTTTTAGTAATAAGGATATTGATTTCAAATTACTTATTCTTCAAAAGATGTTAGAAGAGATTAGGAGTCTAAAAAAGGATTGTTTATTTTCTTATAAAGATATTACTATATTATGTAATAGTAGAAATAGAGTTTCTTTAGTTGCTGAATATCTATCTGAAAATGAAATTCCAGTTATTTCAGATGAGGGGCTACTATTAAAGCAATCAAAGAAAGTAAACTTGATTATAGCATTTCTAATGTATTTAAAGAATCAAGAGGATGCAATTGCTAGGTCAGTTATTATTTTGTATTTACAAAAGAATATTTTAACTTCTTATTCTTTGCATGAGCTTAATTTGAAAGCAAATACAAGGCATGGTTTTTCTAGAGTCTTACATTTATCTAATATTAATTTGAATGAATCCACCTTATTAGAAAGACCATTATATCAATTGATTGAACAATTGATTATGATTTTAAATCTCAAAGAAGATATTTATGTACAGTTTTTTTTAGATTTTGTTTTAGATTATAGTGAAAAAAAAATAAATGGCTTATCTGCTTTTCTGCATTTTTGGGAACAACAAAGAGATAAGCAGGCAATTGTAATTCCAGAAGGTTTGGATGCAGTGAAGATAATGACAATTCATAAGTCAAAGGGGTTGGCTTTTAATGTTGTAATGATTCCATTTAATTGGGAAGACACTCAAAATCTAAAAGAGGTTTGGGTAAATACTTCAGATTATTTTAATAAGACACTTCCATTTTCATTAATTCCACTTGCTAAATCAACGGAATATTCTTTTTTCAAAGAAACATATCTGAAAGAGACATCATTATCTTTATTAGACAATATGAATAAGCTTTATGTGGCTATGACAAGAGCGAGACAACGGTTATATATTTTTTCTAAAGAATTTCCTGTTAAACCTTCTAAAGATTTTGTTAGAAAAGGACAATTAAATTCTTTTTTATACCATTTTTCTAATCATTATCCAATAATTTTAGGATCAGGAAACTCTAACGATGATATATGTCTTTCTAATACTAATTTGAATAAATCTTTCTTAGTTAATAAAGTTAAAAAAGTTGATTGGCGAGAAGTTGTTTCTTTAAAACATTCTGCTGAGGAAATATGGGATATTGAAAATAATAACAGTAAAAAAGATTGGGGAAAATTATTGCATAAGGCACTTGCTAATATTCATTATAAAGAAGAAACTGAAGATGTTTTAAATAGGCTTTTTATAAGTGGACAGTGTAATGAAGAAAATTTTCAAAGATTAAGTAGAGAGGTTTATATGTTATTAGAAGATCCTAATATTGCTAAGTATTTCACTAAAAATTGGCATGTCAAGACTGAGAAAGAAATATTAACCAATACAGGAAGGACATATATTCCAGATCGTTTATTATTTGACAAACAATCAGATCAAGTGATAATTATTGATTATAAAACAGGAGAAGAGAAAGATAGACATATTAAACAAATACGTGACTATGCTAATGCGTTGAAAAAAATGGGCTATAATAATATAAAAGAGATCTTAATATATACTAGTAAGAAAGATAGAATAAAACCATTATGCAGCCTTTCTTAGATAAAATAGCAGAAAGATTATTGGATAGGTTTCCAGGCAACATGGAAAGAGTGTTGGTAGTTCTCCCTTCTAAGAGATCAGTTGTATTCTTAAAGAGTTATTTGTCTAAAAGAATAAAGGCGCCTATATTTTTGCCTCAATTTTATTCCATTGAGGAGTTTGTAGAAAGGTTATCAGGATTACAAGTTTTAGATAATGTTTCTTTACAGTTTAAATTATATGAATCATATCTTAATACTCACTCAGATAAAGTAGAGAATTTTGATAAATTTCTTAGTTGGGCGGGGACAGTTTTGCATGATTTTAATGATATTGATAGAAGTTTAGTAGATGCCGAAGCTATTTATACTAATTTAAAAAATGTAAAAGATTTAGAAAGTTGGTCGATAGATGATTGGAGTTTGTCTCAAGAAAGTTTAAGTCATTTACAACAAGACTATATTAGATTTTTTAAGAGCATGTTTGTGTTATATAGTGATTTTAAGGAAAAATTATTAAGAGAAAAAATAGCATATCAAGGACTTGCTTATCGTTGTGCTGCTGTTAATATAAAAGATGTAACATTAGAATGGGAAAAGATCTGGTTTGTCGGTCTGAATGCTCTTACAAAATCAGAACAGGAGATCATAAATTATTTAAAGGAAAAGGATGTTGCTAGGGTGTTTTGGGATGCAGATGACTTTTATTATAATAATCCTATTCATGAAGCAGGAAGTTTTTTAAGAATTCAAAGAGATAAATGGAAAGAAATAGATTTTCAGGGTGTTGGAAATTATTTTTCACAACGAAAAAATAATTTCCAAATAATAGGTTGTCCTAAGAAAATTTCACAAGCAAAGGTTGCTTCTGAATTACTAAAGAAATTAACTAAAGAAGATTTAGAAGATAGTAACACGGCAATTGTATTAGCTGAAGAATCATTGCTTTTCCCGGTTTTACATCATCTTCCATCATCAGTAAAAAGATTAAATGTTACAATGGGGAGCCCAATAAAAAACACAGCTCTTTTTGCATTTATTGAAGTAGTTTTTAATATGCATATTAGAGCTAAGCAATATAATCACGAATCCTTTTATTATAAAGATATCATTGATTTGATAGAGCAGCCTTATTTTATTAAGCTTTCAGATAGTGATTCCGCTTATAAATTAAAGAATTATATTGTTGCAAATAATCTTATATTTATTAATTACGCACAAATTAAGGAGATATTTTTTAATCAAGAAGTAGGCCGATTATTTTTTAATTTATGGGAAAATTCTCATGATGTTACATCTTTTTTAGAACAATTGATCACGTTATTACGTAAACCTTTAGTAGGGAAGAAGGGGACTATAGAATCAGAAGTTTTAACAGTAATTAATCGTAATGTTTTAATCTTAAAAAGATTAATTAATCACGTAGATTTTGATATTAATTTAGTAACATTTCAGAGAATCATGACACAACTGATTGCAAAAGAAGTGATTCCTTTTAAAGGAGAACCTTTACAGGGAGTGCAATTGATGGGTCTTTTAGAAAGCAGGACGTTAGATTTTAAGAATATAATAGTTTTAAGTGTTAATGAAGGCGTACTTCCTAAAGCAAAGGCTTTTAGCTCTTTTATTCCTTATGATATGAGAAGGTATTTTGAATTACCTACTTATTTAGAAAGAGATTCTTTGTTTGCTTATCATTTTTATAGGTTGTTACAAAGAGCTCAGAACATCTCTTTAGTATATAATACAGAAACAGATGATTTTGGTAATGGAGAAAAGAGTCGTTTTATTACTCAATTATTATCTGAATATAGAGATACTAATATTGAACATTTTCTTTATAGAGATCAAGAATTAGATTTAGCTAAACAAGAACAGTTAGTGATTAAAAATGAAGGATTAAGGAACGAAATAATAAGATGGGCTAGTGAAGGGGTTTCACCATCAGCTATTAATAAGTATAACCACTGTCAGATTGCTTTTTATTATCATTATTTGGCTAAGATAAGAGTGTCAAAAGAAGTAGATGAATACGCTGATGATAGTACTATAGGTACTGCTATCCATAATGCCTTAGAGGCTCATTATCCTTTAGGGATATTAACAGAGAAATTCATTAAAAATAATAAAGAATTAATCATAGATTCATTGAATGATAATTTTAAGAAACTCATTTCAGAAGAATATATTAAACAAGGGAAGAACTATTTAAATTTGGAGATTGCAAAGAAATTAATGGATAATTTTTTGAATCTAGAAGTAAAGCTATTACAAGATGCAAGAAAGGAAAATAAACAAATAAAGATTCTAGCTAAAGAAGAAGAGCTTACTTGTGTTTTAAATTTAGATGGTATTGATTTTCAACTAATTGGAAAAGTAGACAGAATTGACCTGCTAGGAGATGAATTAAGAATAATTGATTATAAGACAGGAAAAGTTGATCCTGCAGAACTTGTTTTTAATGATTATAAAGAGTTAGATTCTGAGAAAAAAGCAAAGCTTTTTCAACTGTTGATGTATGCATATATATATATTAAAAGTTCCTCTCATAAAATGAATGATAAAGTGTTTGCTGCAAATATTTCTTTTAAGAATATTAAAAAAGAATTAATCAAGGTGTCCGAAGGAAGAGGTAGAAAAAAAGCAGATCCTTTATGTATTAATAATTCTGTTTTGACTAATTTTGAGGATAACGTGAAACGAGTTTTAACACGTATTTTGAAAAATGATTTTAAATCAACAGATAATTTAAAGTCATGTCAGTTTTGTGAATATAAGTCAATTTGTAAGAAGTAGTTAATATGTTATTAATAAAAAAATAAATAGAATGAGACAGTTTTTTTTCGTAGTGATTATTATGTTTTTTACTTTTTCTATATCTGCACAAAATAGAAGCTGTGGGACTATGGATTATTTACAACAAGTACGCAATAATGATCCTAAGCTTGATGTAAGAATGGATAAAGAAAATCAGGAAATTAAGCAATGGATTTCAGATAATGGAAAGTCACATTCAACTATTTTGACCATACCTGTAGTTGTGCATATTTTATATAAAACGGCAAATCAGAATATTTCTGATGCCCAAATACAATCGCAAATTGATATTTTAAATGAAGATTTTAGAAGAAATAATTCAGATGCTTCTTCTGTTCCTTCTGCTTTTGCTGGTTTAGCTGCTGATTCTGAGATAGAATTTTGTTTAGCTGTTAGAGATCCAAATGGTAATATAACTAATGGAATTACTCGAACTTATACAAATACGTCAAGTTTTTCTGGCTATACTAGTATGAAATATGCTAGCAGTGGAGGTGTAAATGCATGGAATACTTCAGATTATTTGAATATTTGGGTGTGTAATCTTTCGAGCGGTCTTTTAGGCTTTGCAACTTTTCCAGGAGGTAATTCAAATGAAGATGGCGTCGTTTGTGATTATCAATATTTTGGTAATACAGGAACTGCTACTTATCCTTATGATCTTGGCAGAACAGCTACTCATGAAGTGGGACATTATTTAAATTTATATCATATATGGGGCGATTCATATTGTGGTAATGATCAGGTTTCAGACACTCCGAAACATGAAGAGTCAAATTATGGCTGTCCAACTTTCCCACATGGTTCAGCATGCTCAGGCACAGGCTCTAATGGTGAGATGTTTATGAATTATATGGATTATACAAATGATGCATGTATGTATATGTTTACTAATGGTCAGAAAAATAGAATGAGAGCAACTCTAAATGGTAGTAGATCTTCATTACTTTCTTCTAATGCATGCAGCCCAGTATTTACACCTTTAGTATTGTCAGGTCAAATACAAAATGTAAGTTGTGATGATTATACAGATGGTAGTATTAATTTAACAGTTACAGGAGGTACTTCTCCTTATAGTTATTCTTGGAGTAATGGTAGTTCCAGTCAAGATTTATATAATTTAAGTGCAGGCACATATACTGTTACTGTTACTGATGCCCTTGGGCAAGTTGAGACAGCTATTTATACAGTTTCTTCTCCTACTCCAATTAATGTAACTTACACAGTTTATTCAAGTTCTGCGCCTGGAGTGAGTGATGGTTCAGTTAGTGTTAATGTAAGCGGAGGGACAGCTCCATATACTTATAATTGGTCTAATTCGAATGGATATACTTCTTCTACACAAGATTTATCCAATGCATTAGCTGGAACGTATAGTTATTATGTTATAGATGCAAATAATTGTTATGAGTTTTTTGTTATTGTTGTTTCCGAAGGGCAATTAACTCCTTTAAGTGTTACGGCATCTATGACAGATTTGCTTTGCAGTGGAGATGCAACAGGAGCGATTGACATAACTGTTACTGGAGGGGTTTCTCCATACACATATAGCTGGACAGGACCTAATGGTTATACAGCAAGTACAGAAGATATTTCTGGATTATTTTCTGGAATATATACGGTATCAGTTACTGATGATCAGAATCAAATATCTTCATCATCTTATACTATTAATGAACCTTCTTTATTGTCAGCTACTTATAGTGTTACGAATACGACACCAGCAGTGAATGATGGATCTATTGACCTAACTCCATCAGGAGGAACACCTCCTTATGCTTTTTATTGGTCAACAGGAGATAATACTGAGGATCTTTCAAATTTATCAGCAGGAGCATATGATGTTTATATTGTAGATGCTAATTTGTGTTATATTAATATTATAATCAATATAAATGAGAATTCAAGCATTTGTAATAAACCTGTCCCAACAGGTCAGTATGTAGATGAGATTATTCATAATAGAGCTAGAGTACATTGGGATAATATGACAGATGCTATAT
>MDSW01170334.1_pt1 | contig 10364 bp, 6 predicted proteins | sample 811171 | NCBI WGS metagenome assembly MDSW01 (sample SAMN05326641, study PRJNA326480) | marine metagenome | isolation source: seawater | place: Atlantic Ocean: North West | collected 2012 | reverse complement strand
TTTCTTCATTGAAAAATTTATTTTCTGTTTCTGGTGTTGTAGCATCAACGAGATTAGTAATAACCTCTGGATTCTCTAGCTGTTCTGATGGACTCATCTTTGTTTTTTCATATGAAAAACTCTTATCTTCAAAATCTGAATCATAACGACTACCCAACATACCATAATGTAATGTTGCATAAGAACGAGGTTTAATTCCGTCTGGAAGTTCTTTATCTGAGGTTTCAGTACGAGGTCTTACCCTAAAATCTTGACTCTTAGCAGCATTTGTAACCTTTGGATAAAATGGTGAGTTTGGTTTCTCGACCAACTCCTTAGTATCTAATTTTCCTTTTAGTGTTTTTACTCTATCTGTTGGTATTGCCAATTTAGATTGTTTATATCGTATACCAAAGTCTGACCATAAATCAATCTCTTCACCATTCATTTCAAAGTATTTATCTTTTTCAGCATTTGATAGAGAACTTGCATCAATAGTTGATTCCATCTCCCAACCAGCAGTCATTTGTAAATCTGATGTAGGACCTATTGATGAAGCATTTTGTGCAAATGGTGCATACTTTCTAAAATGTCCTACAGCCGAGTCTAATGTATCTGTACCATATTTGTTTTCAACTCTACCCTCATCGTTTACAAACATACTAAAGTTACTAAACGAACCATTTTGTCCACCAAATATCAAATCATTTGTTTGAAAAGCTCTTGCCTCATCTATTGTTGAGAAGTCATTATCAGCCAATTCAAAAGCCTTTCCAGTACCAAAATATAAATTTTCCATACGACCCAACACATTGGATTTCATTAGTGTACCAGCATTTCGTGTGTTTTCAAATCGTGTAGCAATTGTTGCACTCATTATACTATTCACCATTGACTTGAATCCACTTGAAAGTTTACCAAGAAAAGAAGTAGGTGCACCATCTTCTGGTTGGTCTAAACTATATATTGGAACTCGATTCCCACCTATGTTATAAGTTTGTATTGCACTTGTCCCATAATACTTGTCTGCCAAAAATTCTGTTGGGTCTCCGTGAAAGAAAGAATAAAATGCCTTACTCAATCTATCGTTTGGATTTGGTGGTCTATCTTTTTTAGTATTCAATCCATCTGCACTTGCCATTTGATTATCCATCCAATTACTCAAATAATCATCTGTTCCTGTGGTATAAACACCAAGTGCAAAATTCTCTTCGTGGGTATGTTTTGCCAAATATGAGACTGGAATATTATTTTCATATGCCCCATCAGGACCTTGAAGTATACGACTTGGAGTGCCTGGTGAGAATTGATGTCTCGTACTTAGTCCCCAATCAAGAACTCCATTTTGTGCACTATATGGTGCCAAACTTGCACCAAAATTATCAGTATTTACTTGACCAAATTTTAAATTAGCTTCTTGTTGTGTATTGGAGATAACATTCAACCCCACACCATCTGTCATAGCACCTGGTCCTATAACTCTTGAAGGACCAAGATTAGGTAATGCACCTATACCATCACCCAATCTAGCAAACTCTGGTAGATTAGGGTCATTATCGTTACTAATTAAGAAATCATTGATACTTGCTCTTGATGGTGTGAATAAAGGTGGTAATGTTCTATTAGTAGTAGTTTTTGTATTATCAAAAAATGAAGACATAGAAGAACCAAATTTAGTTCTGTTTTGTGCCTGTTGTAGTCTATTATTATTTAGTGCAGATTGTGCATGACTCGTGACTTGTGTATTTCTTGCAATTTCAAGGTCACTAACATTTTGATTGAATATACTAGCCTCTGCACCAGTTGTTGGTAGTTCTGAAGTTCCACCACCTGCAGCACTAAATGCATCTAAGGCTTTCTTAAAAAAGTCTACACCTTTACTAACATCGGTGTGTCGAGTGTATGCCGCATCTGTTGTTGCGGACAATAAAATTTTTGGTAATGCCATAACACGAGTTTCTTGTCGTAAATTTAGAGATTGTAATATAGAATTATTACCTATAAAATTACTCCTTTGTGTTACCGCACTCAATCTAACAAAATCAGAATCTTGTCTACCAATTCGTGTCATCACTCCACCTCTGAAGAAATCTCCAGAAAATCCTATGGTTGGATAACTATTACCATCCCACCTCTGACCTATATTTCTAACAATAAATGGTAAACCTGAAAACTCCCCATTTGGTAAATCTTTTCCATATCCAAGTTTATTATGTTGTGATTTCCAATTACTAAATTGTAAGTCTCCCAAAATATCTAAATATGGATTTGTATTAGTAGGTAAGGGCCCACCAGTTGAATCTGGAATATATAGTAATCCACTATCTTGTAATTGTGAACGAGTCTTGAAAGTAAATGCAGATGAGTTTGTGGTTTCATCTATCTCCCACGATTTAGGTGAGATTACATTGTATGGAAAAGTATTACCATCATTTACTAATTGTGAACTATACTTACTATTGAAAGTTTTTGTAAATCCGTTTGGTAATGTGTTTGAACCCCACTCTCCACTACGACCCGATAAGAAATCTACTGTGGTTACCTCGTCTGTATATCCCAAATTCATACCATAATTATTTGGATATGAATATGTATAGTCCTCTCCTTTTATTTTGATACCTTGAAATTTACTGGCATCTCTATCTACAAATCTTTGACTAAATCCATTTGCATCTACATTTGGAAAAAAGTCTACTGAACTAATTAGTCCTAATCCCAATCCACTATAGTTTGGATATCCGTAGGATTGACCAGCAACACCTTTGAAACGACTCGTGTCTCGTGAATTATCATTCTTGATAAAACCATCATTCACGGTATTTGATATAAAATCTACCGTGGATATTCTTCCTAAATCTGATTTTAAGTCCTTGAGTGCCATTATGCTATTGTCACCTCACCTGGTCTGTTTCGTTTTGTTTGGTCTGTCAATACACCACGAGAATTTTGTGCCTCTAAGTGTCTTTGTTTCTGTCCACTCTCAAGTCTATTGAGTGCTCCTGCAACCTCACCACTTCCTTGTTGTTGCATACTTGCAACTTGTAACATTCCATTTGTAACTGCCTGTGCCATAAATCCTTTTGGACCTACATTGACTTCATCGTCAGCTCGAGTATTAAAAATACCACCACTTGTACCTGAAGTCATTATTGTGGCTCCACCACCACCCATATGCATATCACCAACATTCATTGCTTTAGTGGCCAAGGTAAACATTCCCAATACAGATGCAGCTGCAAGTATGCCTGCTCCAATTGGATTGTTCAGTTTTTCAAATGCATTCGAAAATATCTGAAATACAGCTGTTAAAGCTGTTATTCCTTTCAAGGCTCTAACAGCAGACACAAGACCGTATACTCCAGCAACAGCACCTAAAAACAATGCTGGCATTCCACCAAGAACATCATTAATAAAATTGAACGCTGATGCAATACCAGTTATAGGAAGTAATATCAATCCCACTACCGTGAGCATCGCACCCAATGCAGGAACGACAACACTAATAAGCGTAGTTCCAATCATAGACAATGAATCTCCAAATGTCATCATAAATTTATTTATACCCTTTTCTATTAAATCGGACATACTTACCATACCACTTTCTATTTTTTGTTGAGTAGTTAGACTATCGTCATCTAAAATTTTCTTTCTTTCTGCAGCCTTTACTTGAGTCAATAATTCACTTGTGGATAATCCAATTGCAGCTGCGAGCTTTTTCTTTTCAATAACATTGAGTTTATCGAACTCTGCCGCAGTACCCACAACTCTCAATACTTCTTTTTGTACGGTTAGCATATCATCATTAAGAACTGCTCTTCTTGCCATATCTAAATTCAAATCTCTTCCGAGTAAAACACTTGCCTCCATTTCTGCATTCACAGAACTTTCAAAATCTAAAAGTGAATCTGCAACTTTAGCAGTTATTGCTAAGTTACTTCCAAGTTTTCTTGCTGCAACCGCAGCATCTAATAAATTCTTTCCACCATCTTTAGCATAGTTTGCAAAAAACTCTGCATCTTCCGTGACATCTGCAAATACCTTACTTGGTATTACTTTATTTTGTAAAGCTAACTCACGAGTAGACATAATCAATGCATCTGCTTGGTCTTGTGACAATCCACCAATTGCTCTCATATTTTCTCTCATCACAATCAAGTCACTAGCACTCATTCCAATTTGTACAGATGTATTGATAAGATTACCTAAAAAGTTCTTTGACTCCTTTACAGTTCCACCCAACTCTTCTCGTATTGCAATTTGTGCACTCTTTATCTCATCTCCACTAACACCCAATAGTGCAAATTGAAATGATAAGATTTGTGATTGTTTGGTTAGTTTTGATGCCTCCATTACAGAAATACCCAATTCTTTTCTCAACTCTACTGCACTCTTTACGATTGATGCGACATATGCAACAGTTACAAGTGCAGCTGCACCTAAGGCCATCATTTGTAATTTACCTGCCTCTATATTTTTCGCCTTGTCTTTTGTCTTCTTTTCTGATTCTGTGAATAGATCTAATTGCTCTCCAGCACCTTTTGTAACTTCTTTCGTAGACTTAGATGCATCTTTACTGGCTTTTGCAACTTTGTCGGCTCCCTCAGCTGCTCCTTCAATAGTTTCTTCCATTTTCACACCACCCATTTCAGAAAAAGCTGCTTGAGCACCAGCAACAGTATCTTCAATACCTTGTTTTAACTTTTCCACAAAAGGTAAATTTAAAAATGTCTTTTTAACTTGTTCATTTAGGTCATCAAATATTTGACTCAATCCCATTGCCTCAGATAAGGTTTGTCCAAACATACCTTCCATAAAACCTTTTGCTTTTTCTAATGGACCAAGTAATAATTTTGCCTGTGCATCAAGTTTTTTTGCAGTAGCCAATGCACCTTGATACGCCTTCAAATGTGAATTCAGTACTACTGCTTGGTCTTTATTTGTTTTTGCTACTTTTGCAATTTGTTTTTGTAGAGTCTTGGTGTTGTCCATTATCAAAAATGTAGACTCACCAATATCATCAAAACTTGTTACAATTTCAGAAATTGAATCAGTAATGGAGTCAAAGGTAGACAACATTTTTTTGACTTCTTGACCTTGCTCCTTAAAAGCTTTGGCTGTACCGACAACGGTGTCTTTATATAATTTTGCACCTTTGGTTAATTCGTCCTGATTCCTAACTTCTTGATTAGTTGCCATATTTTTTTTCTTTTAGTTGAATTTTGAAATACTATGATTTCTGAAGAACTTATTATAGATTACGATATTTTCTCAAATCGGATAAAGCTTTCTTTGCACTTGGACTACCTTGTTTTGCTAATTTCACTAAGGTTTGCTCCCAAGTATCGAGAGCCTCTTCTGTTTCTTTCGTGGCTTTCTGTATTGTAGGGTCATTATTAAATGCCTTATTTAGGGCGTTAGAACGACCTTTCAATATCAATTTTAGTATTCCGTCAAGAATACCCTCTGTTAGTTTTCCACGAGTTTTCATAAGATTCTCCAATATAGTTATAAATATCGTGAAATACTATTTTCTCGTTATTCCAGGCTTAGAAATACCTTGAGTTTTTTTGGTTTGTTTGTCCATATATTCTTTTTCTTTTTTGTTTTGTTCTTCGTATTTCTTTATGTAAAACCTACGAAGATAGATGGGCAGGGTATACACTTGGTCAAATGTAAATTGGCCCTGTCCGAGGTAGAGGAGATACCATATCTCAGAATGCAAGTCCGCCTTATATTGCGGACTCGGGCCAAAAAAACTTGGTGGTGATGGGTAGTTGTAAGGTGTGATTTACTCCGTCTTCATCCATATAGTCCCAACTTAAGTCTATATCAGGTGTTACCATTCTCGCATGTTCACGCAATGCTACGGCATCCCTTGAAAGAAGATAATTATCGACAAACTCCGTGATAGTTGCCTTTTCGGAATCTCCATTTACAGATGTAATGAGTCTCTTTAGACGAGTAGTTACTCCCCTATCGACTCCATCTACTTTTGATATTTTTTTCAAACCCTCAAGTTCTCTTGATACTTCATCTTCATCCAATGCAGTAAGTAACTTGAAAGTAACATCTATTTTTGAATTAGGTAGCTTAAATGGTATATCACTCCCACTTTTTGGTAATAAACTTTCATCTATGATTTTATCTTTGAATGAAGTCAAATCAATTGTGTCTGATACTTTCTGACCATTAGTCGGATGTTCAAACTCAACTTCATATTTCTTACCATATGCAAGTATCCTTGCAGCTATCATAATTGCGTTTTTATCACCAATCAAAAGTTCACTATATTTTATTTTCTTATCAACAATAAGATTCTGTATGAATTTGTCAATAACTTGACCCTTTCTTACGAGATTTACTGATGTTAGAATATCCTCGTCTTTTGCGGTAGGATATCTTATTTCAATAGTACCTTTTGCTAATGGTGATTCTTTTGGATAGAGTTTACCTTGTGACGGCAAATCTACCACTTCAGTTGGAAACTGAAAGTCAGCCATTGCTATACTCCTATGTTATTATACTATACTAAAACCATTTATATAACTATACTTTTGGAAAAAATGCCAGATATAAAAGTATTGTTAGAATTGTAATATTGCGTAATCGTATTGTAATGTTAGTGTTATGTCTACTGGATCAGTTCCATTACCCCAATCCAAATCATTGAAAGCTGCATTCTGTATGTATGCCCCTTTCAATGTCCATTCTTCTACAACATCACCAACAGGTCCGAGTAGATTGAATGTTACATCTTTTTTATAAAAGTCTGAATATCCATCACGACCCGTAACAGACTCGTGTGATAATCTAACCCATTCCATTACTGCCTGTGCAGCCGATGGAACAACTGGGTCGTAAAGTGTTATGTCTATAGTTTGCCAAGCACCTTTACCCTTGACATATCTTTTCACATTTATGTGATCTAATTCTATTGTATCAAACTGAATAGATGGTCTATTTGCCGCTTTGATAAGGTAAGACGGAATTCCTTCAATGTACATTACATATCGGTTTTTAGTCTTCGGTTCAAACGGTGTGAACATTATTTCAGAAGGATCTAATAAATCTGGCATTTGATTTCTCCAATTAAAAAATTTCTTATTTCAGTAATAAATATCAGTATTCTAAAAAATCGTCTGATTTGTTTTGGTATCATTTTTCATAGTTTTTTCATAGTTTTATTCTTAAACAAAAAACCCCACGAATGTGGGGCTTTTTGAAATGTAATTGACTAATTACTCTGGAAAAGAAGCTCCAGTTGGTTGTACAATAAAGTCAAGTACAATGAACTCTGCAGTTCTTGTTGGTTGAATGAAGATTTGTCCAACTAACCTATTTCTGTCTACGACATCAGGTGTGTTGTTTGAATCGTCCATTACAACTCTGAACGCTGACAGACCACTATTAGCCTGTACTGATTCTAAGAACGGATTCACAATGTTCAAGAAACGATTTCTTGTAGAGATTGTGTTCTGTTCAAATACCAAGAACCTTGAAGAACTTGAGATAAACTTCTTAAGTCTAATCAACAATCTTCTTACATTTACCCTATCCAATGCAGATGGTTTTGCTTGTAAGGTCTTTTGACCCCAAACACAAACACCTTGACCAGGAAATGTTGCGATTGGATTGACTCTACCTTCGTATAAGTCATCTCTTTCTTCGTGAGTCAATCGTGTTTTAGCTTCTGTTACAGAAGTCAAACCACCACGATTCAAACCAGCAGGTGCGAACCATTCGTGTGCCACTTTATCAGTAAAAGATATTACACCAGGTAATACTACTGAAGGCGGAACCCAAGTAGGTAGATTTGTATTTAAGTCTACAATCTTTACCCACGGATAATAAGTTGCCGCATAATTAGTGTCGAATTTTTCTACCTCACCAGTTACTGTACTGATTGTATCACCCCAAGCTGCTGAATCCATTACATAAAATGTATCTGCTCTTTCTTCCACTTTAGTGATAGCATGATTAGTTACATTAGAGTGTAATCTTGAAATCACACCAGGTGTTACCAACATATTGATATCAAACTCATCAGCATTACTTATTGCATTTAGTGCCCTCTTATAAGCAACTGAACCACTTGCAGTAGAACTTGATAAATCAAATCCAGAACTATTTGCAGAAGTGATTTCAGCACCAACATAAGGTACTAACGCAGGATTGTTACCATCGAATCCAAACTGAAATGGTACTTGGAATTTTCTTTGTCTGATATGTGAAGCAGTCAAAGTAATTGATTCAGTTGCATCAGATGATGTTCCATCAAGTGCTGCAGCTGCTTCTGCACTTCCTAATTGGTCTTCCAATGAGAAAGTAACATTGTTACCATTACCAGCATCTTTTGGAATCGGATTTAGATACTCTCTACTATCAAAGTTAGAGAAGTCAAATCCATAAGCTTTTGCAGCCTGATACTGACCTGTTACTGAGTTTACCTGAGTAGTCACAAAAGAAGCACTTGGTACATTTGTTGTACCAGGAACAGGATTGAATACTTTTCCAAAACCCATAGGTACTACAGATTTTGCTAATGAATTCAATGCACTTCCGTTACTTCCTTGGTCTGTGTAGTCACCAACTCTGATATACTTTGATTTATTTGGATAGTCACCATAATAGGTAAGTTTACCATTTGCATCAATCTCAACATATCTGTCACCAATAACTCTTGCGAAATATTGTGGTGATGTTGGGTCAAAGTTTAGGTTATCAAACTCCTCAAGTGTAACATTATCGTCAAATTGGTCTGGATTATATTTCTTCACTTGTAATGCGAAAGAACCATAATCAGAACCAAGAATTGAACCAGCAGCTTTTATCTGACTAATTTCAATCCTAAATTGTTGATTCATTTCAGCACCGTGATTTCTTGTGTACACCCTAAATAGATTCTTAGCAGTTCCACCTATTCTTTGTGATAAAATATAAGGTGTTCTTGCATTTGAATATGAAGAGTTTCCAGTCCAAGTATTTGCACTTCCATAAGTATCATAAGATTGTGTACCAGATTTGAAATCTAATGTACCACTTCCAGTTACAATATATGATGAGGAAAGACTTGGTAATGCACTTTCAGTTTGTGCAGCCAGTTGATCCTTATGTACGACATGCGAATTTTTGAAACTTGCTAACAAGTAAACCGATGAATCTTGATTCAAAGGGTCTCTTGAGATAACATTTTCAATATAATTTGCACTTGATGTGTCGAATGACAAAGTATAAGTTTCAGCAGCGACATTAGAACCAGATACTGTCAATACAAATTCAGACGAAGCTGAAGCTGCACTACTCAAACCAACTCCTGTAAATCCTATGTCGGAAATACCTGAGTTAGATTTAGCAGATGGTGCTAAGGTTGCAGCAACTTTACCATCAAATGCGAAGTTGGAATCACCATCATTCTTATATTCAAGATTGATGTAATCAACTTCATACCCACCTATGTGTAAAACTCTAACTACGGTTACAGTACCTGCACTTCGTAGATATTCTCTTACAGCATATGGAGTATAAAACCTCTTATCCGTGGATCCAAACATCTCTTCAAACTCAGAGAAGTTACGAATAAGGGTTGGAACAAATGCCGGCCCTTTTACTGTTGGCCCGATAATAGCAGCTCCTATTTCCGCAATACCTTGCGGTAGGAATGATATGTCGGTTTCACGAGTAAAAACGCCTGGACTTACTATTCGTTCAGCCATTTAATTCTCCCAATTGGTTATAGTTGTTGTTAAATTTTTATATAAGTAAATATCAAATAAAATTCCCAAAATCACTTTCTGTACGAAATTTATTTACTCTCTCCTTGAGTATCACTTTCACTCGGTGTAAAAACACCTGTGTTTGGGTCTAATGTACCTGGTCCATATTTCTCGGTTATCTTATTAGTCAATTCTACTTCTTCTTTTTGAGTTTCTTCAAACTTCTTTATCATATCAGAATGAGCTTGACTAAGTGCAGCTTGTCGTTGAGAATTCAGTAATTTCTGAACTTCAATCTCACCAAGTCTATTTGTACACTCTACATAGTCTGTTTTTAATTGATTTAGTTTACTTACTTCTTCTTCCGTGAATTTTATATCACTCATTTATAACTCCTAAATTATCTTATATAAATAGTTTTAAAACTTCTGTAAATAGTATTTTTTATGCAATTCTCGTTATAATACCATTAGATATTGTCATAGTTTTTGATGTCCTACTATCTTGTAAAAATCTTTGACTTGTACTCAAACTACCACTACCAGCTGGGCCTTGAGGTCCTGGAGGTCCTGCGGGACCTTGAGGGCCTGGAGGTCCTTGTACTGAGACTCCACTTGTTCCACTTGAACCACTCGCACCACTTGGGCCTTGAGGTCCTGGAGGTCCTTGTGG
>MDSW01153273.1_pt1 | contig 10365 bp, 9 predicted proteins | sample 811171 | NCBI WGS metagenome assembly MDSW01 (sample SAMN05326641, study PRJNA326480) | marine metagenome | isolation source: seawater | place: Atlantic Ocean: North West | collected 2012 | reverse complement strand
TATAACTTAATGTATCCACTTTAATATTTTTTTAAAATCCTTTTTTAAAAGGGGTGCAAAATTACACTTTTTTATATTCCTGCAAAATATTATCCCCTATTATTACTTATGATTCTTAACTCCTTTCCAATCTTCGTAAAAGCTGCAATTGCTTTGTCTAAATCTTCAAAGCTATGTTGTGCCGAAATCTGAACCCTAATTCTTGCTTGGTCTTTTGGAACAACAGGGAAAAAAAAGCCAATTACATAAATCCCTTCCTCTAATAATCTATTCGACATTTTCTGAGCTAATTTTGCATCATACAGCATTACAGGGACGATAGGATGAATACCTTCTTTAATATCAAAACCTACACTTACCATTTTTTTTCTAAAGTAACTAGTGTTCTTTTCTAATTTATCTCTTAAACTTGAACTTGATGAAAGCAAATCTATTACTTTTGAGGCCGCTCCAACAATGGATGGGGCTAAAGAATTAGAGAATAAATACGGGCGAGATTTCTGACGCAACATATCTATTATCTCTTGATGTCCCGAAGTAAACCCCCCCATAGCGCCTCCAAGAGCCTTTCCTAAAGTAGAGGTAATAATATCTACCCTCCCCACTACTCCACAATGCTCATGTGTACCTCTTCCAGTTTTACCAATGAAACCCGTAGAATGAGAATCATCTACCATTACTAAGGAATTATATTTTTCAGCTAAATCACATATTTTATCTAACTGTGCCAAGTATCCATCCATAGAAAAAACACCATCAGTAACAATAAGACGATTTTTTTGATTCTGGGCTTTAATCAATTGTGATTCTAAATCAAGCATATTATTGTTTTCATAGCGATAACGGACGGCCTTACACAAACGCACTCCGTCAATAATTGAAGCATGATTCAAAGAGTCAGAAATAATAGCATCTTCTTTTCCAAGCAAAGGCTCAAAAACACCACCATTTGCATCAAAAGCTGCTGCATATAATATAGTATCTTCAGTTCCTAAAAAATCAGAGATTCTTTTTTCTAAATCTTTATGAATATCTTGAGTTCCACAAATAAAACGCACAGAAGACATTCCATAGCCATGCGTATCTAAAGTATCCTTTGCTGCTTTAATAACTTCAGGATGTGAAGAGAGCCCTAAATAATTATTCGCGCAAAAATTAAGCACCTCTTCGCCGGTTTTTACTCGAATGATAGATCCTTGAGGTGTCATAATTACTCTTTCATCTTTATATAACCCCTCTTTCTTAATCTCTAAAAGATTTCTCTTTAATTCTTGTTGTAATTTCCCGTACATAATTTATTGTTTTAATAAGCAAAAAAAAGGAGGACAAACCTCCTTTATATTTACATAAAATCATGTTAAACGACTCCTTGGTCTAACATAGCATCTGCTACTTTTACAAAGCCTGCAATATTTGCTCCTTTTACGTAATCAATATAAGGCCCCTCAGCACCATATTCAACACATGAATCGTGAATGTCTTTCATAATTTGCTTCAATTTTAAATCAACTTCCTCTCGTGACCAGTTCATTCTAAGTGAATTTTGACTCATCTCCAGTCCTGAAGTTGCTACGCCTCCAGCATTTGACGCCTTTCCTGGAGCAAACAAAACCTTTTCTTTTTGGAAGACCCCAATAGCCTCTGGAGTAGAAGGCATATTAGCTCCCTCGGAAACCAAAATACATCCATTACTAACTAATATTTTTGCATCTTCTTCATTTAGCTCGTTTTGAGTTGCACAAGGCAAGGCAATATCACAACTTACTCCCCATGGCCTTCCCACATGAAACTCACAACTATATTTGTCGGCATATTCCTTAATCCTTCCTCTTTTTATATTCTTAAGATTCATTACAAATTCTAATTTCTCTTCATCAATTCCATTTGGGTCATAAATATACCCTGAAGAATCGGAAAGAGTGACAACCTTTGCTCCAAGTTCAGTGGCTTTCTGACATGCATATTGAGCTACATTTCCAGAGCCTGAAATGGAAACAGTCTTGCCTTCAAAAGAATCCCCTTTGACCGCCAACATGTTTTGAGCAAAATAAACGTTACCGTAACCTGTAGCTTCTGGCCTAATTAAAGAGCCTCCCCAACTCATTCCCTTTCCTGTTAAGACTCCTGTAAACTCATTTCTTATTCTTTTATATTGCCCAAACATAAATCCAATTTCTCGACCTCCAACACCAATATCTCCTGCAGGCACATCAGTATCAGCACCAATATGACGAGAAAGCTCCGTCATAAAAGATTGACAGAATCGCATTACCTCATTATCAGATTTTCCTTTAGGGTCAAAATCAGACCCTCCTTTCCCCCCACCCATTGGCAATGTTGTAAGAGAGTTTTTAAATACTTGCTCAAAACCTAGAAACTTAAGAATCGAAAGGTTTACTGAAGGGTGAAATCTTAACCCTCCTTTATAAGGGCCAATAGCAGAATTAAATTCAACTCTATACCCTCTATTTACTTGTGTGCTTCCACTATCATCTAGCCATGGGACTCTAAACATTAATACTCGCTCAGGCTCTACCATTCTTTCCAACAACATCTTGTTGTCATATTTATCGGTTTCACTCATAAAAGGAATAACTGCTTCTGCAACCTCCTCTACAGCTTGTAAAAATTCTTTTTCATTTGGGTTCTTTTCAATTACCCCCTTCATAAAATCATGAACTTTTTGTTCCATTATATTAATCTTTAAAAATTAGTGTATTCAATTAAAAACATGTGGCAAATGTATATTATTTTTTAATTAACAAATATGCTTTGTTAATACTTATTATGTTTTTTTGCAGCTTTATCAAGTGTCATTCAAATTTCTATCTTTGTACAAACTATCTCTATTAAATACATGAAAAAGATTTATACAACCTTTATGCTATGTATCCTTTGTACAACTATAACTGCTCAAACAATAACTGGGACAGTGACTGATGGAACAACCAAAGAAGCCCTAATAGGAGTAAATATAATATTAGAAAGTGGAAATGGGACATCATCTGATATTGATGGGAATTTCACATTACAATTAAATGAGAGTAAAAAGCAAAAAGTAACTTTCAAATATATTGGCTATCAAAACGTTGTAAAAAATATCTCAATTGCAAAAAATGAGATCAAAAACATTAATGTTAGCCTGTCTCCTTCTTCAGAACAATTAAGTACTGTTGTAGTATCTGCAGGAAGATTTGAACAGAAGATTGAAGAAATTACTGTATCAATGGAAGTAATTAAACCAACACTTATTGAAAATAAAAATACTACAGATATTCAAACTGCTATGGACCAGATACCAGGGGTAAATATTACTGATGGACAAGCTAACATTAGAGGAGGAAGCGGATGGAGCTATGGGGCAGGAACAAGAGTGTTAGTTTTAGTAGATGACATGCCACTTATCTCTGGAGATGCGGGTCAAGTACAATGGAAGCTAATCGCTACAGAAAATATAAATCAAGTAGAAGTAATTAAAGGTGCTGCTTCTGCGCTTTATGGTTCTTCTGCACTAAATGGCATTATAAATATAAGAACTGCCTTTGCTAGTAAAGAAGATATTAATAAAAATAAACTACCTGGATACACAAAAGTAAATATGCATTTTGGCGTAATTGACAAGGCTAAAAGAGAAGAATTAAATTGGAGTGAAAAAACGCGTTATTTTAGAGGGGTAGAGTTCTTGCAAGCAATGAATTTTGACAACCTGGACCTATCATTGGGAGGAAATATATTTAAAGATGATGGCTATAGAGAAGGGGAAATAATAGACAGAAAGAGATTTAATATAAATTCCACATACAGAAGCAAAAAAATTACAGGACTCTCATATGGATTAAATAGCAATTTCTTATTTCAAACTAGTGGTTCAGTATTAATCTGGAAAAGTTTAGATGAAGCCTATATTCCACTTGGAAATGAAATCACAACAACTAATGGAGACACGTATAATATTGATCCTTTTGTGACATATATAGATGGAGCAAATCGCCATTCTCTTAAAACAAGATATCTCAAGGTAATAAATGATAACAGCACAAAGGGAGAAGATAATAATCAAGATAATGAATCTGAGATTTATTATAGCGACTATCAATGGCAAAAGAACATAGAAAAACATAGATTACGTATAACAACCGGTACTACTAATGAAATTGTATATGGACGTTCTGACCTATTCCAAGGAAACAACTCAAGAAAAAACCATTCTTTATATACTCAATTAGACAAAAAATGGAATCGATTAAACTTATCATTAGGAGCAAGATATGAGATGTTTAGTATTGATTCTGAAACTATGCATTTAATAGATGGCGATTCTATAAACCACTTTGCAGCTGGCAAACCTGTTTTTAGAACAGGTGTAAATTATCAACTAGGAGAATATACTTTTCTTCGTTCTTCATTGGGACAAGGGTATCGCTTCCCATCAATGGCGGAACTATTTATCACTGCCAATCAATCTGGTCTGGAAATATATCCAAACCCTGACTTAAAGCCAGAAAGTGGCTGGAGTGCAGAAATAGGAATTAAACAGGCATTAAAGATTGGAGATTGGGTGGGATATTTAGATGTTGCCGGATTCTTAATGCAGTATGACGACATGATGGAATTCAGTTTTGGGCAATGGGGAACGCTAACAGATCCAATGGCTGGGCTAGGTTTTAAATCAATAAACATAGGGAAAACACAAATTGCAGGAGTAGAGCTTAGTACAACCGGGCAAGGCAAAATAACAAAGAACCTTACAATGAACTTTTTAGCAGGATACACTTTCATGGATGCTAGCTCTCTGGAACCAGATGAGATATATGCAACGGGGACTTATGGTGCAGAGTACACATATAACAATAGCAGTTCTGACCCTACAACATTAAAATATAGATATAAACATATTGCTAAAATTGATGCTGAGCTGGCACATAAAAAAATATCAATCGGTACAAGCTTTAGATATAATAGCTTCATGGAGAATATAGATTGGATTTTCACATCCACAACAATTAATGGTAATTATGAAGATAATCCATTAAGAGATGACCAAAGCACATGGCCTGGCGGCAATGTGGTATTTGATACAGATTCTGGAATGATTCCTGGAATTAATGCCGCTAGAGAAAAATTTTCAGGGGGAGATTTTATTATTGATGCAAGAATAGGATATCAAGTTAATCATATGTTAAGATGTGGGCTTGTAGTAAACAATTTACTAAACAGGGAATATATGACACGGCCAGCAACAATGATGCCTCCAAGGACTTTTGCCTTTCAATGTAATTTCAAAATTTAATGACCGTCACAGGAATTATCCCGGCTAGATATGGATCTACTAGATATCCTGGAAAGCCATTGGTAAATATTCTTGGCAAAAGCATGATACAGAGAGTCTATGAACAATGTTCTAAATGTCAAGAGCTAAATTCAGTTATTGTAGCCACTGATGATAACCGAATTCTAAATCATGTTTTAGAATTTGGAGGAAAAGCTGTAATGACATCAAAGAAGCACCAAACAGGCACAGAAAGGTGTAATGAAATTCTCAATAAACTAAGCCTAAACACTGATATATTAATAAATATTCAAGGAGATGAGCCATTAATAAACCCATTGCAAATAACGGAGTTAATTAATCTTTTCAATAATCGCAATATTGAGATAGCAACATTAGCGAGAAAAATTGATGACAGAAAAATTCTTTACCATAAACACAGACCTAAAGTTATTATTGATAAAAATAAATATGCTCTTAATTTTAGCAGGGAAATTACTAGCCTTGAATCTGAAAAGAAATATTATGAACATATTGGGATTTACGGCTACAAAAAAGAAACTCTAACTAAAATTTCTCAATTACCTGAAAGCAGGAATGAAAAAGAGGTAAATTTAGAACAATTAAGGTGGCTTGACAATAATTATAATATTAAGGTGGGAATTACCAATTTTCAGTCATTTTCCGTAGATACTCCTGAGGATATTGAGGAAATCAAACGCCAAATGAGATAAAATGTTTAATTTCGCATTATGAACAAAACAGTAGAAGAATATATCTCAGAATTATTGTTTTTGCATGATTGTGTAATTATTCCAAAATTTGGAGGTTTTGTAACTAGAAAAAAATCAGCTAAATTAAATTCCACTACAGGAACATTATTACCCCCATCAAAACACATACTATTTAATTCGAAACTCACAAATAATGATGGACTACTTATTTCACATATTGCAAATCAAGAAGATATATCTCAAGAATCTGCAAGAAAAAATGTTGACATATTCTCAAAAAAAAGCAGTGAAAAACTTACTAATTCAAAAGCATTAAGGATTGCAGACATCGGACTATTAACTCTTGGGGAGGAAGGGAATATTATTTTCTCACAAGATGAAAAAATTAATTACAGCTTAGATGGATTTGGACTTGCAGCCACTACACAAAGACCAATCAAAAGAGAAGAAAAATTAGAACAGAAAATTACATCAACTATTGCCGCTGTTAAAAGTACAAGAACAAATACTAGACTTTTATTAAGAGCTGCGGCTGTAATTATACCACTTGTTGCAATTTCTTATTTAAGTATTTCTCATGAAGAAAAAATTAACACTGCATACTCTCATATGGCTACACTAAACCCATTCTCTAAAGCAGAAAAAGTAGAAGCAAATACTTTAATGACGCCTGAAAAAGAGAATGAAATTATTACTGAATCTATAGAAATCAAGAAAGATATTGTGGTGGCACATGCATCAAGCAATCAAAAACATACTTATTATATTATTGCTGGCGCTTTTGTTGAGCCAAGAAATGCCAATAACATGCTTAAAAAACTCAATAGATGGGAATATGATGCTGAAATTGTTGAAGGAGACAATCTGTTAAGAGTTAGCTATAGTGCTTTTGACAATAGGAGTGAAGCTGTTCTAGCATTAAACAAAATCAAGCAAGAAAATCCTGCAGCTTGGTTGCTGAAAAAATAAACTATGAGCTCAAAAACACCAAGTCAATCAAAGGCAATATTAACCGAAATAGTTTTGCCAAATGACACGAACAACCTAAATAATTTAATGGGAGGAAGGCTTTTGCATTGGATGGATATTGCAGCTGCTATCACAGCTCATAGGCATTGTAACCGAACCTGTGTCACAGCTGCAGTCAACAACGTTTCTTTTGAACATCCCATACCAAGAGGGAGCATTGTAACGCTAGAAGCAAACATCTCAAGAGCATTCTCATCTTCAATGGAAATATTTATTGATGTGTGGATTGAAGACAAATTATCAGGGAGCAAAACAAAATGTAATGAAGCAATTTACACATTCGTAGCTGTAGACTCTATGGGGAAACCTGCAAAAGTTCCTGAAGTACTGCCAGAAACAAAATTAGAAAAGATAAGATTTGATGGAGCTCTTAGAAGAAGGCAGCTCTCTCTTATATTAGCAGGAAAACTAAAAGCAGATGATGCTTCTGAATTAAAAGCTTTATTTAAGTAGTCTCTTAATAGCCTTATAGATATCTTTAGAAGCAATTTCCTTAATACATCCCTTTGATTTAAACTTACAATATTTACCATGTTTTGAACATGGTTTTTCTGATAAATGTGTAATGACACTCTCAGATATATTCTTCGGCATATATACCCCAAATCCTAAAGATGGTTTTGTACAACCCCAAAAAGAAATTATTGGATTGTCAAATGTTGATGCAATATGCATCATTCCTGTATCATTAGTTAATACAAGGCTACTATTCTGAACTAAGTAAGCTGATTCTTCAATAGATGTTTCTCCACAAAAATCATATAAATTATCAGATTTAATCCTAGCCATGATTTCAGTGCTAAGAGCCTTCTCTTTACTTGCCCCTAGTAATATAACAGGCATTTCCAACTGAGATATAACATCAGAAATTTGTAAAACAGATAATTTTTTTCTCTCATGAGCACCACCTATGCACCAGCAAATATAATCTTGATTTATATTGAAATTGATATCGCAAGAGTCAGGAAGAAAATAATCAAGTCCCTTGTTGTCATTATAGACATTTAGCTTATTAACTGTTTTAAAATATCTATCAACTATGTGGTTATTTAATAAATCTATGCCAAAATATATTAAGATATACCTCTTCAAGTTTTCCTTTGAAAAAACAAATGACTTAACCCCTAGCGCTAAACGTAATTTAAAAGATCTAAGATTATTCTGAAGATCAACAACAAAATCATATTCCTTAGAACGCAAAAGTTCCATTATATATTCTGATGAATCACTAAGTGTAAATATATCTCGTATATTAGGATTGCGAACAAGTAATCTCTCATATTTATTCTTGGTTAAAAAGTCTATCTCACTATTAAGCTGTTGTTTCAAACATCTTATAATAGGAGTGGTTAATATTATATCTCCTATAGAGCTAAACCTTATAACTAATATTTTAAGCTTCATAGACACTGTGTAAAATTATATAATTTATCCTAATTTTGCACCTGATGAAATTTATTGATACTCATAGCCATTTATACAGCGAACAATTTGACAAAGACAGGTCGAAAGTTGTTCTGGATGCAGTAGCTGCAGGAGTAGCATCAATACTAATGCCAAACATATCAAGTAAATATACTTCTAAAATGCTTGCTCTTTGTAAAGAATTCCCAAAAACTTGTTATCCAATGATAGGCCTGCATCCTTGTGATGTAACAGAAGAGAATTATGCTAACGAAATTGCACATGTAGAAAAAGAGATAAAGAAAAAAAAATATATCGCTGTCGGGGAAATAGGGCTTGACCTTCACTGGGACAAGAGCACGCTAGAGATTCAAAAAAAAGCGTTCATTTATCAAATAAAGATAGCTAAAAAACATAACCTACCTATTGTAATTCATATTCGTGATTCTTTTAAGCAAGCCATTGAAATAGTTGAAGAGCTTAATGACAAGAGCCTAAGAGGAGTCTTCCATTGCTTTACAGGAGATATTAATGATGCGAAAAGAATTATCAACTTAAAAGGATTCTATCTTGGTATTGGCGGCATCATAACATTCAAAAACTCAGGATTATCCGAAAGCATAAAAGCAATTGATCTAAAAAATATAATATTAGAAACAGACTCTCCTTATCTAGCTCCAAGTCCATTTAGAGGGAAAAGAAATGAAAGCAAGCTCCTTATAAATATTGCTGAAAAACTAGCAGAAATATATGGTCTTAATATTGAAGATATTGCTAAGATTACTACTAGAAATGCTGAGCACTTATTCCAATTATGAAAACTAAAATACTACTAATTTATACCGGAGGAACTATTGGGATGACAAAAGACAATACTTCAAATACTCTTGTTCCTTTTAATTTTGAAAACGTTCTAGATGCAATTCCTGAATTAAAAACTGAACAAATTTCTCTAAATAATATTAGTACAAAAACTCCAATCGACTCTAGCAACATAAATCATGAAAATTGGATTGAGATTACACGTATAATAAAAGAAAATTATACTTATTATGATAGTTTCATAGTTTTACATGGAACAGATACAATGGCCTATACTGCTTCTGCGCTAAGTTTTATGTTAGATAATCTAAGTAAGGCAGTAATTCTCACTGGGTCTCAAATTCCAATTGGAGAAAGAAGAACAGATGCAAAAGAAAATTTAATCACTTCAATTGAGATTGCATCATCAAAAAAAGTAAATGAGGTTTGTATTTATTTTGAAGATCAACTTTATCGAGGAAATCGAACGGTTAAAGTAAATACTGAACATTTTGAAGCGTTCTGCTCCCCTAACTTTCCTGTTTTAGCAGAAGTTGGTGTAAAAATAAAATACAACTACTCATTCAAGAAAAAAAGCGGAAAATTCAAGGCTCATAATCAAATATCAAACAATGTAGCTATTCTAAAAATATTTCCAGGCATAAAAGCAAAAACTATTCAAGCTATCATTGATAGTGCAAAAGGAATTGTAATAGAAAGTTTTGGCTCTGGCAATGCCCCAACTTCTAACAAATTATCACAAATACTTAATCAAGCAAATAGAGATGGGAAAATCTTAGTAAATACTACACAATGTTTATACGGAAGTGCTGTTTTAGGAGACTATCAAACAAGTCTTCCTCTTAAAGAGGCAGGGGTAATTTGTGGAAAAGATATGACTACTGAAGCTGCCATAACTAAATTAATGTTTCTTTTAGACACTGGCTTGACTGACTCAGAAATCAAAACTGAAGTACAAAATAATCTAAGAGGTGAGATGAGTAGTTAATTTATAAATTTGCTCATTATTGGTGAGGTGGCCGAGTGGCTTAAGGCGCACGCTTGGAAAGCGTGTAAACGGGAAACTGTTTCGGGGGTTCGAATCCCTTCCTCACCGCAACTATTTTA
>MDSW01221657.1_pt1 | contig 10366 bp, 3 predicted proteins | sample 811171 | NCBI WGS metagenome assembly MDSW01 (sample SAMN05326641, study PRJNA326480) | marine metagenome | isolation source: seawater | place: Atlantic Ocean: North West | collected 2012 | reverse complement strand
GGCTCGAGCATCTGCGAGCACGGGAGGGTGCGACAGTACTGCAAGGAGTGCGGGGGCTCGGGCTTCTGCGAGCACGGGAGGGTGCGAAGCCACTGCAAGGAGTGCGGGGGCGCGAGCATCTGCGAGCACGGGAGGGAGCGAAGCCACTGCAAGGAGTGCGGGGGCCCTGAATGTGACACCATCGCGTCGCTCGTCTCTCGTCTCCGACACCGCATTTCCTCTCGCCCGCTCTCCGCACTCGCCCCGCTCGCCCCGCTCGCCCCGCTCACCGCTCGGTGAAGGTGAAGTGCGCGGCGCTGGCCCACCTCGGTATGGGCTTCACGGCTCCGAAGTACGCCGCGGCGACCACCGCGAACGCGCAGCTCCCCGTCCCCACCGCCCTCGCCGCGCCCTCGAACCCTAGGCTCGTCGTCGCCCACCCCGCGAGAACCGGCCCGAACACCTGCCCGACGTCCTGAAACACGTTGAAGAGCCTCGTCGCGCCCTCCGCGGCGAGCGGCCTCGCCGCGCCGCGCGCGCTCACCGCCGGCGCGGCGAGCTTCATCGCCTCCAGCGTCGGCACGAGCGCGAACGCCTGCGACGTCCCGAACGCGAACAGCGACGCCAACACCGCGACTTTGCGCTCCACCATCCCCACGCAAAACAGCGTCGCGCCTGCGACGAGCGTCCCGGCGACGCACACGGATTCCGCGCGCGCGACGCCCCGCGCGACGGCGAGGTGCGCGGGCCACATCCCGAGCGCGTACCCCGCGGTGACCATGAACTGGCCCCACCCCACGTCGCGGACGGACCAGCTCAGGGGCGGCTGCGAGAGGCGGAGCGAGAGCATGGGCTGCGCGAGCCCGAACGCCAAACACCCCGCGACGTTGCAGAACCCGGCGAGGAAGAGCCGCGGGGTGACGAGCTTGAGCACCGCCGCGAACGTGAGGTGCGAGTGGTCGTCGAAATCCGAATCGAAATCCGAATCGTCCAAGTCCAAGTCGTCGCCGAACGGGTCGCCGCCCGGAGGACGCTCGCCGGGAAGGTGGTGGTGGTGATGATACTCGTCGCGGCGGCGTCCGGAAAAACCAAAATCAGCCGCCGGGTGGTCCCTCGTCGCCCACGGGTCGAACGCGTGCGAGTCGGAGACGCGGAACTCGCGGGGGGGCGGGGACTTGAACGGACTCTTGCGGTGGTGGTGTCGCGGCGGAGGAGGCGGCGGCGATGCGTGCGGCGGCGGCGACGCCGGCGGAGGCGGCGCGGGCGGGTCGTCGAGCTCGGACGGGTCCCCTCCGTCGCCTCCCCTCCCCGACCCCTCCGCGCTCGACGTCCCGTCGCGCGCCTCCTTTTCTTTTTCTTCGCCGCCGCCGCCCGGGCCCGGGCCTCCCTTCCCGTCCGGCTTGAGGTCCGCGGACGAGAAGGAGCGGCTGAGCATGCTCTTCCTCCGCGGCGGCCGGTGCGGCCGCCCTCCTCCCCCCGCGGCGAGGGCTCCGGCTCCGTCCCCGGGGGGCGCGGCGGGTCCCCGGTTCGCCGCCGCCGGTCCCCCCCAGCCCGCCTCCGCGTCGCCCCCGGGGGCGAAAAGTACGGGCGGCCGCGCTTCGCCTCCGGCGGCGGCGGACGCGACGAACGGTCCCGGAGGGGGCGGGACCGTCCCCCACGCGGGCGAAGGCGAAAACCCTACTGCGGCGTCTCGCGACGCCGCTGAACGCGGGTTTTCGCCTAAACGACCGTCCGCCTCACGCGGGCGTACTCCGCCGCCCACGCCCCCGCCTACTTCCTCGTCGTCCGATTCGTCCGATATATCGGACGGGTCCTCCATCCACCGCTCGGGCGGGCTCAGCACCCCCGGGTCCACCGCGATCCAGACCATGTTCAGCAAAACCAAAAGCCCGAGCGCCTGGAACGGGAGCCTGAACCCACCGAGGTGCGTCATGTACGCCACCGCGGGCATCGCGAACGCGAACCCCGCCGCCACCGCCATCTCCGCCCGGCGAAGCGCCACGATCAAGGTTTTTTCCCGCAACGTCTCGTTGATCGCCGCGAAGACGGCAAGGTGCGTAGTAGCTACCCCGACGCCGGTGAGGGCTCTGCACGCGACGAATAACGCAAACACCGTCGACGCGCGGAAGCCAAACTGCGGCACGACGCCGAACGATAAGCCGCCCGCGCCCTGTAAAAATAACCCAACGACCATCAGCGCCACGCGGCCGTTCTCCACCTCGGCGGCGCCGACGGCGTTGAACGCGTGCGACGCGAAGACGGCGGCGAGAGCGAACGAGCCGAACGCGACGCCCGCGTACGTCGCGTCGTAGCCGTACGCCATGAGAACGCCGGGAAGCGTCGGCACGGGCGCGGCGATGAGCGCCGCGGAACAGAACGAGACGCCCAGGAGTAAACACACGAGGTGGTGCTCGCGACGAGCGTAGAAACGCTCGAGGCGGGGGGAGTAGTAGTAGTACTCGGAGGCGCCGGAGCGATACCGCGCGTCGTACGCGGCGTCGCCGATGGGACCTCGCGGGTCTCCGCCTCGTCCGCCGCGAGCGCCGGGGACGGCGACGCCTTCGCCCTCGTCGAACGCGTACGGGCGGTCCCGCGGGTGGTCGCGGAGTAACACGTACCCGGCGCGGGGGGAGGACGGAGCGAGGAGCCCCGCGGGCTGGTGGTGGTGGTGCGCCGAAGCGGCGTGGGTCCCCCTAGAGGCGACGCCGTCGGGCCCCGTCTCCCGCGCGCCGAAGCCGAAGCCGAAGCCTCGCCCCGACGCGCCGCCGCGCCGGTCGTCGCCTCGAGCGAATACCACATCAGTCGAAGGCTGCTCGGAAGAACGCGCCCCCGAGGAGGAGGCTCCGAGCCCGCCGCCGCCCGAGGCGAACCCGCCTCTCTCGGCGAGCCCGGGACCCGATAGCCCGGCGCCTTCACCCGCGGTCCCCCGCTCGGCGAACCCCCGCTCGGGATGATCGCCGGAAATCGCCGCCACCGCCGCGAAAGAACGTCGCGGGGGTCCCTCGACGCGACCCTCGGCGGCGTCCTTAAAGATTCGGCCGCCCTCGGCGTCGCCCTTAGCTTGTTCGACGCCGAAGCCGACGACGACGTCGAACCCGCCCGCGCCGGGTCCTTCCCCCCTCGCCGCGCGCCCCTCCCTCCGCTCGCGGCGGCTCTCGACTAACCTCCGCTGGCTCGCCGACCGGCTCACCCTCCGCGCGTACGACCCGCCGCCGCCCAGAGCCGCCGCGCGCGGAGGCACGGACGAACTCAAGTCGAGCAGAGGTTGTTCCAGGAGGTTCTCGCGCGACGTGACCGACGAGCCGAGCCCTCCTCCGGGGGGAGACGCCGAGAGCGAGGGGGACCCCGCGCCGAGGGACCCGCCGACCCCGCGCCCGCCGCCGCCGGCTTCGAGGTCGTCGCCCGCCGCCGCCGCCGCGAGGTTCGCGCCCGAGCGGTTGCCGAAGGACCCCGGGCCGCGCACGCGCGACCCGCGGCGGAACGATCCTCCCTCGTCGGCGCCGGCGTTGGTACGCGTCGCGGCCTCGTCGATGGAGCCCCAGCTCGTCGGGGACGCGCCCAGACGATTTCGGTACGAACCTTGCTGGCTGCCGCCGCCGCGATGCTGATGATAACTCCCGTCGCCGCCGCCGACGCCTCCGGTCCCGCCGCCGTGCGTGGAGTTCCCCGCGGAGTTCGTCTGGGAGTTCCCCGCGGACCCCTGGGAGCCGAGCGAGCCGACGCTCAGGGAGGACCCGCCGCGGCGGTGGGCGCGGCGCGCGGCGTCGCCGCCCGGGATGTCGAAGCCGTCATGATGATCGTCGGGGGACGCCGCGCCCGAGGCGCCGGCCCGGGGGGGTCCCGACGCCACCGCGGCGGCGGCGTCCGCGGTGAGTATGCGGTTCTGGGACGAGGAGGCGGAGGCGGGGCCGCCGGGAACGCCGGGAACGCCGCCGGGCCCCCCCGGGACGCCGCCGGAGAGGAGCGACCCGGCGGCGTCCCCGCCCACGCTCGACCCGGGCGCGCCGCCCTCGCTCGTGCCCTCGCCGATGCTCACGAGGCTCGACACCGAGACGCTGCGCGTGACGCTCGAGCCGAAGCGGAACGACGTCTGCGGCGAGCCGACGTACTGCATGGCGGGAGGAACCCTGCCCTGGGGGGTCGGAGGGGGTTGGTGGGGGCGCCGCCGCGCGTGGGACGACGCCGCGGCGGGTCTCGGCGGCGCCGCGCGGGGCCGAGATGGCGTCAAAAGGCAACCCACGTGTTCTCTAGCTAGGGTAAGAGGCGGATGAAAAAGGGGCAACGCGCGGTCATCCGATCCGTGGCGCGGACATCTTCTCTCGGAAGGGGCGGGAAGTGGGGCGAATCAGACGGTCGATCGACGAGTCACGAGGAGGAATTTCGCCGTCGTCACCTCGAGGAAAAAAACGGCCCGGCCGGTCCTCTTTCTTCGCCGCCCCGAGGCGGTCGTGGCTCGATCGCGCCTCGCGCCGCGCCTCACACACCCTCGCGCCGCTCGCGGAACCGCGCCGCCCGGCCCCCGCGCGCGCCCGAGCCGCCGCCACCCCGCGCGGGCTCGCCCTCGCGCCCCTCGCGCCCTCGCGTCCGCCGCCCGCGTGTCCGCGCCTCGGGACCCACCCGGGCCCCGCGCGTTCTCGTTTATTTCGCCAGGTGGCGTCTGTCTCCGCGCAACGCGTCATGTCCGCGCCCGCGACGCCCCCGCTCTCGCCCCGCCCTCTCGCCCCGCCGTCCGCGCCGCCGGGTCCAATTCCGCCCGACGTCACCGCCGACGAGACGGACTCGCCGAACGCGTCGTGCGACGATGACCCCGGAGAGTTGGCGCGTCGCGCGGGCGCGCCGAGCGACTTCTTCGACGCCATCACGCTCGACCTCTTCCGCGACCCGGTCAGGATCGCCTCCACCGGGATGGTGTACGAGCGCCACGCCATCGAGTCCTGGATCGCGAGCGGCGGAAGGCTGTGCCCCGCCACGGGCCTGGCCATCCCCGAGGACGCCGCCGTCGACGACATCATCGTTCCCGACGACGCGTTACGAGCGCGGATCCTCGACTTCGCGCTCCGAGAGTGCCCCGAGATCGTCGACCGCGAGACGTGCGCCATCGTACCCAGCGCGGAGATGCGAGCGTATTACGCCGCGCGGAGGCGGCAGAGGGAAAAGGACGAGGCGTGCGCCCTGCGCGCGGCGGCGAGGGGTGCGAAGGAGGCGCCGTCTTCTCGCCCGCCGCCGCCTTCTCTCGGCGGGGTGTCCGAACGACGAACGACGAACGACGTCGGACTCTTCGTCCCCTCGGCGGTTTCCGAGCAAGAAATCCCGCGAATCCCGCGGCGTCGTTCGTCCGACGGTTCATCGTCCGACGGTTGTTTTTTTCCCGGGTGGTTCTCGTTCCCGCCCGCGTACGCGCTGGTGCTCTTCTTCCACCTCCTCGCGTTCGCGGTTCGCGTCGGGGTCCCGGCCGCCTTCGCGACGGCGCCGATCGCGGAGAACCCGTTCGTCGGCGCGGACGCGTGCGCGTTGCTCGCGGGTTCGAGCCGTTCGAAAATTTCTTCTTCGATAAAATCCCCGTACGCGTCCTCGGGGGCGGCGTTCGCCGAGTCCGAGGGAGGGTTCGCCGCGTGGTCCGCATTCTTCGCCTCCGCGTTCGCGCACGCGGGGTTCGTCGACCTCGTCGCGTTTTGCGTTTTTTTCGGACTAGTGGCGCCCGCGACCGAGCGCGTCCTCGGTCCGTTCTGGATCGCTTGGTTCGCGACGATTGCGCCCGCGGCGGGCGCGACGGCGTCGGCGGCGTTCGCTCCGGGAAAAATCTTCGTCGCGGGGTTCGGCGCTTTGGCCGCGACGGCGGCGGCGGCGCTCGTGGCGGCGAGCGCGGGACTCTTCGCCGACGAAGAGAGGAGAAGACGTCAACTGATGATGATGAGGACGACGACTCTGGTGCGTCTGAGGAATCAAGGAGGCGAAATTTCGCCGAACGACGACGTCCAGTTCGTCGCCGCGGCCGTTCGCGGGCCCGGTGTCGCGAAGCCGCTTTTCGTCCCCTTTTGGTCGTCGGCGTTGGCGCTCTTCTTCGCGTTCGCGCTCTCGCTCGCGCCGTTCCACGATCCCGTCGGGGCGCTCGTGTCGACGCTCGTCGGCGCGTCGTTCGCGGTTCTCGCGTGCTGGCCCGAACTCGAGGCGAGGAGGAGGCTGCCGAGATTCGCCAAGCGACTCGCGACGGTCGCCGCGGCGGCGCTTCTGATCGCGCCCGCGATCGCCGTCGCGCGCGTTGAGAACAAGGGAGCGGCGGCCGGGCCCGGCGGCGAAGCGCTATTAGACGCGCTCCCGGCGAAGTGGAGGCTCGCGGCGGACGCGTCGTGTCCCCCCGCGCTCGCCGAGGCGGCCAACTGGAGCTGCGACGCGGACGAGTTTTACGCGTTTTCCCGTCGCCCGTCTCCGTCGGGAGGAGAAGGAGAGGAGGAAGCGTTCGTACTCGCCCCGCGGTGCGGCGGCTCGGGCGGGTCGTCGGAGTCCGCCGGCGGCGGCGGGAACGACGGGGACGGAATAATCGGCGCTTCGGGGACGCCGCCGACGGAGGAGGAGAACGACGCGTTACCGCCGAGGCCGGCGTCGCCGCCGCCGACTCGCGCGGACGACGAAGACGACGAAGAAGAAGAGACGCGGCGCCGCCGCGACCGCCGCGAAGAGGATTCGGAGGAGGAGGAGGAGAGCGAGCGGTGGTGGTGGTGGTGAGCGATCGGTGGTGGTGGTGAGCTCGCTCGTCGGTCTACGTACTCCTCGTGAGCCGATCCGAATTTACTCGCTCTCCTCCCTCGCTCTCTCCTCCCTCGCTCTCTCTTTTTCCCTCGCGACGGCTTCGTACGGCAGCACCTCGACCCCCCCCTCCCCGTCCCGCCTCCGCGCGCCGACCCTCGCGACCCTGACGTGCACCAGAAGGTTCATGAGCTCCCGCCACGCGCCCCTCGCGCCGTCCTCCTCCGCGAGCGGCGCCGCGCCCCCGAGAAGTTCGCGCTCCGAAAACCACCGCTCAAAAAAATCCGTCGTCGGAAGCGCCGCGCCGCCTCCGAACGTCGCCCTCAACGCGTCGCCGATCATCGGGGGGCACAGGATCGTGAACCGACAGTAATCGCGATCGGTCAGGGTCGACGTCGCCCTGAGACGCAGCGGCGCGCACTGCGAATCGTCGCCGTAGCGTTTGAATCGGACGAACCGAGGGTCGCCGTCCGCCAGCGCCTCGATCGAACACATCGGGTGGAACTGAAACACCGGCTCGCGAGCCCGCCCGTCGCCGACGGTTTCGTGCACGTCGCGCACAGAGGGAGCGCGCTCGCCGCTTTCCGCCGCGTTGTCCGACGACGAGAAGCAGTCGAGGAACCCGCCGGTGGCTCGCTTTGCGTCGGCTAAGAACCCCAGCGTCGCGGCGAGGTCGAACCCTTTACTCAAGCCCCGCTCGAACGGCATCCCGCGAACGGGCATCCAGGGGTTGTTGTTTTTTATAGTCGACCGCTCCCGTTCCCAACCGCGCAGCGTCGCGCCGAACGCCTCCGAGCACGCGTCGTCGCACTTCGGGTCGTCGCCGGAGCCGTCGCCGAGGTTGGCGTCCAACAGGCGCAGGCGCGGCGCGAGCGTCGCGTGCGTCACCTCGCAGAACCACCGAGCCCGACTCGTCGCCGCCACCCGCGCGTCGACGGAAAAACACACGGGAAGGCGGTCGGACGGAACTTCGTCGTCGTCCGGTCGTTCGTCCCCCTCGGGACCGGGATCGGGAACCTCCGCGTTCTCGACCCGCACGGCGTGCCACCTCCCCGGGGGCACGTAGATGGCATCCCCGGGCCCCAGCACCGCGGTCTCGACCATCGAAGGGGGCGGCTCCGAGCGCTGCGAGCGCCGCGAGCGCCGCTCGCGGAAGTCGTCTTCGTGTGCGCCCAAATCCCCACCACCATCTTCCGGTCCGGCGAAATACGCCCACCGCGCCTCGCACGCGTCCCTCCCCGCGCCGCCCGAGCGCTCGTACGCGCGCGACCACGTCGCGTGCCTGTCCCCGCGCCCGACGCGCGCGTCGACGCCCCTCTCTCGGTCGTCCCCGCCGCGTTCCTCGTGGTTTCGAACCCACCACCACCGTTTCTTACCGTACAGCTGCACGGTGACGTTATGGTTGGGGTCGAAGTGCCACGGCGTCCCCGCCGCGTCCCCCGGGGTGACGTACGCGCCCACCTCGACGTCGCCCGAGACGGCGCGAAACGGTCCGCGGACGTCGTTGAACGCGCGCGTCAGCATCGAGCGCCTGAGCGCCTTCGCGCCCGACGTCTGGCAGAACGGAAGGTCCAGCGTCTGACCCCGAGGAACCGAGGAACCCTGAGCCTGAGGAGGAGCATCAGCGTCGTCCCCCCTCCGAGTCCGACTCCGAGGGGGGGTTGTTTCTCGATGACCCTTCGTCGTCGTCACGCCTCTTCGTCGTCGGCTGGGGCGCGCGTTCGCGTTCGATTTCGATTTCGATTTCGATTTTGAATCGGCGGCGGCGTAGGCGTCGCGAGGGGAGGGGGGGAGGGAACCGTCTTCGTCAGAATCCTCGGAATCCTCGCGGCGGCGAACCCGAACCCTCCCCCCCGCGGCGCCTCTCGAGCGTTCGAAGTCCGTTCGAAGTCCGTTCGAAGTCCCCGCCGCGAACGCCGCGAGCAGGCTCGCCCTCCGATCCGGCGCGAACGCGCCCCCGTTCGGGTCGGCCGGGTCCGAGCACTCGGCGAGCACGCGCCGAGGGTCGCCCCGCGCGAACCCCGCGCGAAGGCGCTCGAGCGTCGCCGCGGAAACCGTCCACCTGTGAACGCCGCCGCCCCACCGCCCTTCGAGGAACGACGGAGCGCCACCCGTGCGGAGGTCGAACGCGCTCGGAAGGATCTCGTCGAACGTTAACGGGGCGTCCTCGTCGGAGGAGGAGCACTCGGAGGAGGAGGAGGAGGAGGAGGAGGAGGGTTTCGAGGAGGAGGGGCGCTCGGGGGGAATGAGAATCGGTTCGTCGTCGTAGGTCGCACCGGAAGAGGAGGGATCCTCCGAGTCTTCTTCCGACCCTTCGTCCTCCTCCGAGTCCTCCTCCGAGTCCTCCTCCGAGTCCTCTTCCTCGTCGTCGTCTCTCGGACTAGGCGGCGGCGGCATTCGCCTCGGCGCGCACCGCACGCCGCGTTCGTACTCGGCGCATCGCTCCGCGATCTTCGCCGCGAGCGCCAATTGCTCCGGCGTCCGCAGGCAGCTCGCCGCCTCCGCGCGGTACACCTCCTCGTCGCCCTCGCACCTCTCCGCCAGGGCTTGCTCCGCGCTGACGGCGGTCTCGACGGCCTCCTTCGTCCTCGCGCGATCGTCCTTGAGGCGCCGCTCGGCGTCGGCGTCGGGGTCGAAGCGTTGATGCGTGTTGGCGTTGTTGATCATGCGGACATCCGAGAACGCCCAGCGGATCGCCCCGCCCACGCACGCCTCGAGCACCGCCGCGCGGAGCGGGGCGGGGTAGCTGGGCAGCTTTTGGCCGGTCAGGCCGTCGACGGTCACGGGCTCGGGGCGCATCTTGGCGGGGATCGCGCGGAGGAGGGCGGCGTCGGAGGATGGGCGGTGCGCGGGGTTGTCGTTGAGGGCCTGGTGGAAGTGCCCGCGCATGATGGAGGGGCCGCGGACGTGCGCCGCGCACGGCATCCCGCGCTCGGGGACGTCCGCGTCGCTCAGGAGCGGGGCGGGCGTGGACGACACCACGAGGCGGGCCAGCAGCAGACGCGCCGCCCACATCGTGTTCAAGTCGTTCATGTTCACGAATCCGACGGCGTGGAAGGGATCGCTCTTGGGGTCGTTTTTGTTGGGGTACACGACCTTTTTCGCCCCGGCCCCGGTAGACCCGGCCCCGGCCCCGGCCCCGGTGGTGCGCCGCTTCGCGTCGCGCGAACCGCCCGCGGGCGCCTTCGCGCGACGCTTCGCCGAGGGCGCGGCGGCGGGGGGGGCGGGGGCCTTGGCCCCGCGCGCGCGCGAGCGCGTCGTCGGCATCGACCGTCGACGGCGAGCGGGGATCTGAGAAGATGCAACAACGTCCCGCGCGCGAATAACGGTGTGATACTTCATGATGGCGGCGAGGTTGCCACTTCGGAACCCAAAGTTCCGGATTTCTCGGGCGTTCTCACCTTACTCGGGTTCAGTCAACGCCCGCCGTACCCCTCACACGTTCGCGGCGCGGCGCGCTCCTCGCCCCCGACGTCGTCACCGCGTCCGAGGATGTCGTCGCCGTCGTCGCCTCGGCGGCGCGCCGAGGTGTCGGCGCTCGTCTCCGAGATCATGGACCGCGTCGCGTCCCCGCCCCGTCGGCTCTCGAGATCGGCCCTGGTGGCGGAGGCGCGCCTGCGAGCGATGGCGCGCGCGGCGGAGC
>MDSW01124243.1_pt1 | contig 10367 bp, 10 predicted proteins | sample 811171 | NCBI WGS metagenome assembly MDSW01 (sample SAMN05326641, study PRJNA326480) | marine metagenome | isolation source: seawater | place: Atlantic Ocean: North West | collected 2012 | reverse complement strand
GGTCCCGCCTTCAGCAAATCCTTGATGCAACGGCTGAAGACATCCGCTTTCACGAGATCCTCGATGAGGACAATCGCTCAAGGGAAATGTATTACATTTAGGGAATTGTCGCGTCGAAGACCGCCCTTCATGGCAGCTCACGGATACGCAGCTTGCGAAAGAGGATGGGAGATCCTTCGCTTTCCAGGCATAGATACCCTTTGCTTGGATCACAACCCGTACCTCCTGAAACCTCTTCTCCGTTGACCCAGAGACGCACTTCTCCATTGATGGCCCGAATGTAGTAATGGTTCCATTCGCCATGCCCTTTGGCCAAATGCTTGCGCGGAAAGCTTCGCTGGCCGTTGGGGGAAACCGGCGGAAAGGGCGTCATCTTCACTCTCACAGGAAACACATCGCCGTTGGTGCCAAACCAGTCAGTCTTTCCACCACTGGCCTTGACACGATCGGTGTAAGCGTGGTCGAGAATCTGCACTTCGATCCCATCAGGAAGCCCCGGCTTACCCGCTTGGGTCAGACGCTGGATGGACTCCGGGGTGACCCAGACGAAGACCCCTGAGTTACCCGCTGGTTTTTGGTGGCTCCACTCCACCACCATTTCAAAGTTCTCGTAGGTTTGAGTCGTGCGGAGCACGCTCAGAGGCTGCCCTGTGCAATGCAGCACCCCCTCTTTCCAGGACCACGTGTCCGACGCACTATTGACATCAGCAAAGTCTTCAGCACCCAGAGCTCGCCACCCCGGTTGGGTGTCATCGATGAATGGTTTGATTGCAGGATCCTGTGCGACGAGGCTCATCATTCCAGCGAAGGCCATCAGTAGCCCAGCCCATCTTTTTGTATTTGGATAGCATTTCATGAATCAAAAGGTTTTGTTGAGGAGCTAGCGGGCTATGGATGCCAGCGCATGTGCAAGGCGTGAAAACCAACTGCGCGCCGATAAGGTTCTTCCTCTTCCATAGCAGGCACTGCTTCCAGAATATCTAAGGAGGTAATCTTTTGGACACAGGCCTCCAGCAGGGAGCGAATCACCAGTCTGGCGTGAGCAGCTCCAATGCACAAATGATGCCCGAAACCAAAAGCGACATGGGGATTGGGCTTGCGATCCAATTGCACTTCCTCAGGGTCATGGAAAACTTCGGGATCATAATTGGCAGCAGCCCAGCAGATGGAGACACGACCTCCGGCGGGGACCCTCTGTCCATGGACCTCCGTTTCCACAGGACAGACCCTGCCAATATGGGTCAAAGGTGTGATCGCGCGAAACAATTCTTCGGTCGCATGCGTAATTCTTGAAACGTCCTCCTTCAGGAAGGCGAGGCTTTCAGGTTGGCTGGCGAGATAGTGAAGGGTGGAGGAGATACTGTGGATCACCGTATCTCGTCCACCAGCAAAGGTCAGGTTGGCAAACCCCAGTTGTTCTTCCCGCGTCAATTGACGCCCATTGATTTTGGCTCGAACCAGGGCTCCAAAAAAACTCTCATCCTGTGGGTCGGTCATTGCCTCGTCCAACTTTTGGTTCAGATAAGCCTCCAGACCGGCTCCCCGCTGAGCACCGTCCTCCCCATCCTTGAAAACGTGGGTTCCCCACTGAATCCATACCTGAGCCTCTTCTTCCGGCATGGCCAGCAAATAAGTCATCGCGCGCGATTGAATCGGCAAGGCAAAGGCGCGAACCACTTCCACCGATTCCTGAGCCAACGCCCACTCCACCATTTCTCCCATCAATTGACCCACCTGACACATCATCTGCGGCGATTTGGGGCGCTGGAAGAAAGGATCCATGATCTTGCGATAGGCGCCATGTTCCGGTGGGTCGGTCTCTACCGGAAGCTGACGAATGGATCGGACTTCCTCCTCTGAGGGAATGGGAACCCTGAAGGGGGCATCCGAACTGAAGCGTTGCCAATCTCGGGCTGCCTCACGTACATCGGCGTGCCTCAGGATCATGGGCAATGTCTCGCCCTGAAAGGTGCCCTTCAGCACTTTGGATTGGCTTCGGCATGCCTTGAAGGCGTCGGGTTGTTCATTGAGAGGGCCAGCCATGATGGAGAGATGATCGTCTTTGGCTCTCTCAAAGCTGTCAACCGGATTCATTCCCTTTCACGGTTCAATTTCCAGTTGCACCACCTGCCCCTGGTCCATCACCAGATGGACTGAAAAAGGACGACAACAATTTTCGCAGTCTGTCACAAGATGCACCGAACCCTCCCACTGATCTGGCCAAACCATCGATTCACATCCGCAAAAAGGACAGGCACATGACTCAGCTTCCATGGCAAGACCTTAAGGCACACACACTGAGTTGCCAAATCAGCGATGGTCAGAAAGTCAGAGGCGCTGGTTGACGGATTGAAGAGGGTCCGACATTGACGGGTGAGCGAGGTCTTGATAACCATGGTTGGCCTGAAAATGGATCCAACCTACTCAAGGCATCCAGAGACTTCCCGATGAAAAAAAAGAAAGTTGCCAAAAAACCTGCCTACCGTCGCGTCCTCATCAAAATGAGTGGTGAGGTCATGGGTGGTGAACAGGGGTATGGCATTTGTCCGGAGGCAGTGCATGGCCTTGCCGATCAAATCGTTGCCGTTCACAAGCTGGGAGTGGATGTGGCCGTGGTCATTGGTGGCGGAAACATTTTTCGAGGTCTCCAGGGGAGCCAGAAGGGCATTGAACGCGCCACAGGCGACTACATGGGCATGTTGGCCACCGTGATCAACTCACTGGCCATGCAGGACGCGCTCGAAAAAAAAGGTGTCGACACACGCGTCCAGACGGCGATCTCCACCGAGGCGGTCGCCGAGCCTTTCATTCGTCGCAAGGCGATGAGACACATGGAACTCGGACGTGTTGTCATCTTCGGAGGTGGCACAGGCAATCCCTTCTTCTCCACCGACACGGCGGCCGCACTAAGAGCCAATGAGATCGGCGCAGAAGTCATCCTCAAGGCAACCAAAGTGGATGGTATCTATAACAAGGATCCGATGAAATATGCCCGCGCTGTCAAATATGACCGCATCCAGTATCAAGAGGCACTGGCAAAGCGGCTCAAGGTCATGGATTCCACTGCCTTTTCCTTGTGCTTGGACAATGAGATGCCCATTATCGTGTTCGATATCTTCAAGCCCAACAACCTGAAGAAAGTCGTCATGGGTCAGAAAGTAGGCACTTTGGTTTGCTCTTGACCCTCAAACATGAATCAAAATTCATTCAACCTTTCACGAAACATAATTTTATGCCCGTTGATGACATTTTACTGATGGCCGAAGACAAGATGCAGAAAACTGAGGAAGTCGTCGTGCGCGATTTCACCGGGGTGCGCACCGGCAAGGCCTCTCCAGCATTGGTGGAAAACGTTCAAGTGGATGTCTACGGCTCCATGATGCGACTCAAGGAAGTCGCAGGGATCACCACCCCTGAATCCAGAACCCTGGTGATTCAACCATGGGATGCTTCCACCGTTGGGCCGATCGAAAAAGGCATTCAAAAAGCCAATCTTGGCCTCAATCCAGCAGTGGACGGAAAAATCATTCGTATCAGCATGCCTGAGCTGAGTGAAGAGCGACGCATCGAATTTACCAAGATCGTCAAGAAAATGACTGAGGATGGACGAGTGGCCATTCGCCACGTGCGTCGTGAAGCCATGGACGCCATCAAAAAAGACGTGAAGTCAGGCGTCATCACCGAAGACGAAGGGTCCAGCGCCGAAAAAGAGGTCCAGAACTTGACGGACAAATACATTGCTCACCTGGACGCTCACCTGGAAAAAAAGGAGAAGGAAATCCTGACAGTGTGAAGCGGTTCACAAGCTCGGATGATGTGCCGGGTTTTTCATTCGGATCATGCCTCTCATCCTATTTGAGAGGATAGGTCTCCAGATAGCGTTCGCTTTCCTTTCCATGCTAACCCTTCAGCGCCTGAGCAAGGCATTCGGAGATAAGGTTCTCTTTGAGCAGATCAGCCTCCAGATCAATGAGGGCGATCGCCTGGCGCTCATTGGGCCCAACGGGGCCGGAAAGACGACTCTTTTTTCGATCCTTCTAGGGGTCATGGAGCCCGATGAGGGATCGGTACAGGTTCAACGCAACCGCACCATTGGCTACCTGCCTCAGGAAACGGCCAACATCCCCCAAACCAGCGTGCTGGAACTCGCCATGGATGTGCATCCAGAGATAGCTGAGTTGCGACGCAGGCTGGCAGGAGAAATGGATGGCGAGAGCTCGGATCATGGTGCCGCCTATGCCCGCTATGAAGAGCTGGGTGGGCACGCCATCGAAGTCAAGGCGAAGAAGATACTCAGCGGTCTAAGCTTCAGGGAATCGGATTTTCAGCGCTCGTTGCACACCCTCAGTGGAGGGTGGATCATGCGTGCCCACTTGGCCCGCCTCCTGGTCATGGAGCCCGATCTGCTGATGCTGGATGAGCCCACCAATCATCTCGATCTGCATTCGGTTCTGTGGTTCCAGCAATACCTCAGTCAATACCCCGGTGCCCTTCTCTTCATCTCTCACGATCGAGCCTTCCTCAACCGGCTGGCTGACTCCACCATTGAGCTTAGGGGAGGCAAGCTCACTCGCTATCGAGGCAATTACGACGATTATCTCAAGCTCAAGGAAGAAGCTCAGGAACAACAGAGGGCCGCTTACAAAAATCAACAGAGAGAAATCGAACGGTTGACCCGTTTTGTCGAACGTTTTCGCTCGAAGGCTACCAAGGCTTCTCAAGCTCAGGCCAAACTCAAACAATTGGAGAAGATGGAGCGCATCCAGGCTCCAGAAGAAGCAGCAGGCGGGTTCAAATTTCAGTTTCCTCAGCCCAAGCGAAGCGGGCAGCGCGTGATTCGACTGGAGGAAGTCCATCACAGCTACGGAGACCTCACGGTATACCAGGGGTTGGATTTCACCGCCGAACGGGGCCAGCGACTGGTCTTGGTCGGCCCCAATGGTGCTGGAAAATCCACCCTGCTCAAACTGCTTGCGGGGGTGCTCCCTGTCCAAAAAGGTTGTCGTGAGTTGGGACATGAAGTGCAGGAAGGCTATTTTTCTCAGCAGCGCATCGAAGTTCTTCAACCCGAACGTACCTTGGTCGAAGAAGCCCTGGATACCCAACAGGCCATCACCGAACAACATGCTCGCACCATCCTGGGATCCTTCCTTTTCCGAGGGGATGACGTTTACAAAAAGGTCAAGGTGCTCAGTGGGGGGGAAAAGTCACGACTGGCACTCATCAAGCTTCTCCTCAATCCACCCAATCTCCTACTGATGGATGAGCCGACCACCCACCTGGACATGATGGGGATTGAGGCACTGATCAATGCCCTGAAGCAATACACCGGCACCCTCATCTTCATCAGTCATGACGTCCATTTCATACGATCAGTCGCCGAACGCGTCATCCATGTCGAGCATGGTCACTTGCAGCATTATCATGGGGATTATGACTATTATTTAAGCAAGCGAGACGAAACCTTGATGGCGACCAGTGGCGCGCAAGGAACCAAGACCAGCCTTTCCCCCACGGCCGCTTCGGCACCCAAGGCCCTTTCCTCGAAGGAGCGGCGACGCATCGAAGCCGAAGAACGCAAAAAACGCTCAGCCTTGGTCAAGGCTGCCAAAGGCAAGGTAGAGAAAGCGGAGAAGGAAATTCAGGCACTGGAAACCCAACAACAAGCCCTGACCGATGAACTGGAACAACCGGAGACCTATGCCAATGGCCCGCGCATTGTGGAAATCAACCAGGAGCTGACCATGATCGCGTCGTGCCTGGAAACAGCCATGTCCGCGTGGGAGCAGGCCCAGGAGGCCTTGCAGCAAGTTCAGGATGATCAGGATTCTTCCAAAGAAGGGGCGATTTGACCGTCGCTAAGCCTCAGGATGCGGTCGGTCTGGCGAGCCATCTGAGGATCATGCGTGGCCATGATGAGCGTCAATCGACAGGCCTGTTTGAGCTCCAGAAGCAATGTCATGATTCCAGCCCCGGTTTCTGAATCCAGATTTCCGGTGGGTTCATCAGCAAGTAACAGGACGGGGTCATTCATCAGCGCACGAGCAATCGCAACCCGTTGCTGCTCACCCCCTGACAATTCATAAGGCCGGTGATCCATGCGGTGTGCCAGGCCCACTGTATCCAACCACTTGCGTGCCGCCGTTTCCACCCCAGAAATCGATCGACGAGCAATCCGTGCAGGCAAAGCGACATTTTCCAGGGCACTGAGCTCCGGAAACAAATGATAGGCTTGAAAGACAAAACCAATCGACTGGTTCCTGAAACGGGAAAGAGCCACACCCGCCATCGCTGTAAGATCCTGCCCCTGAACCTGCAAGTTTCCTCCGTCGGGCTGATCCAGCCCACCGAGAAGGTGCAGGAGTGTGCTTTTTCCCGAGCCCGATGCACCAACGATGCTGAGAAACTCACCGGTCAACACCTCCAGATCCACCCCCTTGAGCACATCGATGAGCTTTCTGCCCACCGTGTAGCGCTTCCGTAGTCCGGAGGCATTCAGCAGGACCGATGTGGGTTGTGGTGCGTGCTCAGTCATGCCGCAGGGCCTCCACTGGCTGCAATCGGCCAGCATTGATGGCGGGGAACACGCCTGCCAGGACGCAGATCACCAGGCTTCCACCACAGATCACCCACAAATCGGTTGGGTCGACCACGGCAGGCAGCTGTGCAAACCCATAGATGTCGGCGGGAAAGAGAGAGAAATCGAGAGTCCGGTTCATGAAGGCCAGGAAGTCATTGCGATAACGAACGGCCTGCAAACCCATGAACAGGCCAATCGCCACACCAAAAACGCCCACGACCACACTCTGGCTGATGAACACCATCACGACTTGACGAGAGGAAGCGCCAAGGGCCTTGAGCATGCCGATCTCCCGTGTTTTCTGAACGACAAAGGTAATCATCGAACTGGTGATCCCAAAGGCAGCGACGAGCACAATGAAAAAGAGTAAGAAACGAATCATGTTTTTCTCGACCACCAGGGCGTTGAAAATGGTTTCGTTGCGCTCAAGCCAGGTCATGACGTGGTAATCCGACCCCATGATCTGTTGGAGCGACCCCTTGACCTTCGAAGCCATTTCAGGGTCTTCCAGCATGACGTGCAGACCATGCACTTCATCCCCGAGATTGAAGAGATCCTGGGCATCATATAGCGAGCAGACCATGCCATTGGCGTTGTATTCGTAGTAGCCAATGTCAAACACCCCACCAATCAAGTAATCCGCGGCCAGAGGAGCGGCATCACGCTGATTCGCATCCTTCTTGAGGACTTGACGTACTTCCTGAAGAAGGCTGATGGAATAGAGGGCCAGAGGGTCCTCCACACTCAAGGAGAGGCGTCGCGCCAACTCCGAACCTACCAGGAGGCCATTTTCCTCCAAGGATTCAAAATGCCCGGAAATCATGCTCTGCTTGATATCACTGACCTGATCCGTCGTCTCGGGGTCCACCCCTCTCAGAAAAGGAGCCGCAATCCGCGAGTAGGCATCTCCTTGTTGCGTTTCGATCACGATGGGTCCCTCAATGAAAGGCGAAACGCCCGTGACATGTGGCTGCTGGCGGACCAAGGAGGCCAAGGAGCGGTAATCCTTCATGGGCTTGCCGTAAGGGCGCACCACCAGATGCGATTCAAACCCAATGATGCGATCCCTCAGCTGAAGATCAAAGCCTGTCATCACACTGATGACCACAATCAACACAGCCACCCCCAGCACCACCCCAATGATGGAAATCAGGGTAATGATGGAAACAAATGTTCGCCTGGGTCTCAAGTAACGCAGAGCAAACAAAAGTTCGAAGGGCAGTCGATTCATGATTCCAGTGATCTTCTTGCGAGCACAGCGGCCCGGTGGGCGAAAGTATACACACCCCAAAGGGTCGCCACCAAGCCCGTTGTCAAGGGACCGTAAAGCGATGTCGCATTCCCTCAATTCTATTTGGAAGACAGGTTGAAAGGTTTGCAATCAAGCCTATTTGGGCCATGGTGGAATGGTGATGAGGAATGAAGACAAGAAAAAGGACATGCCCAGTCCAGAAGAATTTCAGAAGCAACTTTCTGATTTCATGAAGGAGCATTTTTCAGGGTTCCCTCTTTCAGGATTTGGCCCTACGGGAAAAAACCAATCCAGTGCTGCCCCTCCCGAAGAAAGCAAGGAACGCAGTATTGAAGATTTGAAGTCTTTTGAGTATCGGCCCAAGGATGTCAAAGCCTATCTGGATCGCTTTGTCATCAAGCAGGACGAGGCCAAAAAAGTCCTCAGCGTGGCACTATGCGACCACTACCACCATGTCCGACTGGCTCTGGAGGGCAAGGAAGCCCCCAACTATGCCAAGCAGAACATCATTCTCATAGGCCCGACGGGAGTGGGAAAAACCTACCTCATCCGCAGTGTGGCCGACTTGATCGGAGTACCCTTCGTGAAGGCGGATGCGACTAAATTCTCCGAGACTGGCTATGTCGGCTCCGATGTGGAGGACCTGGTGCGAGAACTCTATCGTCGATCGGACAATGACGTTCAGCGGGCACAGTTCGGCATCGTTTACCTGGACGAGGTCGACAAAATTGCCATGGCGCGCAACGAGGCAGGTTCGCGCGACGTCAGCGGGCGGGGGGTCCAAACCAACCTGCTCAAGCTCATGGAAGAAACCGACGTCTCCATTCGCTCGCCTCAGGACATGGCGAGCCAGATCCAGGCCATGATGGAAGCGCAACGTGGCAAGAAGTCATCCTCCTCCATCAACACCAAGCATATTCTATTCATCGTCAGCGGAGCCTTCGATGGCCTCGAATCCATCATCCAGCGGCGGATCAACGAGGCCACCATCGGCTTTGCCGCTTCGCGACAGGAAAGCCTGGATGATGATGCCATCCTGGCATCCGTTCAAACCAAGGATCTCATTGAATACGGATTTGAGCCAGAATTTGTGGGTCGACTTCCCGTCCGGGTGGTTTGCCACTCCCTGGGCCAGGATGACCTCTATCACATTTTGCAGGGTTCGGAGGGGAGCATCATTCGCCAGTATGAGCAGGACTTCGCTGCCTACGGCATCGATGTACTCTACAAGACCGACGGTTTGAAACGAATTGCTGCCATGGCAGCCGAGGAAAAGACCGGAGCACGAGGCCTGATGACAGTGTGTGAACGGATTTTCCGACATTTCAAATACGAACTGCCCAGCTCGGAAGTGAAACGATTCGAGGTCAACCAAGCGGTGGTGGATACCCCCTCGGAGGAACTCAAAAAGTTACTGGCGACTCAGTCCGAACGGGCCCGAGAGATGAGCTTGGACATTCTCCGGGAAATCACGACGCGGTTTCATGATTCCCACGGCATCGCACTGGCGCTGGAGCCCGAGGCATGCGACCATTTGATCGAACTGGCATTGTCCAAATCGCTTTCAGTTCGTGAGATCTGGCAGGATCGCTTCAAGGACTATCAGTTCGGATTGAAACTGATCGCCAAAAACACCGGGCAGAAACGGTTTGTCATTGATCGTAAGGCTGCCGAAAACCCTGACAAGCAGCTCAGTGATTGGGTAGTGGCCAGTTATCGTGATCAGGAGGCTTCCGCCGATCATCCAACACCCGAGCCTACGCCAGAGTCGCCTCAAGGGGATGCCCAACCTCCCAAAAGGCCTTGATGTTACGTGAGGCCTGCCACAGGGCAAGACAGCCGCTGGCAGTGGTGGGGTCATTGAGAAAAACGGCACCCGACACCAACCGACCTCGCTCATCCGTGACCACAGGCAAGGCCTTTTCGATAGACCGACTCCACGCATCGAACGAATCATGTCCATGACCTTCCAAATCGCGTTGGTTGAGGATTTGCAAGTATCCAGCTGAACCCGGTGCATGGTGACGGCCCACTTCAATGGACAATCTACCCATGGTATAGCGCGGATTGATTTCAATCACCGGCTTGAGTCGAGGTCGACCATCGCCACCTCGGAAAATGGCCGCATCCACTCCAACCGGCCCGAGGTAGCCAGCTTGTTTCAAATGGGGGAACAAAAATTCTTTCAGGTCATGGAAAAGGCGTCTCAATCTTTCGGGCTCTCCCTCATGGGCAAACTTGGCAAGCTCTTTGGGCATGGCTCGCATGAACGAAGGCATCCAAAGACTCCCGCGGTAGTGCCCCCGATCATCCACTTTGAGGTGGCTCCATCCAATCCACCGTATGGCATCAGGTTCGACCTGCCAATGAACGGAAAAATCCATCATGCGGTCCAACCAGGGTTCCACCAATAGTGCACCTTCACGCCGCAAGGCGTTGGCAATCCAACCCATTTGACGCTCGCTGATTTTCGGCTCCCAGCACCGCAGCATGTTGCCGCCTGCTGAACCATACAGCGACTTGACTACCACTCGC
>MDSW01078932.1_pt1 | contig 10367 bp, 9 predicted proteins | sample 811171 | NCBI WGS metagenome assembly MDSW01 (sample SAMN05326641, study PRJNA326480) | marine metagenome | isolation source: seawater | place: Atlantic Ocean: North West | collected 2012 | reverse complement strand
TAGTAAAACAAAAGATTGGTAATACATAATGATAAGATTACTTCACATATTTCTATTTATTTTACCTGTATACTGTATTGGTCAAGACTTTAAAATAAGTTCATATGTCAACGCAAATGAAATTTATCAAAATGAATACGTCAAATTTATAGTTGAAGCCAATCAAAGAATTGAATTAAGAAATCTAAGATTAGCTAATTTCAATATTGTTCAGGGTCCTTTTACAAGTCAATCAAGCCAGACTACTTTTATAAACGGTAAAATACAATCTAAAAGTGAATACAAATCAACCTTTCTCCTCTCCCCAAAAAAATCAGGCTCATTAGCGATTGAATCAATTACAGTCAATTACAACAATAAAGAATACAAAACTGAAGTCATAAATATTGATGTTAAAAAAAATGAACAAACTAATTCTAACAACAACACACAACAAAACAACACCAATCAATCACAGACATTACCAAAAAACAAGACTTATAATAAAAATTTGTTTGCTAGGATAAGTGCCTCAAGAACAAAACCCTATTTAGGTGAAAATCTTTTGTTGACTTACAAAATTTATCAATCCGTTTACAACTCCTCTAATATTGAAATAACAGATTATGATCTTCCAATGGTAAGTGATTTTTGGACTGAAAACATAGACCCTAAAGGAAAACAATGGCCTCAAGCTCAAGAACAAATAAACGGAATAAGATACAGGGTTTTCACACTTAAGAAAGAAATTGTATCTCCTCAAAAAACAGGTAAAATATCAATTCCTGCCTTTGAAGTAACCGCATTACTAAACAGAGACTGGTTTAATAGAGGTCAACAAAAATCAATTAAAAGTAATAGTATTTCTTTGGACGTTCAACCCTTACCTGGAAATGCTCCAAAATCTTTTAATGGTCAGGTAGGAAAAAACTATGAACTTAAAGTCAACTTCTCAAAAGAAGAGCTTTTGGTGGATGAGGCCTTAGATTTTGATATATCTATTTATGGAAATGGAAATCTAAAACAACTAAAACTACCAAACGTTGAATTCCCAACAGATATGGAAAAATATCCAGCTGAAACAAAAAACAAAATAAAAATAACTACTAACGGAATATCAGGTAAAAAGTCTCTTCATCATTTGTTAATTCCAAGATTTCATGGTGAATACAAAATTCCTGAAGTTAAGTTTACCTATTTTGATGTAACTAAAAAGAAATACATAACCCTTAAAAAAGCTGCTCAATCAATTAAGGTAAATAAAAACAGCAATAAAAAAACAGCCAATGAAAACTCAACTGTTATTACTATTCCAAATCAGGAAAATGTTGAATTGATCAATCAAAATATTCGACACATTAGGGAAGAAACTGAATTATTTGAAAACAAAACACCACTATTTGGAAGCATTAAATATTGGTCAATACTTGGAGCAATTCCAATATCGCTACTTTTCATTTTCTTGTTTTTAAACAATAAAGATCGTTTTACTGACCAAGATAAAATAGCATTTAAAAAAGTTAAAAAAGAGGTGTTGCAAAAATTTAATACTGCTGAAACAAACCTAAAAAATGGGAATACCACCGATTTTTATAAAGAACTATACACAGGCTGGACTTTATATATTTCTAATAAACTTAAAATAAAAAGAGCTAACCTTACCAATGAAAGTATTATAACTGGCTTAAAAACTTTAAAAATTGATGCTAATGAAATAGTTCAAATGAATGCCATTCTAAATGAATGCGAAATGGCTCAGTATAGCCCATCCGATATAAAAGACGCTGAAAACACCTTATCAAAAAGTATGGATTTGATGTCAAAATTTGAACAAAATGGGTAGAAAAATAACCTACATATTATTTCTTTTTACTTTATCGCTGAATTCTTGGAGTATGAATGCTGATTCCATCTTTTTTGAAGGAAATAAATTTTATCAAGAAAACAATTATGAGCAAGCAAATCTATTCTACAAATCAATTTTGGATGAAGGATATCTAAGCAAAGAGTTGTACTTAAATTTAGGGAATAGTTATTTTAAACTAGATAGTATTCCACAGGCTATTTTAGCTTATGAAAAAGGGTTAAAAATAGCTCCTGCAAATGACGATTTGACTCATAATTTAAAACAATGTAATCGTATAATTAAAGATAAAAACCCTATTAAAAAATCGATTTTAATTAGTGAATTGATTTATAGTTTTCTTGGAAAATCTCCCAACTATTGGGCAAATACTTCATTGATGTTAATGGGGTTGTTATGTATTTTGATCTTGTTTTATAAAATATCTCCAGAACTTAAATGGCAAAAAATCAACTTTTATTCTGCTATTGTTGTAAGTCTTTTATTCCTTTTTTCAGTTGGATTGGCCTGGTTAAGTAAAAATAGAATTGAAGACACCAATTATGGAATAATGTTTTCACCATCAACTAAAATATTAGTTGAACCCTCTCAAAATGCTGCAGCAGCCTACCTATTACATGAAGGAAGTAAAGCAAAAATCATAGCTGAAAACAACGAATGGTATGAAATTTCATACGATAAGAAAGTTGGATGGATAAAGAAGTATCATCTGAAGAAAATTTAGTCAATGACAAAAAAGGAAAAAGCTGAATATGTAATTACTGAATTAGAAAAGTTATATCCTGAAACACCAATTCCACTAGACCATTCCGACTCTTATACTCTTTTAATTGCCGTACTTCTTTCTGCTCAGTGTACAGACCTTAGAGTTAATAAAACTACACCAGCTTTATTTTCTAAAGCAAATTGCCCAGAAAAAATGATTCTATTGGATGTAGAAGAAATAAAAGAAATCATTAGACCTTGTGGTTTGTCTCCAAAAAAATCAAAAGCCATTTATGAGTTATCTGAAATTTTAATTGACAAACATCAAGGAAATGTGCCTGAAAGTTTTGAATTATTAGAAGAACTTCCTGGTGTTGGACACAAAACTGCATCAGTAGTAATGAGTCAAGCTTTTGGTCACCCAGCATTTCCGGTCGACACACACATTCAAAGACTAATGTATAGGTGGGGATTATCAAGCGGAAAAAACGTAACACAAACAGAAAAAGATGCCAAACGGCTATTCCCAAAAGAATTATGGAACAAATTGCATTTGCAAATTATATTCTATGGAAGGGAATACTCCCCTGCTAGAGGGAGTAAAGAAAAACCAGATTTTATAACTGCTAAAATTGGAAGAAAAAACGATAAGTACTCTTAAAAAAAAGTAACCAAATCGATACTATTGGTTTTTCATTTTCATAAGAGCTTCTAATGCAGCTCCTGTATTTTGTTCTTTTATCACAATACTAAGTTCGTTGGTAGTTGAAATGACCTCAATTATACTAATGCCCTTCCAAGCAATTACACCTAAAATTGAATAGTACAACCCAAACACTTCTGTATTTAACTTTGGAAGCTGTATTGTAATGCTTGAAAGATTTTCTTTTTTTGATTCATATAAAATTCCTTCAAAGGATTTTTCAAAAATTGTTTCAAGATTATTACTTATTAGAATGGTAGTTTCATTAATTCCTTTTGAAAAAGTATGAAACCCGTTTGTTTTAGTTAGTTGGCTTAAATTAAATTTTGAAGATTTTTTTTCGAACTCTAATGTATTTTTAAAACTGTAATCTATAAGTCCTGATCTAACGGTTATATCCCCTATTTTCTTTAATTGTTTCTTAATTTTTCTTGACTTATTGATTTCATCAATCTCCATTCTTTTAATTGCCATTACAATGGCATTTGTATTTATCTTTCTACCGATTTTTTGAGATAAACCGGGTTCTATATTTCTTGCTAAAGATGAAATGTTAATCAACCCATTTTTTATGTTTTCTAATAAAAAAGGTTCTTTTTTTAGTTCTGTTTCAATATGATTTTTTATAGTAATCATGTTAAATTTTTAACAAATTGTTAATATTATGACAAATATATTAGAATTATTTTAGACTAGATCCTGTTGAATTAAATTGGTCAAAAATAAAAATGAAAACACCATATTATTCCTATGATCTTGGGCTATTAGAACAAACCCTTCAGCAATTAATATTTGAAGCAAAAAATTACAACATCCATTATGCAATTAAGGCGAATACAGATAAACGCATAAATAATATAATAGCAAATTATGGACTTGGTGCAGATTGTGTTAGTGGAAATGAAATAAAACATGCCATTAAGTGTGGCTACAACCCAAACAAAATTGTTTTTGCTGGTGTTGGTAAAACAGATAAAGAGATTGAAATTGGACTAATTAATGAAATAGGGTGCTTTAATGTAGAATCGATGCAAGAGATTAATGTAATTAATGAAATAGCTTTAAAACTTAATAAAAAAGCTTCAATAGCATTAAGAATTAATCCAAATGTTGATGTTGATACACATCAGTACATTAAAACTGGAATTAATGAAAATAAATTTGGTATTGCATTTGAAAACATTTTCGAAGCAGTACAACTTATTGCTGCATGCAAATCAATTGAATTAACAGGTTTGCATTTTCATATAGGAAGTCAAATTACCAATTTTAGAAATTTTGAATTTTTAGCCAAAAAAGTAAATTATATTTTAAACATTTTAGAAGAAAGAGGAATAGATATTGAACACATTAATTTAGGTGGAGGACTTGGTATTGATTATGAAAACCCTATAGAAAACTCTATTCCAAATTTTAGGAGTTATTTTACAGTTTTCAGGGAGAACTTAGCTATAAAACCACATCAAAAAGTTCATTTTGAATTGGGAAGATCTGTAGTAGGTCAATGTGGAGATTTGGTCACCTCAGTATTGTACATCAAAGAAGGTATTTCAAAAAAGTTTGCTATTGTAGACGCTGGAATGACAGATTTAATACGACCTGCACTTTATCAGGCAAATCACTTAATTGTCAAAAGTAAAGGTGAAACAAACCCTAAAGAAAAATACGACATTGTTGGTCCAATATGTGAGTCAAGTGATCAATTCAGCACCAATTATTTAATAGAAAAATTAAATAGAGGGGATCAACTTAAAATTAAGTCAGTAGGTGCTTATGGAGAAGTTATGACAAGCGAATACAACCTAAGAAAAAAACCTGGTGTAATGTATAGCAACATTCCTTTGGAGATAGAAAAGAATTTAGACCATACACTTCATTTGAATTAAAAAAATAATTTTAAACTTGAATTTTTAAGTAATAAAACTAAATTTACAAACGCTAATAATTCAAGTTTTTGAGTTGAAAAAAATTCTTCTTATTTCACTTTTTGTTTCGTTCATTTTTTCTGGGATAAACCATCTTTTGCCTTATATAGATTATGTGATAAATAAAACAGAAATAATCGACAAATTTTGTGAAAACAAAGACAAACCAATACTACAATGTGATGGTAAATGTTATCTTAAAAAACAAGTAGCAAATAAATTTAAAATTGAGAAAGAAGCATCTCCTATTCCTTTTTCTAATCCTTTCAACAATCCAACCAAATCCTTTGAATACTTTAATCCCTTCTGCAATAAAATTGGTAGATTAAAAAAAATATTAAAATCAAATTCAAAATATACCGTTACTCAATTTATCTATTTTAAACACACTAAAAAGTTTGCAAAAAACATAGATTTACCTCCTCCCGAATTTTCATAATTACATTCGATTCAATCAAAAACACTGGGTTAAAAATCATTTTTTATCCTGATTAATTATTATATATCATTAAAAAATTAAATTATGAAAACACTTAAATTATTTTCTATACTATTCGTATCAAGTATACTTTTCTCTTGTAATAAAGACAAAAGTAGTCCCACCATCACTGTTGCTCAACCTACCAACCATGCTCATCTTTCATTGAGTAGCATGTTGCACATTGAAGCAACTTTTGAAGATGATGTCGATTTAAAATCTTATTCTATTTTCATTGGTGATGTTGATGGCAATCATACACATGATTTTCACTACATGGCAGATAGCACTATTTCTGGAACTTCTTATGAATTTCATGAACATACTATGATTCCAGATAGTTTAAATGCTATGGAATATTACATACATTTTAACGTAACAGATGCTGCAGACAAAGTAACTTCTGAAGCTGTTATGATTCATGTAATGTAAGCATCATAAACCATTTAAAGTAGGGGCATAAAGCTCCTACTTTAGATTATCATTGAAAAATGTAAACCAATATTACTCTTGCAAAAAAGGATTACTATTAAAGATTATTAATTTTGTAACCATGTCACTGAAAATTGCCATAAAAAATAAAAAAGCAAGTTTTGAATATGAGTTTATAGAAACATATACTGCTGGAATTCAATTAAAGGGAACAGAAATTAAATCAATCCGAAATACCAAAGCAAGTATAATGGAATCGTATGGCATAATGATTAAAGAAGAATTGTTCATTCGAAACATGTATATAGCCGAATACGAAAACGGAAGTCACTACAATCACGAAAGCAAAAGAGATAGAAAACTATTGCTAAATCGTATTGAGTTAAATAAAATCAATAAAAAAATAAAGGCAAAAGGATTAACTATAGTACCCTTAAAATTATTCATAAACAACAAAGGATTAGCCAAAATAGACATTGCTTTAGCTAAGGGGAAAAAGATTCACGACAAACGTGAAGATTTAAAATCTAAAGATGCAAAAAGAGAAATAGACAGGAATCTTAAAAACTTATAAACCAGTAATTTATAATTTACTAATTAAATAATTTATTTAAGTATTTCATCTATAGTGTTAAAAGAAACATAATGGTAATTAGACCTAGCTTCTTTATACACTTCTTTAGCCCATGACTTATGCTCTTCAGTCTTTGCAAGAGACTCATAAATGGGTTGTAAAAACTTTCTTCTTCCTACTCTAACTAAGAACTTTTTCATAAATGGAAAAGCAGTTCGATAGTTAGAAACTATACTTCTCTCAAACCAAACGGCAAGTATTTCAGAATTACCACTTGACGATAGATTGAATGCATTATCAAGCAGCATCATTTGATTTGAACTTACAGAATCGGGAAGATTTTTTACAAAATGAATCCACTCATGGGTTGACCATTCCGTTGTATTAAGGTTGGCAATCGAATTGGTCAACATAAAGTCATCTATAGCCGACTCAACATTTATAAACCGCTTACAATCAATTACTGGGCAATTATCAGGCAAACCAGGTTCGTATACCCATTCATCAATTTTAAGAGAATCTCTTTTGCCTTTGATTAGATTGGCTTCCAAAAAAGCTAAAAACTCTTCAGTAACAATAGTTTGAAACTTATGATCACTAAAATATTTTTTTAGAAAACCGTCCATTGCTTCCCTACCCACATTATTTTCTATCATCCTTAAAAAGAAATACCCTTTTTCATATGCAATATCCGACATGGCATCATCTGGGTGCATTCCTTTCATTTTTAATTTCAAGGTTTGCATTTTAGGATCTAGAGTCAATAATTCGTCTTGTAAATCTTGATAACCCAACAAAGCCAACATTTCTGTATAGTCTTTACCATATAATGCTTCCATTATTCTGCGCTCAAAATAAACGGTAAAACCTTCATTCAACCAAAAGTCGTTCCAGGTAGCATTGGTAACTAAATTCCCACTCCAAGAGTGGGCTAATTCATGAGCAATTAATGATACCAAACTTCTGTCTCCTGCAATAATTGTTGGTGTAGCAAAAGTTAACCTTGGGTTTTCCATTCCACCAAAAGGAAAACTTGGAGGAAGAACTATAACATCAAATCTTTCCCAATCGTATTCGCCATACAGCTCTTCAGCAGCATCTACCATTTTTCCCATATCAACAAACTCAGCAACACAACTCTCCAACATATTGGGTTCAGCATAAACACCTGTTCTATTGTCAATTTTCTTAAACTCTAAATTACCTACAGCCAATGCAATTAAATAAGGCGGTATTGGTTGATTCATTTCAAAACTGTAAGTATTGGTCTTATTTTTTACTTGGGGGTTAGCAGCGCTCATAACCGGCAACATCCCCTCAGGAACAGTAATATCTGCACTGTAAGAAATCCTCAAACCAGGAGAATCTTGAATTGGAATCCAAGATCTTGTAAAAATAGATTGTCCTTGTGTATACATAAAAGGAAATTCCTTTCCAGCGGTTTGTTCCGCATTTAACCAATCCAATGCTTCAGATTGAGTGGTTGTAGAATATTTTATGGTTACTTTTTTAGTGTTGGTATTTATAGAAACCAAAAGTGGACTACCTAAAAGATCGTCTTTTTTACCATAAGAAAAGTCTAATTTATTTTCACCTTGATCTGAAACACTTTCAATAGAAAGGTATTTTGTATCTAGAATAAAAATAGAATCTTTATTTGGATTATTTATAGAGTGTGTTACACTACCATAGAGCAATTTAGATTCAAAATCTACCGATAGGTTTAAATGTGAATGTTCAATAGATACATCTTTATAATTGGATAACGTATGGGAATCTAGAATAGAGCTTGGCATATGTTTTTCTGGCATTTGATTCGAACTATTATTTTCTTGTTGACTGCATGAACAAAAAAACAACTGAACAAAAAAAAGAGAGTTTATTATTGTTTTCATAAAATAATTATTGCTTGCAAATGTAGTGTTAAGTAATAAAATCTGCTAAAAACTTGATTTTCTTTTAGAAAAGTGCGTTTCCCGCAATTAGAATGACATGAATTAGGATATCTTTTCCCTAATCAAAAAAATATATTAATTTCGAGGACTTATAATTTATTTTCAAAAAAAAATCATATGAGTTCAGATAATTCAGCAAATAACGGAGCCTTTTTAGGACAACCACAAGGACTAATGACGCTATTCTTTTCCGAAATGTGGGAAAGGTTTTGCTACTATGGAATGAGAACCTTATTAACTCTATTCTTAGTTAAGTCCTTAATGATGGGAGACAGTGAAGCATCTCTAATTTATGGTGCTTATTGCGGATTGGTTTATGCTGCTCCAATTTTAGGAGGAAAAATGGCAGATAAATACCTAGGTTACCGATATGCAGTTATGTTGGGAGCTGTATTAATGGCTATTGGTGAATTTTTAATTCTTGGAGGAACTAAAGAACTTTTATACATAGGTATGGGTGCCATAATAATTGGTAACGGCTACTTTAAAGCAAACATATCAACCATTGTAGGAAAACTTTACAAAGACAACGATCCAAGAAGAGATTCTGGTTTTACCATTTTTTATATTGGGATTAACATTGGCGCACTACTTGCTACAACAGTTGTAGCATACGTTGGTGAAACCTATGGTTTTAAGTATGGTTTTGGATTGGCTGGTATAGGTATGCTATTGGGATTGATTATTTTTTGGCAAGGAAGAAAAAACTATGCTGCAGCTCCTGGTGTAGATATTCCAGAATCTGGTAAAAAGAAAATGCTTGGGCCTCTTAGCGCAGTTCAAACCATTACTCTTTCATCTCTACTTCTTATTCCTTTATGTTACTCACTAATCATAAACAACTTCTTACTGAACTACATCTTTTTAGCGCTTTTTATTTTCATTGCTTACACTTTAATAAACTCTGGAATAAAAGAAGATAAAAAAACTGGTGAGTCGGTCTGGAAAGATAGAATGATTGCTCTTGTCATCTTTATGATAATAAACATTGTTTTTTGGGCATGCTTTGAACAAGCTGGTACTTCATTAACATTGTTTGCAGATAGAAATATTGACAGAGTTATTTTTGGATGGGAAATGCCAGCCAGTATGACTCAATTTTTCAATCCCTTCTTTATTATCCTTTTTGGTTCTTTATTCTCAGTAATGTGGGTGAAGCTATCCAAAATTGGAAAGAACCCTAATATTCCCATGAAATTTGCCTTTGGTATTCTTCAACTTGGACTTGGATTTTTACTTACTTATGTAGGGTTTCAACTATCTAGCGACAACTTAGTTCCTCTTTTTATTCTTGTTTTACTTTACATGCTACACACCACTGGTGAGTTGTTTTTGTCACCAATAGGCCTATCTATGGTTACAAAACTATCACCAAAAAACATGGCAGGAACAGCAATGGGTGCATGGTTTTTAAGTTTCGCTATTGCCAACCTTCTTGGTGGTCAAATAGCAACATTAACTGGTGGAGGCCATGGCGGAAATGAAAATGAAGATAAAAGTAAATTCTCTCTAGAAACAACTGTAAAAGAAGGCTTTGTAATGATGGATAACCTCGATGGATTTGAAAATTGGTTATCCCTAAAAGACCTTCCAAAAAATATTTCTTATAAGAAATGGTTTGAAATTAACGATTGGGTAGAAATGAGAGAAGGAGTAAGAGACAACATGACTTTATCTGATTGGCTTTCTAACAAAAGATCTATTAAGGACACCATTCAAAATGCTAGCGAATGGTTATCTGAAACCAAATGG
>MDSW01142756.1_pt1 | contig 10369 bp, 9 predicted proteins | sample 811171 | NCBI WGS metagenome assembly MDSW01 (sample SAMN05326641, study PRJNA326480) | marine metagenome | isolation source: seawater | place: Atlantic Ocean: North West | collected 2012 | reverse complement strand
TTGTTTTTTTATTTGTTTTATACAACTTCTCATCAGATGAAATTCAATATATTATTATTGATACCATAAAATTTGAAAACACCTCTAGTTTAGGCCATTTAATTGAATGGATTGAAGGTATACTTTCAATATTAGAGAATCCTTTAGGAATTGGTTTAGCAATGAGTGGAAATGCAGGTGGAGTTGACCAATCCTTAAAAGTTGGTGGTGAAAATCAATTTTTGATATTTGGTGTTCAAATGGGAATTTTATCTGTTGTTATATATATCTTAATTTTATTTTATATCATTAAAAGAAGCTCACTTGTTTATTTAAAGACTTCAAATTTTGATAAGCATATATCTTTTATTGTTGCTTGCACAAAGTTTGGTTTATTGCTTCCCCTACTAACAGCCAATGCAGAATTATACCTTTTTGTATCTTTAACTACTTGGTTTTTTGCTGGATATATTGAATCAAGATACATAGGACTAAAATTTGAAAAAAACAAAAGTTTATATTGATGTTTTTTACTATAAAACTGCATTATCAGGTATCAAAACATACATTGAGGAATTAGTTCAAGGAGTAAATAAATTTGGAAGAGAGGATGTGGAATACATATTTTCTCATGATATCGAAAAGTTAAAAAACAAGCAGTTTTTTATCAATTCAAAGTATAGGTTAGTTAGATGGTTTTTTCAGATTCGATATCTAATTTGGAAGCAAATAATCTTACCAATTAAATTGCTTTATAATTCATCGGATGTTTTGATTTGCCCTGATTATGTAGCACCAATTTTTTCACCATCTAGAAAAATTGTAGTTATACACGACAACCTATTCTGGAAATATCCATCAAATTATCCAAATGTTTGGCGTAGATATTTTATTAAATTAATAAACCTTGGCTTATTTAATAATGCAGAAATTGTGACAACAAGTAGTTATTCAAAGCTCGGCTTGAAAAACATATTTAATAATAAAAAAATTACTTATATATATCAAAGTTCTGAGAGGGTTCATTATGATGGTAAAATTAATAGATTAAAAAACTATATTTTACATATTGGCACTTTTGAAAAAAGAAAAGATTTATTGACTCTTGTTAAGGCCTTTAAATTATTTAAAGATAATACTAAATCAAATCATAAATTGGTACTGGCAGGATCAAAATATATTAATGGTGATAAGGAGGTTTATAAAACAATTAAAAAATATATTTCAAAAAATAATTTAGAATCATCCGTATTGATGCCTGGATACATCAAAAAAAAACAAGCTGTTTATTATTATAATAACGCCTTCTCTTACGTTTTTCCATCAATTGATGAAGGCTTTGGAATTCCATTGATAGAAGCAATGAAAGCTCAAGTCCCAGTAATATGTTCAGATATTGATATATTTAAAGAAATTGGAAATAATTCGGTCATTTATTTTAGGAAAAAAGATGAAAAAGATTTATATGATAAGTTGAGATTAATTTTTACAAATCATGATATTATTGAAAATCTTATTTCAAAAGGAAATAAAAGAGCCAGCTTATTTAATCAAAAAAACTTTATTAAAGGATTTGAAAAACTCTACTAAAAAAATACTTATTGCTCACAGCTCAAATGACAATTATGGGTCTAGTAAAGTCTTAGTTTCTATTGTAAATATTTTTATTAAAAATGGGTTTGATATTTATCTGATATTGCCTAATAATGGTCCTTTAAATAATAATAAAATAATAAAAAAAACGAACCTTAAAATCATAAATCTGGGGGTTTTTAGAAAAAAATATCTTTCAATTTTTGGGTTGATAAATCGCCTTTACTATATAATAAAATCATCTTTTTACATTAAAAATATTTTAAAAAAGAATCAAATTGATTTAGTTTACACAAATACTTCTACAATTATAAGCCCAACAATTGCAGCTAAGTTTATTGGATTACCTTCAATTTATCACATTCACGAAATACCAAATAGCAACTATATTTATTTAAGATTTATTGTAAATTTTCTAAACTATTTTACAGATGATATAGTTGCAGTTTCTAAGGCTGTTCATGAATTTTGGATAGATAAAGGAATAATTAGCAATAAAATTAAGGTAATTTACAATGGATTTAAATTTAATTCAAAACCAAATAAAAATACAACAACAAAAAAAATAATTTTCACCTCAATATCTCGAATAATTCCATACAAAGGACATACGCTAATGATTGATATTTTTGAGAAGCTTTGTAAAAAAAATAGGAATCTATATTTAGAAATAATTGGAGACACATTACCAGAATATAAAAACTATTTAAATAATTTAAAACTTAAAGTTGAAAGAAAAGGCCTAAGTAATAATGTATCATTTTTAGGCTTTAAAGATGATGTTATGAAAATACTTTATAAGTCAAGTTTTTTTATTCATCTACCTATATCTCCCGACCCTTTACCAACAGTTATTTTTGAAGCAATAAAAACTAAAACTCCGGTTATAACAAATAATCTTGGAGGTGCTATTGAAATACTAAATAATGGTAATAATGGATTAATTATTGAAAATAATTTAATAGATGAATCTGTTGATAAAATCTTAAAATTTATAAGTAACAAAAAACATCAGAGAGAAAATGTTGATAATGCCTATAGTTATGTTTGTAAAAATTATTCTTTTGAAAAATTTAGAAAAAAAATATTAAATACTATTGAATAAGAAATTAAAAATTGCAATTATTGGTTCAAGAGGATATCCTTACGTGTACTCTGGTTATGAAACTTTGGTAAAAGAGCTTTCTGAACGGTTAGTTAAAAAGGGTCATTTTGTAAGAGTGTATTGTCATAGACAATTATTTAATGAAAAGCCAAAAAATATTAATGGTATAGAGTTAGTTTATACCCCATCCATTGAAACAAAGTTTTTATCACAATTTATTAACTCATTTTTTTCATTTATTCATGCCTGTTTTTCAAGTATAGATGTAATTTTAGTTGTTAATTCTGCCAATGGACCTTTTGGAATTTTTACTAGATTTTTTAATAAAAAAACATGTATAAATGTAGATGGATTAGAGTGGTTAAGGCCAAAATGGAAAGGATTAGGATCTTTATATTTTAAGTTTTCATCAAAATTATCCACAATTTTATTTGATATGATTATAACTGACTCAAAAGAGATGTCTAAAATTTATTCAAATAATTTCAATAAAATTTCTAGCACAATTGCTTATGGTCCTACAATGGTAAAAAGTAAAAATCAAATAATTTTAAAAAAATATAATTTAAAACAAAATCAGTATTATCTAATTGTTGGAAGATTAATTCCTGATAATAATTCATTGTTAATATTAAAAGGATTTTTAAAATCAAAATCTAGAAAAAAGCTTGTTATTGTTGGTGATGTTCCATACAGAGATTCCTATTCAGAAAATTTAAAATCTTTTTCAAGATCCAATATTATTTTTACAGGATATGTTAGAAGCCAGGAATTTTTAAGTTGCTTGTATAAAAATTGTTATGGTTATATTCATGGACATGAATATGGAGGAACCAACCCTACAATGGTAAATGCTTTATATTTAAATTCACAAATTTTGGCTTTAAATACTATTTTTAACAAAGAGATGTTAAATAATAAAAAAGCAATTTTATTCAATAAGGATGTTGATTCTGTTTCAGATGGAATTTTAAATTTTGAAAAAAACTATAATCAATTAGTAAAAAAAAATATGAACTTTAAAATCTCAGAAATTTATAATTGGGATAAGATTTCTGAAAAATATTTAGAAATATTCTTTAAAGTTACCAATTACCAAAATAAGTAAGTTTAATGTTCAAATGTAAATTATTTACATCTTTACCAGGATGATAATAAGGTTCAATTTCATCAATTAATTCCCACTGATAGTTTAAACTTCTTATAAAAATTAAATTACTGGAAATACTAAAATTTTTAAATTTTTTATTATAATTTAAATGTAAATTAAAATCTTTCCAATATCTTCTATAATCTTTAGATTCGGCAAAGGCATGGTAATAAAAATCATTGTCGTGATCAATAATTTCAAATGATATACCTATTTTTTCAAAATCTCTAATTCTATTAAGTGAAAAAAAATGAGAATTGCTACCTGGGCCAATTCTACTTCCAAGAACCTCTCCATTATTTGTATAACCGTCATAAACCCAAGTATGCTCGTACCAAGATTCAGCGTTTCTAATTAGTCTACTAGCAGTTTGTTCCATTTGTGTCCATTCCCAACTAAAAAGAAAGTTATTATTATTAATCACAAATATTTTTTGAAGACCAACTGATGCAGCTCTACTGTGATCAGAATCAAGAAGTAAATCTCTTATATTTTGTTTTGAATCATTGTGATGAAATTCAGCATAAATCTCTGCATTAGAGTCTTTCCAAAACCATCTTAAAAATATTCCAGCTGCTTGGTTAGTCTGAGCTTCATAATCAAAAAATCTGTCTTTGTTCCTAAATAAATTATTAAATGCTGGAAAATAACTTGGCTTTCCTTCAAGCCACCAATAATTTCCTTTTATCAAATCAGAGTACATTTGAACCCACCTTATAAAACCAACTGAAAGCCCATTAATCCATTTAGGAGAATAAGAAATTACAAAACCTTGTAAAAATCTCCAGTCATCAGTTGAACCCATTTGATTAATTTTAGGTACATATAATTTAGTACCTGCATATTCATAATCAGTTCTTGGTGGTGTATGCCCAGAATTTTCAAGTTTACCTGTAATAAATTGCCATTCAAAGTCTCCGATAAAAGTACTTACAGGCTCAATAGAGTTAAATGTAATATGTTTAAACCCACTAGCGTTGTTACTCATCATTATGCTATTTCTAATGGAAGGCCCCCACCATATATTTTCATTTGAAATACCTAATGATATTTTTTTCCAGTTAAAACGTATGCTTGACTGTCCCAAATTAAATTTATTATAGCTTTCTGTTCCGAATCTTTCTGGCATATCGATGTGATTCCAAAGTCTATATCTTTTTGCCCAGACCTCAGGATAGTGACCATCCCAAAAACCATCAAAATTTCTATTTTCACTATACTGGTATTCAGGTTTTAGTTTAAGAGTTAAGAATCCTAATTTTATAAAAATACCAGGTGAAATAATGTGTTGATAGCCTCTATTGGGAATCATTGCGCCATTATTTCTTTTGTAAGGATGATTTGTATTATATTCCAAAAAATAGTCAATACCTAGACTTTTAACTTCAATATTTTTCTTTTTATTAGTTGTAATGGATTTATGATAATTACTTAAATTTTTGAATGAATTAAAATTTAATGGCTTAATATTAAAAGAATATTTTGTTGAGATTAAACCAGTTAAAACAGAGGTCCTTAAATTATCATAAATAAAATCATTATTAACATCAATTGTTTGTGAGTGTAAATGAAAATGTATAAAAAAAAATAAAAGAAATTTTTTCATTGATATTTTATAGCTCTTATCCTTATATTATCCATTGACCAACTTTCATCACATTTGGACTGAGGAACACCATCTTTATCAATAGCATTAGGCTGATATAATTCATCATAAAATCTAATTACTATATTCTCTCCATGGCTTTTAAAACCTTTTTCAATTTTATACATTGAAGAAGGACCTCCAAAAAAGTTTTTTTTGCATTTTGCTTCTAATTCACTTTCAAAGGAACCTGTCTTTGGATTATTTTCGAATGGATAAATTTCAGGATACGACTGTCTTAAACAATAATTTGGCCAACATGGGCTATTAGAAAAAGTTGTAGTAAAATTATTAGATGAAGGATCTTTAAAAAGATCCATATCAGGATTAAACTCCATAACCCATTTATCTGGCTTATCATTGTCTTTGAAGCCATTGAAATTTCCATCCCAGGAGCCATGAATGTATAAGTCAAATGAAACAAAAATATAATCATGGTCTCCGATATCATCAAGAAATAATGTAAAACCATCATTGTTGAAATCTCCAATAACATTTGTGTCATTAAAAATGCTTATTCCACCACCATCAATATTTTTAAGTTCATTAGATTCAAAATCATTTTGATATACTAATTCATTCCTTATCATTTCAGGGTAGGAGCACGAATTTATTATAAAGAATAAAAGAAAAATTTTTTTCACTACACTAATTTAATATTTAATTCTTTAAAATAATTTATTGTTTTGAGGAGTCCATCCTCAAGAGCTATTTTGTTTTTAAAATTGATAATTTTTGATGCCAAAGAAAGATTTGGCCTTCTCATCTTCGGGTCATCTTGTGGCAAATCAAAAAAAGTAATTTTACTATTACTTGGATTAATCTTGCTAATAATTTTAATTAATTCAAGCATTGAATATTCTTTTGAGCTTCCTAAGTTGACAGGCATATTATAATTTGAAAATAACAAATCATTTATTCCTGTAATTAAGTCATCAATAAAACAAAAACATCTTGTCTGCAATCCATCACCATAAACGGTAAAATCATCACCATTTAAGGATTGATTAATAAAATTTGGGATTACCCTACCATCATCACTTTTCATCATAGGTCCATAAGTATTAAAAATTCTGGGAATTCTTATATCCAAATCATACATATTCTTAAATGCAATTGTTATTGCTTCCTGATATCTTTTGGCTTCATCATATACACTCCTAGGGCCAATTGGGTTAACGTTTCCAAAATAAGATTCATCCTGAGGATGAACTAAAGGATCCCCATAAATCTCAGATGTTGAGGCTACCATTACAGTAGCTTTATTTTTTTTTGCCAACTCAAGAATATTTTCTGTGCCCGTTGATCCTGTTTGTAATGTTATTATTGGATGTTTTAGATAATCTTTAGGACTTGCTGGAGAAGCAAAATGCAGAATTATATCAATTTTTTTTTTGATATCAATTCTAGTTCTTACATCATGATTTATAAATTGAAAGTTTTTATAAGTTAAAAATTCATTTATATTACTTTGTTTTCCAGTAATAAAATTATCAACTCCAATAACAAAAAAGTTTTTTTTAATATAGAATTTACAAAGATTTGAACCAATAAAACCTGCTGCACCGGTAATCAATAAGGTTTTATTCATCCACACAAAAATAGTATTTATTATAAATTTTTTAAGTACCTTTGTTACTTAAAGTCATGTTAGAAACTATAATCAGATCAAAAACACGTCTTAATTTACTAATTAAATTCTTTGTGAATATTGCTAATAAGGGTTATCTAAATTCATTAGCAAATGAACTTGGAGAGTCAACAAACTCAGTAAGGAAAGAATTAAATAATTTATCTCAAGCAGGATATTTAATTAAAAAAGATTATAAAAACAAAATTTTATATTCAGCCAATAATAAACATCCTCTTTTTGAGGTTTTGCAATCTATTGTTAGAAAGCATCTTGGTATTGAAGATATTATAAAAAGAGTGCTAAACAATATTGGAGATATTGATAAAATAATTTTATTAGGTGATTATGCTAGAGGTTTGGATAGTGGTACAATTGAAGTTTTAATAGTAGGAAATACAATAAATAAAAGCTATTTAGATGATATTCAACCTAAAATTGAGAAAGAGATTAAAAGAAAGGTAAATTTTATGATTTCTTCTACAGGTACTACTCAACCAGGATTAATTGTTTTTGAGAGGTAGATTTTAGCATAAATTTTTAATTTTGCATTTACTTTTTTTGTAAGTAGAATAGCGAAGCTATGAATATAGGTATTGTTGGTCAAGGTTTTGTAGGAAAAGCAGTTTTTGAAAAATTTAAAAGCTTCTACAAATTATTAACTTATGATTTAAATTCTAAGTTGAGTAATTCAAGTATTTATGAAATAAAAAATAAATGCAAAATTATTTTTGTGTGTGTACCAACTCCCATGAATTTGGATGGATCATGCGATTATTCAATTGTTGAGTCAGTAATTAGTAAATTTTCTGACAAAAAAGGTACTATTATTATTAATAAGTCAACAACCATCCCTGGAACTACAGATTTTCTTAATTCAAAATATAAAAATATTCAAATTGTTTTTAATCCAGAATTTTTAACCGAAAGAAATGCCATTTTAGATTACCAGAATCAAGATAGAATAATAATTGGTGGGCCACGTCCAGCTACAACTTTAGTAAAAAATATATTTTCTAAAGTTTTCCCAAAAAGTAAAATAATTAAAACAGGATCTACTCATGCAGAAATGATTAAATATTTTACAAATTGTTTTTTAGCTACCAAGGTTTCTTTTGCTAATGAAATGTTTCAGTTGTGTGAAAAATTAGAACTAGATTATGATAAAGTTGTGGAATATTCAATTACTGATAAAAGAATTGGAAATTCACATTTAAATGTTCCTGGTCATGATGGTGATTTAGGCTTTGGAGGTCATTGTTTACCTAAAGATTTACAAGCAATTTTATATTTGACAGAAAAATTAGAGTCAACAAATAGTGTTTTAAAATCAGTAAAAGAAACCAACGATAAAATAAGGAAAAATAGAGATTGGGAGAAAATGATAGGAAGAGCAGTCAATAAATAAAAATTATATTATGAGTTACATATTTACATCAGAATCTGTTAGTGAAGGACATCCCGATAAATTAGCAGATCAAATTAGTGATGCTATTATTGATAATTATTTAGCTTTTGATGAGGACTCAAAGGTTGCATGTGAAACTTTAGTAACAACTAATTTGGCCATAATTGCAGGTGAAATAAAATCTAAATCAAAGGTTGATGAAGAAAGTGTGGTTAGAAAAGTCATTGAAAAAGTAGGCTATAATAATCCAGATTATCTTTTTGATCACAAGTCGTGTGAGTTTAAATCATTTCTTCACGAACAATCGCCAGATATTAATCAGGGGGTTGATAAAAAAAATAAGGAAGAACAAGGGGCTGGCGACCAAGGTATTATGTTTGGTTATGCTTGTAATGAGACCGAAAACTACATGCCTTTGGCATTGGATTTATCTCATAAAATTTTACAAGAATTAGCAAAAGTTAGAAGAGAATCTAATGAAATAAAATATTTAAGACCTGATTCAAAATCTCAAGTCACTTTGGAATATTCTGAACAAAATAAACCTCTAAAAATTCGTTCAATTGTTGTTTCTACTCAGCATGATGATTTTGATTCCGAGGATAAAATGTTAAATAAAATAAAAAACGATATTATAAATATTCTAATTCCAAGAGTTTTAAAGAGTAATCCTAAATATACATCCCTTTTTGATGAAAATATTGAATATCATATCAATCCAACAGGAAAGTTTGTTATTGGTGGTCCACATGGAGATACTGGTTTAACTGGAAGAAAAATTATAGTTGATACATATGGCGGTAAAGGAGCTCATGGAGGTGGAGCCTTCTCTGGTAAAGATCCTAGTAAAGTAGACAGAAGTGCTGCATATGCATCAAGACACATTGCAAAAAACATTGTTGCTGCGGGCATAGCTGATGAGTGTATAGTCCAAGTAGGTTATGCAATCGGAGTTGCAAAACCAATGGGAATTTATATTAATACTTTTGGTTCATCAACTATAAATTTTTCAGATTCAGAAATTGCTAAAAAGATCGAGAATATTTTTGATATGAGACCATTTTTTATTGAGAAGCGATTAAAGTTGAGACAACCAATCTATCTGGAAACAGCATCATATGGTCACATGGGTAGAACACCTGAAATTAAATCAAAAAAGTTTACTGATATTAATGGGAAAACCGTTGAAAGAAAAGTAGAACTATTTACGTGGGAGAAATTAGATTACGTAGATATTTTAAAAGATAAATTTAATTTATAAACTATGAGTAATAAATATATACCTTACAAAGTAAAAGACATATCTCTTGCAGATTGGGGACGTAAAGAAATTAAATTAGCTGAGGCTGAAATGCCAGGTTTAATGTCTCTTAGAAAAGAATACAAAAAAGACAAACCATTAAAAGGTTCTCGAATTGCAGGTTGTCTACATATGACAATTCAAACTGCTGTTTTAATTGAGACTTTAGTTGAATTAGGAGCTGATGTAACTTGGAGTTCATGTAATATTTTCTCTACCCAAGATCATGCAGCCGCAGCCATAGCAGCTGTTGGAGTCCCTGTATATGCGTGGAAGGGCATGAACGAGGAAGAATTCAATTGGTGTATTGAGCAAACTCTGTTTTTTGGCGAAGAAAGAAAACCATTAAATATGATTTTAGATGATGGAGGCGACCTTACAAACATGGTACTTGATGATTATCCAGATTTAGTTGATGGAATTAAAGGACTTTCTGAAGAAACAACAACTGGAGTTCATAGATTATACGAAAGAGTAAACAAAGGAACTTTACCTCTTCCAGCTATTAATGTTAATGATTCTGTTACTAAATCAAAATTTGATAATAAATATGGTTGTC
>MDSW01089295.1_pt1 | contig 10369 bp, 9 predicted proteins | sample 811171 | NCBI WGS metagenome assembly MDSW01 (sample SAMN05326641, study PRJNA326480) | marine metagenome | isolation source: seawater | place: Atlantic Ocean: North West | collected 2012 | reverse complement strand
TTGTGAAGATACTAGAAAAACGAGCAAGTTGTTAAGTCATTTTAAAATTAAGAAGAAGTTGGTATCACTGCATCAACATAATGAAAAAAATAAGACTGAGTTTTTAATTAATAAATTGTTAAACGGTAATTTAATAGCATTTGTATCAGATGCAGGAACACCTGCTTTAAGTGATCCAGGAGCTTTTTTGGTAAATCAAGCTTTAGAACAAAAAATTAAAGTTTCTCCAATACCTGGATCATCCTCAATTACTTCAGCTTTTTCTGTATCAGGAATACAAACAACTCAATTTAAATTTTATGGTTTTCTTCCCAACACATCGGGAAAATGTAAAAAAGTCTTAGAGGAAATATATAATCAAGATTTACCAACAATTATTTTTGAATCACCACATAGAATTTTGAAAACTCTTTTTTTAATAAAAAATATTTTCGGTTCTTCTTATAAGTTATTTATTGCAAGAGAGCTAACAAAGGTATACGAAACAATTTATAAAGATAATATTATATCTATAATAGAGAGGCTGGAAAGTCATCCTGAAGAGCAAAAAGGGGAATTTGTTATCATCTTTAATGGCAAAATAAGAGAGATTGAAAATTTTAAAACATTATCTTTAAATGAAGCTTTAGAGGTTATGATAAGTGAGTTACCTTTAAATCAATCAGTAAAGCTTATTTCTAAAATTTTTAAGAAAAATAAAAAGGAAGTCTATAATCAAGCATTGGAATTAAAAAAATGACAGAATTAATTATTACTAAGCCTGATGATATGCATCTTCATCTTCGTGAAGGAGATATTCTTAAACATGTTGTGAAAGATACACAGAAACAATTTGCTAGGGCAATTGTCATGCCAAACTTAAAAAATCCTATTAAAAGCGTTGATCAAGCCGAAATTTATTACCAGGATATTAAAAAGAATACTGAAGATTTAAATTTTGAACCATTGATGACTCTTTTTTTTAATAATGCATTAAATATCGACGAAATAAGAAAAGTGAGTGAGTCCAGTCTAGTTCATGCTATTAAATTATATCCATCAGGTGTAACCACCAACTCAAAAGATGGGGTTGATGAGATTGAAAATTGTTTCAATATTTTTGAGTTAATGCAAAAATTTGATGTACCTTTGCTAGTTCATGCTGAATCTAATGATAAAAATGTAGATATTTTTGATAGAGAGAAAGTTTTTATTGATAGAAATTTGAGTCAAATACATGATGAATTTCCAAATTTAAGGATTGTAGTTGAGCATATCTCTTCTAAAGAAGCGGCAGAATTTGTTTTTAATTCTGGAGATAAAGTGTGTGCAACCATTACGCCCCAACACCTCCTTTTTGACAGAAATGACCTACTATGCGATGGAATTAAACCACATCATTATTGTTTACCAATTCTCAAAAGATCAGAAGATCGTTTAGCGATAATAAAAGCAGCGACTTCGGGGTCTCATAAATTCTTTCTAGGAACTGATAGCGCACCTCACTTTAGACATGAAAAAGAAAGTAGTTGTGGATGTGCAGGAATTTATTCGGCATTATCTGCAATGGAATTATATGCTTCAATTTTTGAAACAGAAAATGCGTTGGATAAATTAGAGAATTTTAGTAGTAAGTATGGAGCTGATTTTTATAAGTTACCTTTCAATGAGTCAAAGATTAAACTAACAAAAAAAGAATTTAAAATACCAGCTAGAATTCAAGTAGGAAATGAAGAAATAATTCCTCTTTTTGCAGAAGAAACTTTATCTTGGCAATTATTTGAAATTTAGTTAAGAGTGATAAAATGAAAACTTAAGTTGACCAGACAGTCGCTATATAGTTTTCTATGTAGAGGAAAGTCCGGGCTCCAAAGAGCAGAGTGATGGCTAACAGCCATACGCCGCGAGGTGAGGAATAGGGCCACAGAGACGAGCGTATTAAGTTACGGTGAAACGCGGTAACCTCCACTCGGAGCAAGGCCAAATAGGGTAGCACTGACACTGCTCGTGTTGTTACCGGGTAGGCTGCTTGAGCATATAAGCAATTGTATGCCTAGATGAATGACTGTCCAAGACAGAACCCGGCTTATCGGTCAACTTAAACTAATATCTAACTTGTTGATGAATATAGAAAAATTTAAAAAAAGCGCTTGTAAAGCGCTTTTTTTTTGTTTATAGTGGGCCTGTAAGGGAAAAAGTGGTTATTTGTGGGAAATTATTTAACGAAACTAAGGGCGTTCAGTAATTTCCCATCTTTTTAGGTACACATATGTTTAAAGGCGCAACACTTCTAAATATTGATGGAAAAAATAGGTTAGCAATTCCAACTAAATATAGAGAGGAATTACTAATCGGACCACTAGTATTGACTGCACACCCTCATGGATGTCTTCTTTTATATCCAGGTGCTGCTTGGAATCCTATTCAACAAAAAATAATGCAACTTTCTAGTTTTGATAAAAAATCAAGTGGATTGCAAAGATTATTGGTTGGTTATGCTGAAGATATCTACTCTGACAATTCCGGAAGATTATTAATTTCGGCTGCTTTAAGAGACTATGCTGGCATTAAAAAAACTTTAATATTTGTTGGGCAAGGAAGTCATTTTGAGCTCTGGAGCAAAGAAGCATGGAACAAACAAATTAAACAAATCAAAATCAATGATAAAGATGAGCTGCCTGACGAATTAGGAGGGTTTTCTTTATGACCGTTAATTCTCATATCCCAGTTATGTTAGAAGAGGCAATCAATGCTTTATCTATTGTATCAAACGGTACTTATCTAGATTGTACTTTTGGAAGAGGTGGACATTCTAAGCAAATATTAAAATTACTGGGAAATGAAGGAAGATTAATAGCATTAGATAAGGATTTAGACGCAATAAAAGAAGGGAAAAAAATAAAAGATAAAAGATTTGAAATTGAACACTGTACATTCTCAGAAATGAACAAAATTTTAAAAAAAAAAATATTAAAAAACTGGATGGTATTTTAATGGATTTAGGAATTTCATCACCACAAGTTGACGAAGCTAGAAGAGGATTTAGTTTTAAATTAGATGCTTCTTTAGATATGAGGATGGATCAAAGTAGAGGGATCACAGCTGCAGAAGTTTTAAATACATATAAAGCGCAAGACCTGGTATACATACTTAAAACATTCGGAGAAGAAAAGTTTTCTAAAAGAATTGTAAAAGCCATTATTGAGTATAGAGAAAATAAGGGCCCAATAAAAATGACATCGGAATTGGCAGAGTTAATTAAAAATTCGGTTCCAATCAAAAATTTAAAAAAAGATCCATCGACAAAAACATTCCAGGCTTTAAGAATTCAAGTTAATAAAGAGATTGAAGAATTAGAGAATACTCTACCAATTGCATTTAATTCTTTGAAACCGAAAGGCCGATTGGTAGTAATTAGTTTTCATTCATTAGAGGATAGAGTTATTAAAAATTATACAAAACTTCGAATGAAGACAGATTTTATACCAAAAAAAATTCCTATTAAGTCGTCAGACATAAAATTAGCCCCTTTTAAGATTGTACAAAAAATGATTACCCCAAATAAAGAAGAGATACAGAAAAATCCAAGATCAAGAAGTGCAAAATTGAGAGTAATTGAGAAAGTGTTGGAGACAAAATGAAATTGAATTTAATTTTATTTGTTGTTTTGATTATTTTTGCATTAACTACAGTTAATTTTAAGCATCAAACTAGAAGTAATTATGCTGAATTAGATGAAGAAAATAAGAAAACTTTAAATTTAAAAGATCAGCAAACAATGCTAAGAATTGAGGAATCATCTGAATCAAGAATTGAAAAAATTGAAAAAACTGCGAAGCAAAAATTAAATATGCAAGTTCCAAGCAAAAAAGAAAAAAGAGTAATCATTAGATGATTAAAATTAAATCAAGAAAAGAATATTTTGAATTATCAAGAGCTAGAAGGCGCACAGTTTTAATATTGATGCTTGGAATGTTTATAATTTTGTTTGCACAAACAATTAAACTTGCAGTATTTGAAAAAAATAAACTTCAAAAAGAATCAAGGCAAAGACAACACAGAGAGTTAGACTTATATCCATATAGAGGTAAGATTTTAGATCGAAACGGCTCACTTTTAGCCGAAAGCACTCCTGTTTATTCCATAATAGCAGATGCGTCTGAAATTAATTTTAAAAGTAAAGATTCAAATATCCAAGCTAAACTTGATTCTCAAAAAAAACAATTAACAAGTTTACTTAGATTAAGTTCTGCAGATTTAAATAAAAAATTAAAAAATAAAAAGAGAAGAGCTGTTCGGTTGAAAAAAAACATTTCGCCTGACACTAAAATTAAAATCATGAAACTCGGAATCAAAGGTATTAGTGCAAATAAAATATATAAAAGATTTTACCCAGAGAATGGACCAGTTGCACATGTTGTAGGATTTACAGGAAGTGATGGAAATGGACAAGAGGGAATAGAGAAAGTAATGAATAAAGCTCTTGCTGGCGAGAAAGGCAGAAAAATAAATCTTATAGCAAGAGATAAGAGAGTTGTAGGGGAATTTCAAGCTATAAAGTTACCTAAAGATGGAGAAGATATAAGATTAACAATTGATTTAAGATTACAAAATGAAGCTTATAATGCTCTTCAAAAAAGTGTCGAAAAACATGAAGCATTATCAGGATCAGCTATTTTATTAGATGCAAAAACTGGAGAGATTCTTGCAATGACAAATTATCCATCTTTTAACCCGAATGGGTACAATAAAGTTGGTGAATTTATTAAAAATCGAGTCGTAACTGATGTATTTGAGCCAGGATCAACAATTAAACCGATAAGTATGGCAGTTGCATTAGAAAAAAAGGTTATTACAAAGAATACTTTAATAGATACAGGTAATGGTAAGTATAAATATGAGGGAAAATGGATTGAAGATCATAAAGCTTATGGCGAAATAACTGTAAAAGATGTAATTAAAGTATCTTCAAATATAGGTTCGGCTAAGATAAGTCAAAAAATTAGTTCAATTAATTTAGCCACCATGCTGAAAAAATTTGGTTATGGAACAAAAACAGGCATTACTTTTCCTGGAGAGGTAAGAGGAACTTTAAAGAGTCATACAAAATGGAAAAAAATTGATCATTCTAGAGCAAGTTATGGCTATGGTATGAATTCTACACTTATTCAAACAGCTCAGGCATATACAGTTTTTGCTAATGATGGAAAATTAAAGCCAATATCCATAATTAAAAGTAATGATTTAAAATTAAGTAAAAGAGTTTTATCACCAAACACAACAAAATCTATCCTAGAAATGCTTGAATCTGTAACAGATGATGGTGGAACAGCTCCTAAAGCTAAAGTTTATGGTTATCGTGTAGCTGGAAAGACAGGTACAACATGGAAAATAGATCCAATAAATGGAGGTTATTTGAGAGATAAATATATGAGCTCTTTTGTTGGTTTAGGCCCAGTAACAAACCCAAGATTTGTAATGGCGGTAGTCATTGATGAACCTCTTAAGAAAAGAGGATATTCTGGAGGCACATTAGCTGGACCAGTTTTTAGTAGGGTTATGGCAAAAGCATTTGAATGGTATAGTCTCGATGCTGATGGTCTAGAACTTGAAGAAATGCAAAATAAAAAAGAGGTCTATGCTGATAAGAGAAAATTATGAGCAATTCACTAAAAAAGCTATTAACTGAGTTCAAATATCTAGAGCAAAATAGTGCAAATGTGAAAAATGAATCGATTTTTCTAGCATACCCAGGTGAAAGTAATGATGGTAGAAATTATATAGCTGAAGCCATAAATAATGGAGCTGGAGCAGTAATATATGATCCTTTAGGGTTTGAATGGAATAAGCAATGGAAGTTACCTAATTTGCCAATTAAAGACTTAAAGGCAAATATTTCAAGTATTGCAAGTGAATTTTATGATAATCCATCCAACAAAATAAATTTAATAGGTATAACAGGAACTAATGGCAAAACTTCTAGTGCCTTTTGGGTAACTCAATGTCTTGAAAATCTTAAAAGAAAAGCTTCCATGATCAGTACAATTGGTTATGGTTCGATTAATGAGTTAAGACCAAGTATAAACACAACACCAGACGGAGTAAAAATTCAGAAGATTATCAATGATTTTATCTTCCAAGGGGTTCAAGATGTATGCCTTGAAGTATCCTCCCATGGGATAGATCAGGGAAGAGTAGCTGGTCTTGATTTTAATGTAAGATTGTTTACAAATCTTTCTCGGGATCATCTTGATTATCATGACTCTATAGAAAGTTATGCAGAGACAAAGAAAAAATTTTTATTAGATGAAAAAAAAGGTAATTTAGTAATAAATATAGATGACCCATTAGGGAAAATAATATTTCAAGAATCTAAATTAAATAAATCCAAAAAGATCTCTTTTGGCATTGAAAATTCAGCCACTCTTCAAGCAAAGAATATCAGTTCAGAAAAATATAAAACAAAATTTGATTTAATTTATCAAGAAAAAATTTATAGATTAGAAGTCCCAGTGCAAGGTATTTATAATATATACAATATTTTGGGCGTAATTGGCACTCTAGTTTCTCTAGGATATCAAATGGGCCATATTAGTTCTGCATTAAAAATTTTAGATTCAGTTCCGGGAAGGTCTGAAGAGTTAAAAACTAAATTAAATAAATGTCCAAAAGTTATAATAGATTATGCACATACTCCAGATGCATTAAGAAATATTTTAAATTCTTTAAAGAATTTAAAATATGAAAATTTAAATGTTGTTTTTGGTTGTGGTGGAAATAGAGATAGAGGAAAAAGGAAAGAAATGGCTGTGATCGCAAATCAATATGCTGATTTTGTAATAGTAACTTCCGATAATCCAAGAAATGAAGAGCCAATGCAGATAATTGATGATATTTGTCAGAATCTTAATGTGCCATATTTAGCTATTGAAAAAAGAGAGGACGCAATCAAAGAAGTATTAAAAAAAGCTAATATAAATGATTTAATTCTTATAGCTGGCAAAGGTCATGAAACATATCAGGAAATTAAAGGAATTAGAAAAGATTTTTCAGATATGTTGATGGCAAAAAAATATTTAACTAAATATTTTGGGGTAAAAAATTAATATTTCTTTAAAAAAAATTATAGAAATTACAAAAGGATCTTTTTTAGGGCCAAAAAAATCCTTAGAAAAAATAATTTCGTCTATTACAATTGATTCAAGATCGCTAAAAAAATCTGATTTATTTATTTCGATCGTAGGTAAAAATTTTGATGGTAATCAATTTACAAAAGAAGCTTTAAATAATGGTAGTAAATTTGCTATTATTTCTAACCCTGAATTTCATTCAAATAAAACTATATTAGTTGAAAGTGGTAAAAAAGCACTAGCAGATATTGCTTCATACCTTAGAAATAATATTAATCCGAAGGTAATTGCAATTACAGGAAGTAATGGAAAAACTTCAACAAAAGAAGTACTTGTTTCAATAATGAATAATTATTTAGTTCAAAACCAACTATTATTTACTGAAGCAAATTTTAATAACGATATTGGGCTGCCGCTTACATTAATTAAACTTGAAAATACTCATAGCCATGTTGTTTTAGAGTTAGGTATGAATCATTCTGGAGAAATTGCTGAACTCACAAAAATTGCAAAACCGCATATTGCTCTTATTACAAATATTGGTGAAGCTCATATTCAGAATTTTAATTCTAAAGATGATATTGCTAAAGCAAAAAAAGAACTTCTAGATTATTCGGATCATTTAGAAATTTCGATACTTCCTAGAGATGATGATTACTATAAATTTTTAGCCACAAATAAAAATAACTCAAAGCAATTAACATTTGGTTTTACAAAAGAGGCAACTATAAATGGGAAAATATTGGATAATCATAAAATACTAATTTCAACTCCAGAGGATAGTTTCGAAGTCAAAATAAATTTATTAGGTAAGCAAAATATCAAAAATATTCTTGCTGCATGTGCTTGCAGCTACGCATTGAATATACCTTCAACTATCATAAAAAAAGGTATAGAGTCAATAAAACCATACCCTGGAAGACTTGAAATTATAAATAGTAAGAGTGGTTTAACTGTTATAAACGATAGTTATAATGCAAACCCTTCCTCAATGAAGGAAGCTATTGATGTATTAAGCTCAACAGAAGGTAGGAAGATACTAATAATAGGAGATATGGCTGAACTTGGAAATGATTCAAACAAATACCATCAAGAATTAGGAGACTATATAAAAAAAGCTTCAATAGATTTTACTTTAGCTCTTGGAAGACATACAAAAATAACTATGCAACAATTAGATAAAAATGCATTTTGGTTTGATACGAAAGATAATCTTTTAAAAAAATTATTAGAGATAATTGATTCTAAATCAATTATATTAGTTAAAGGTTCTCGCTTTATGGAAATGGAAAAAATTGTAAGTAAAATAATTTAATAGGAAATGAAAGATGTTACTTGAATTATTCAGATGGTTGTCGACAGATATTCCAGCCTTTAATGTATTTAATTATATTTCTCTTAGAGCAGTTTTAGCAGTTATTACTTCTTTATTAATTTCATTTTGTTTTGGCGGCTGGTTTATTAAAAAACTAGGAGAATATAGTTTTGGTCAATACATCAGAAATGATGGCCCAGAAGGACACCTTATTAAATCTGGAACCCCAACGATGGGAGGCGGTTTAATATTAATTTCAATTATTATTTCTACGTTGTTATGGGCAGATTTAAGTAATGCTTATGTTTGGTTATTACTTATTGTGACTACTTCTTTTGGATTAATAGGTTTAATAGATGATATTAGTAAAATTCAAAAGAAAGAAGCTGATGGGCTTTCAGCTTTTCAAAAAATTATACTTCAATCAATTGTTGGCTTAGGGGTTGCAATTTACTTATTTTATTCAGCTGTAACCCCACAAGAAACAGAATTATTAATCCCATTCTTTAAGGATTTAAGTTTATCGATGAGTGCATTAGCTTTTATTGTTCTAAGTTATTTGGTTATAGTAGGGAGCAGTAATGCTGTTAATTTAACAGATGGTCTTGATGGACTAGCTATTATGCCAGCTGTGATGGTGATTAGTGCGTTGGGTGTTTTCGCTTATGTTGAAGGAAATACGATTTTTGCAAATTATCTTACTATTCCATATATTCAAGGAGCAGGCGAGTTAACCGTATTTTGCGCCGCATTAGCAGGGGCAGGCTTAGGTTTTCTTTGGTTTAACGCATATCCTGCTGAGGTATTTATGGGTGATCTAGGATCATTATCAATAGGAGCCGCAATGGGCACATTAGCAGTAATTGTTAGGCAAGAGATTGTTTTAATGATTATGGCTGGTATTTTTGTGATTGAGACAATTTCAGTTGCAATACAAGTTGCTTACTTTAGATATACAAAGAAAAAATTTGGAAAAGGTAAGCGCATATTTTTAATGGCGCCCCTTCATCATCATTATGAAAAAAAAGGATGGAAAGAAACGCAAGTTGTTGTAAGGTTCTGGATTATAACCATGATGCTTGTTCTTATTGGCTTAGCTAGCTTGAAGATTCGTTAATGAATGGAGATATTAATCATGTGCTAATTCTAGGTTGCGGACAAACAGGTTTATCTATTGGAAGATATTTAATAAATGATTTTAAAATATCTTTTTACGATGAAAACAAAAGTGCTTTAGATAAAGCAAAAAAGCTTTTCGATAATGAAAAAAATTTATTTTTTTCAGGTGATTTAGAAGAATCATTTTTTAAAGAAATTGATTTTGTTGCAATAAGTCCTGGAATAGATCCAAGTCACCCCTTATTAAAAAAAATGAGAAGAAATATAAAATTCCATAATGATATCTCATTATTTTTTGACAAAAATGATTTAATAAAAACAAAGATAATTGGGGTAACTGGAACTAATGGCAAAACTTCAGTTTGTAAAATGATTGAACAATTAACCCAAGAATCAGGATTAAAAGCAAAAGCCGTAGGCAATATAGGTTTACCAATTTTAGATTTAAAAGAAGTGGATACTTTTGATATTCTAATTATTGAACTATCAAGTTTTCAACTGGAAATATTGGATGAAGCTAAAATTGATGTTGGAATTATTCTAAATATTTCTGAGGATCATATGGATAGATATAATTCTTTCGAAAAATATCTTAAAGCAAAATCAAAATTACTAGATTTATCAAAAATTAAAATTATTAATAGAGACGATGAAAAATTAACTTCTTTAAAAAATAAAGCAAATTTGTCTTTTGGTATTTCTGAGCCTTTGAATAAAGAAGACTACGTAATAATAAATAGTGATTCAGATTCTTATATAAAAAGAGGTGCTGAATTACTTTTTGAATTAAATAATATTAAACTCATAGGAGAACATAATAAATTAA
>MDSW01085191.1_pt1 | contig 10369 bp, 5 predicted proteins | sample 811171 | NCBI WGS metagenome assembly MDSW01 (sample SAMN05326641, study PRJNA326480) | marine metagenome | isolation source: seawater | place: Atlantic Ocean: North West | collected 2012 | reverse complement strand
GAGGTTCGTAGGCGGTCCGCATGAAGTATTGAGCCGGCTTGTGGACACCGATCTTCGCTTCCATCGAGCGGATCAGGCAGACGCGATCTGCGACGGTCGCGAACTTCGGAAAGAAATCGGTGACCTGGAAGTCGGACGACGTGTTAATCGTCTTTGCCGGGCCTTTGGACTTACCCTCTTTCGGATCCAGCGAGTCGATGTGGCTCAAGCCACCGCCGAGCATCAGCCAGATCACGCTCTTTGCTTTGCCGAACGCGGCAGGCTTCTGATCCGTCGATTCTCCGGCAACGAGCCGTGCCGCTGGAACGATACTCAGGCCGAACGAAGCCGCGGCACAGCGTTCTACGAACTGGCGCCGCGTCGGTGTGTCTAAAGAGTTTAGAAGTTGTTTCATATCGGGTCGGACCGTTAAGTGATCAATTGGTAAAGGACGGACAGGTGATGGCTATTGGATGAACATGAACTCGCGGGAATTCAACAGAGCCCAGGCGATGTCGCCCAGGTCGAGTCCCGACTGGAGTGCCGCGATGCATTGCTTTGTGTCCCGCTCTCGTGGAGGCCGTGACAGGCAAGTGCGGTAAAGGAGAGCGATCTGCTCGACCGGGTTGTTTTTTCTTCGAGCTGCTTCGATGACCAAGGAACTGGTCATGAGACTTTCTGTGACTTCGCCGTTCATCATCGCCAATGATTCGGCAATGCCGCCTTCGGTCGATCCATCATCAGTAATTTCACGAGCTGACTGGCCTGCGACTCTCAGAAAGTGTGTGGGTGGCATCGGCTGTGGCAATTCTGAAGCCCGCAGCCACGAATCTTCGCCGCGCAGTTTGACTTTTCTTTTACTTGCCCCCAGGAACAGGCTACGTCCGCTCTTACCATCCGAAGCGCCACCATCGGGTAACAGCGTCTTCGCAAATTCCATAATCTTTTCGCGGTCTTTCTCAATTCCCTTCCGGTCGTGTGTGAATTCGAATGGAAAGACCAGCCGTTGCATCCGTGGAGCATGATCTGTCTTTAGTTGGTCGATCTTGGGACCTCGCAAGAGAAGAACCATGGAGTCCCATGTCTGCTCCGCCGTCATCCGACGCAGCAACGGTCCTGGGAATCGGAATTCCTCGCCCTCCGGCGGCGTCACGCTGACCTGCTGCTGATACGTCTTGGTATTCAGGACAATGCGTTGAAATTCTCGCAGATCGAAATCTACATCCTTCATGAGTTGCGAGATCAACCGGAGCAGTTCCGGGTTCGTGGCATCTCCGAGGACATCGAGATCTGTGACCGGCTCTTTGACGGCGACACCGAATAGCTTCTTCCACAACCGATTGGCGATCGCAGCGGCGAAACGCGGGTTCTCAGCTGACGTCATCCATTCCGCGAAATACTTTCGGAGACGTTGTGGACGTTTGCCAGTCAGAGGCGTTTCTTTTTCATCACCCCATGTGATAAATCGCGGGATGACTTTGTCACCGGGTTTGGCATCGTCGTAGGCATAGTCCTCGGGAAACACCGTCGAGCGCTGACTGTCAAAGACAACACGTTCCATATTCGGCTGAAGCAAGGTGACGAGATTCGCTTTCGAGAAACGTTTATCTCGGAGCGTGATTGCCGGCTTGCGAGTGTCAACACGCTCAAAAGCCGTTGAGCCAAAGAACGATGCCATTTCGTAGAAGTCACGCTGAGTCCATTCGGCAAAGGGATGGTCATGGCACTGAGCACAAGCAACATTAGCCCCCAGGAAAGTAGTCAGCGTGTTGGAAAGGCTGTCCAGCGGCATACTGGCATCGCGCAACAGGTACGCGGTGGCACCATTCTCTCCAAGCCGACCTTCTGCGGTCAGCATGTCATAGACCAATTCGTCCCACGGACGATTCTCCCGAAGCTGCAACTTCAACCATGTATGAAAGGTCCAGGTCTTACCAATGCGGTAGTAGTCGTCTTTGACCCGAAGCATGTCTCCCAGCCAATTGAACATGTGAGACTCGTGGCCAGGGGATTCCAGCAACTTATCGATCAATCTGGCTCGACGATCTCTGCGGTTGTCGGCGAAGAACTCCCCAAGTTCCTTATCCGTCGGAATCCGACCAATCACGTCCAGATACACGCGGCGGACAAATTGAATATCACTGACCGGCGGATTCGGCTGCAGTTTGTGTTTCTTCAGGTCAAGCTGAATGATCGCATCAATTTGCGCGGAAGCGTTGACCGGAGCGTCACCACGTGCATTCGTTGCTGCGACGACAAGGCCCAGCAACAGACTGCAAAATTTGATTGATTGTGGAGTCATGGGCATGATGATCAATTCCAGATGTTGCTCTAGTTTTGGACGATTGTTACGAAACCAATTCGGCAAGGTATGCCAACCTACTGCTGTTCTAAGACGACGACCCGGATCTGATCAACCGCTGAACTGGCTGAAAGGTCAAGCGACAAAGTCCGACGATCTCGGCTGAGCGTTACATTGTCTCGACCGGAGTCAGGCAGGTCATCCGAACGGGTTGGCTCAATACCACGCCGCGTGTCTCCATAATCACCCAGCGGATGCCCGAGCGGTTCGTCTGTCTTGGTGAGCAGCGACGTCCCACCAATCAGTCCCAGAATCGGCCGGTCAAATGTGAGCTGTCCAATGACCCTCGCTCCGTCGGCTTCTTCTCGAGTGAATTCACCGATCGGATTGAGCTGCAGCAAATAACTCCGAATCACCTGACCTGCAGCGATCGGCTGCTTGTCCTTCCGTCGAACTCGCATGTACTGACCGGGTTCCGTCACGTTGACTGCAAGATCCGATGTTAGCAGAACGCGCGAACGCTCGGGGAATACCAGAATGTGTTCACTGTCCTCATATCTTCCCGGGACGAAGTCGGGTCCGGGCGAAACGAACTTCATCAGACCGGTCGCCTGCAAGACACCGGAAGTGACCGGCCACGCATCTTCATAGCGTTCCGTCGAGTAATCCACCGAATCAATCGTGTCGGCTTTCGGCCTGGACCGGACCGCATTGCCTTCACGCACAAGCTGCGGCACGTCTTCACTTACGGAACGACTGACCTCGACTTCGCCTTCAAAGACACAGACGTCCGTTTCACCGTCTGCTCCTACCGAGACACCAAACGCAGTTCCCATATCGACGACATCCATGGCCGGCGTAACAACTTCGAAACCCACCGCAGACTCGGGTATGGCTGCTGTAAGGATTCCGCTATTCAAGATGGTTCTGTCAGTCGACAAGATCTCAAACTCAGCAGGCCCCTGCAGGGTGACAGTGGCACCGTTACGAAAATCCAATCGCGCCAAGCCGACCTCCAAATTTAACTTGCCTTTACCAAACCCGTAACCCAGTGCCCGTTCTTCGCCTCCCCATCTCGCATGGGATGTATACGCCAGTGTGGCAATCGCCGGTGCAACGGGATCTCGCTGCGGCTCGGTATGGAAGACATCGAAGGCAAGCAAAAGCAATGCAGCTGCTGCCAAAACCGCCAATGTGATTGCTGTTGCGCGTCGTGACGACCCAGGGCGTGACGCTGTACTCGGTCTGGAAGCGTCGACGCAAGCATCCACGCTTGAAGATTCCCCGGGACGGTTCAACGTGAACTCAGTCGCGTTTCCTGATGCGACTGCACAACCGTGTTCACTGATTAACCCCGTCAGTAGACGCAGGTCGTTGAATTGCCGCACGCGATCAGGCGAGTTCGCAAGGTCGCGATTCAGCAAGTCCAGATCGCGGTCATCGATCGCGTCTTCCAAATACAAGGTGGCCAGTCGCAGGAATTCTTCATCATTCATGAAATGGAATCTCCCGTGTCGAGTGCAACCAGCTTCCTTTGAATACATTCCGCAAGCGTGACGTAAATGCGCTGCAGAGCCTTGTAAACAGCCTCGGGTTTACGACCGAGCTTTTCAGCCACCTGCTTGCCGCGCAAACCCTCAAAGTAACGCATCCTGATTGTTTCACGCGACGTTTCACTCAATCCGTCAAGGCAGTTGAGCAGTGCGTCTGCTCGCAGCGGCATATCACTGCTATCGCGACGCTCTAACTCCGTGTCCACAAGATCCAGAATGGATTCGTCAAGCAACGTGACTTGGTACTTGCGCTGACGAATCAACTCGTAACATCGGTTGCGAAGCACCTTCCACGACCAATCTCGCAGGTGTTGAGGCCCCTCAAAAATGCCAGCATTCTCGAACACTCTTGCCAACATGTCCTGATAGGCATCTTCTGACTGATGAGACTGGCGCAGGATCGACCACGCAAGGGCGATCTGCTTCGTCCGTTCGGGCATCAAAACCCTGAGAATTTCAGTGCGGTCCATAAACTACATCATGCGCCAGATGAAAAGTGTGGACATCCTTTTTTAAAAATCTTCACGCTGATTCAGGTGTCACCCTGAAAATCGCCTGGTATGCCCCGCGGCGATCGTCGCAAGCTGTTGATACAAAAGGGGCCCAACTCAACGGGCCCGTGCTCAAATCGTGCACGACTCAAGTAGCTCAGGGCCTCGAATTAGTCACAAATGGAGCGTTCACCGACAGAGAATACCGACGTTTTCCACCTCGGATTTTGCCGGTTATTTCGGCGTGACCTGCAGCGTCCGAGTCGCCGCCTGAATACCAGGGCCCAAGGGCGAAAGCCCACGCTCTGCGATCGTGGCATCACCAGAACCTTGCGTTCGCTCGAAGTGGACAGAATCGCTTCATCGCCAAATCCATAATCGAACCAGCTTTCCAACCACCAGGGTCGTCCGTTCTTCGCTTCCAGAGGACGCTCGTTTGTTACGGCGGCCCCGCTGTCATCTCATAGCTGAGCGAGAACTGATGGTGATTCCGATCCTTGACGATCTGCGTGGATTCGCAAAGCACACGCTTGAGTGGATCCCAGGTGCGAACTTCAATCAGATCCTTCCCGGGAATGAATCGCATGACTCGCAAACCACCAACTCCGTAATCAGACAACAACTCGTGAACGGTGTTACCGTGCTGGCCAATCGATTCCAGCCGCATAGCCTGCGTACGACTTTGGTCGCCACAGCAGATTAAAAACAGGTTATCGTGCAGCTTGAAACATTTGTCCCACATTTGCTGCGGTGAATTTCCAAGTTTTCCGTGACGTTTCGTCCAGGTCATCCGACCCTTGGGCGCATCGAAATAATCCCGCGCTGTCTTGGGCTTGTCCTTCGGCCCGAGTCCCATGTGAGTGGTAATCATGGCGTGCCGGTCGCCGTAACGGCGCAACATCGAATTGGCCCAGTCCAGCACCACGTCGGGAGCGTTGCACTCCAGATGTAACGCAACGAATTTCATTCCCCCCGCCTCGAACAATTGAACACTGTTGGCGTTGTTTCCAGAAATTGCGTGCCCGCCAACTGTTTTTTCGAAACATCCGCCATACCACGGGAATGTTGCAAAACGCGACTTGGGAAACACCTCCTGAAACAGTGAAGAATCTCCATCAGCATTCATGTCATGGTTACCGACGGAGATGCCATAGGGGACGCGCCCGTGCAACTTGTCCATGCAGCGTCTGGCAAGGGCCCACTGGTCCCGATGATTAATATTTACGATGTCACCGACGTGGCTGACGAATACGATGCGTTGACGCTCGAGATTGGTCGCGATCCAATCGGTCCAGCGATCAAACACCTGATTACTCAACGGTGCTGCAGCTTCGCCGGTTCCAGTGGCCCCACCACCTCGATAATGCTGCGTGTCTGGAATCACGACAATCGAAAATGATCCCTCCGGCGCCGGAGAGAGCCCGCCGGAATCCGCTGGGTTGAGAGTTCGAGCGATTCTATCGAGCGTGCTCTTCAACTGCGCGGGATGATCTGAGGAGAGCGAGTCTGGCCCAAACCTGAGCAGACTGAGCGTCTCATCTAATTTGCCCAGCGTGCCGTTAAGATGCAGTCGCTTTCCGGATTTGGCCACGCGTTTCACAGGTTCGTCACCGTCTTGCAACCATCTCGGCCACAGGCGGATGGTATCCACGCCGGCCTCTGCAAAATCCTCAATCGCACTTATCGACGGGATGAGACCAAGCTGCCTCGACTTCGGTAGCAGACGCCGAAAGCGTCTAGCCTGAGCGACGGTGCGCACACCGACGATGGTCTTTGCCGGGTCACCATGTTTCTGAATGATCTCCACGACTTGGCGATCGTAGGCATCTCCCTGTTCCTTCAAGTCGAGCAGCAAATCGATTCGACCGCGACATGCCTGCGCTGCCTGAATCAGCGATGGAATCTGTTCTCCGCGATACTTCGGATCGAACCATGATCCGGCGTCAAGCTGCTGCAGTTCAGCCAGGGTCAGCTTGCTTGCCGGACCAGCACCGTTTGTGGTGCGGTCCAGGGTTTGGTCATGTAACAAAAACAGCTCACCATCGCTGCTGGTTCGCACATCGATCTCGACGGCGGTCGCCCCCACCTCAATTGCTCGCCGAATTGCCGCCAGCGTACATTCGGGTCGCTCCACACTGGCGCCGCGGTGGGCGATGATCTGGGTCACACGTTTCGCCGCTGCCTGCACACCTGGATCCGCCGCATGACACTGCGAATCCACTTGGCTCGCCATGGCCCCAAGCAAAAACAGCGACACCAGGAAGGCCTGCCACCTCACCAAAACACGACGTCGAGTCGGCTGCATCTTCATGATTCATCCATCTTCTGTTCGGCGGAGATTTCTGTCGGCTTAAACACTTTTGCCTTGGCCGCGGCTGACGGCTGACCGATCATAGTCGTAGAGATACCTCTAAGCTACCTACCGCTGCTCAGTCCTTCAGGAAAAATAACACGTCAACTGGCGAGTTGCGATCGTAGCAAGCAGAGGCCCCTGACAGGGTCGCGCAAGAGACATCTTGAAAACGAACGAGATACGCACAAAAGGGACAACTCCGCGTACTTTTTGATTCGACATGACTCTCGCGTTTGAGCCAGGCAAAGCGAAACGTTTGCTGCGATCGAATTCTCAGGAAATCGCACAGGTTGCAGAAAGGAAGTTGCGGCAGCCACCAGGCTTCGTTGCTTTCCGTTGTTTCGTATACTGGGTTTTGTACGGTAAAAGTACGGCAAGACATCAGAGCCGCTATCGACTAAAATAATTTGAGCTCGTCTGCGGACAGCGGCTCAACAGTGCATTTGCAACACCATTGAGAGGTCGACCTTCATGAAACGTCGTGAAATTCTTAAATCAGCTGGCTGTGTGTTGTTCCTCCCGGCACTGGAGAGCTTTGGACAGAACCGCTCCACCCCCGAACAAGCTGAGGTGAAACGGCTTTTCTGCATCAGCATGGGCTACGGTTTTTTTACGGACGTCCTGCCACAAACCGATGGTGCAGACTACACCTTCAGCGAACACATGGAGCCTCTGAAGAAGCACCGAGACCATTTCACGCTCTACTCGAAAATGAAGTTTGGCGGGGACCATGTCCGCGACCACAAGTGCTTTGTCGGAAACACCACAACGAACCCGGACTCACTGGACCAGATTGTTGCCGACCACATTGGGCATCTAACTCGCGTCAGAAACGTCGTCACCTTCATCAGCCATGCGCATCACCACATCGTTGCATCATGGCGGAACAGGCTGCCCGTCATGCCGATTCAATCGACGCGGGTGCTCTTTGAGACTCTCTTTGCCAGGACCGACAGGAAAACGCAAGAGCGTCTTCTGGCTCATAAAAAGAGCGTTCTTGATGGTTCTCTCGAAGAAGCAAAATCCCTGATGGAGCGGGTGTCAGGGCGCGACCGCCAGCGTCTGGAAGAATACTTCGCTGCGTTGCGTGAATCGGAGCAAGAGCTCAACAAATCGATCGAGTGGCTCAGTAATCCTCGACAGGATGTCGAATTCCCGGTCGCACCGCAATTCGAGAACAACTTCCTTGCCACCGACGTGGACAAGAAACGTTTCCTGGACAACCCACGCCAGATTCAACGTGGCATTGCCTTCGACATGATCTACAAGGCCTTCAAGTTCGATATCACGCGCGTGGTCAATTTCTACATGACGGGACTCGATAATAACCATCACCTCACGACACACGATGTGCCAAAACTCGAGGAAGCACGCACCAGCCTGACGAAGTATGACTCGTCATTCTTTTCACTGTTGTCAAACTTCTACGAAAAACTGTCCAGCACAAAAGGCGACTCCGGTGGAACGCTAATGGACGAGACAGTCACCCTGGCCACAGGCAACAACAGCGTGAGCCAGAGAATGGGTCCGCATAACGGGAATGAGATCCCGGTGTTCGTCGCAGGCGGACAATTCACAAACCACGGTGGCCATGTCATTCGCAAAGGTGAGACCACCTGCGATATCTACTTGTCGATACTTCAGAAATTCGGCATCCAGCGAGAACAATTCGGCAACAGCAAGAAGGTCATCCAGCTGTAAAATCATGTTGAATTCCAAGATCACAAAAACTGCCCTTCTGCTGTCACTGATTGCCTGTAGCGGTGCTTCGCGTTGCGGCGCGGATGATCGCGCACAAGCACAGTCGTTCTTCAACTCTTTCTGTATTTCCTGTCACGGCACGAAAAAGGCGGAAGCCAATCTGCGTCTCGACCAGATGGACGTGCAGAGATGGAACGACCCAGGCCTGTTGGATGACATTTACACGGCGATTGAGCTTGGCGAAATGCCCCCGGAAGATGCGCCGCAACATCCGGAACCCAGCCAGTCCCAGACACTGAGGAAGGCCTTAGGCAAGCAACTGCACGTGCTTACGGAAAAGCAACAACCGGGGATGCTGAAACGATTAAGTCGAGTCGAGTATCAAAACACGGTAAATGACGTCTTTGGCACCGACTTTTCCCTGCTCGACCAACTGCCACTCGACAACATCGACGCTGGCTTTGACAACAATGCAGACCACCTCCATATGTCGGTCGTCGATATGGAGACATATTTCAACGTTGCAAACCGGATTGCCGAGAGTCTCGTCGGCGACAAACCTGTGCCACGTGTCGTTGTTTACTCAACAAAAAACACCGACATTGATTCGCTCAGCCACAAAGACAACACCAATGCGTATGCCCCTTCCCTTGAACGGGAGTCGCGGCCGATGGTTTTCGCGTCGCCTGCCACCCAAATCAAAATCAATCCATCGATCAGAACGAGTGGTGTCTATCGGATTGTTCCACAAGGATTCTATATCACGGCCCAGCTTGTTCCCGGAAGCCGTCCAGAAGAAAGATTGCCGGCCGTCAAGGACATTGCAGATAGCGATATCGATGACTCGTCAGCAGCGGACCGTTCGATGAGCTACTTCCTGCGAAAGAATTCTGGAGTAGGACAAAGTATTGTTACGGTGATCCCAAACAATGCCGCCTGGCAGGAATTCGATCCCCGTGAAGGGTTCACGACGCAGCTATCGTCTGATGACACCATCGTCCTGAGGTGCAATTCGGTCAAAGGGGGCGGTCCTCAACGGATGTTCTGCATTGACCAAGCGACGGTCACGGGACCGGTGTACGAGTCGTGGCCACCAAAGACGCCGTTCTATACCACCTATGGCAAAGACATCGATGCTTCTGCTGGCTATGAAGCATGCCAGGCCATTCTGAAGCGGATTGCGCAGAAGCTGTTTCGCCGTCCCGTCTCAGACGCTGAGATGCAACAAGTCTACACCCATGCAAAAAAGGAGTTCGCTCTGGGCCGAAGCATCTACTCCGGTCTGCAAGCAGGCATTCGGGGAATGTTATGTTCCCCGAATTTCCTCTATAAGCAGGAAGGCGCGTCGGGGACTCTAGATGAGCACGCGATCGCTGCACGCATGTCGTATTTCCTGTGGAACTCCTTACCCGACGAGACGCTGTTCGAATTGGCAAAGCAGGGAAAACTGAAGGATCCCCAAGTCCGACGCGAGCAGACGCTCCGGATGCTGCAGGACGCAAAAGCCGAGCGGTTTGCCAAAGACTATGTTACTCAATGGCTCGAACTGAAAAAACTCGACATCGTCGAACCGGATGTAAGCATTTTCACTGTTGATGAATTTGACCTTGTCCGAGACCAAATCAAAGAAGAACCGGTGGAGTTTTTTAAGGAAGTGCTCTCAAGCAACCTGAGCCTGGAAAACTTTATCGACTCCGATTTTGTCATGATCACGCCGGAGCTCAACTACATCTATCAAATCGAAGGGCACCCCGTCGCAAAGACGAGCAAAAGACCCGGGGCAAGCAAGATCTCACCGGTTGATTACCGACCCAAGGAAATCACTTCGGAATTCTCCAAAGTGATGCTGGGCGAGAACCATCAGTATCGCGGAGGCCTTCTTTCACAGGCCGGATTCATGCTGATGACGACCAACAACGGGGAATATACCAACCCGTTTTATCGCGGGGCCTGGGTATTGAAGAGTTTTTATGGAGATCATCTGGAGACG
>MDSW01053850.1_pt1 | contig 10369 bp, 4 predicted proteins | sample 811171 | NCBI WGS metagenome assembly MDSW01 (sample SAMN05326641, study PRJNA326480) | marine metagenome | isolation source: seawater | place: Atlantic Ocean: North West | collected 2012 | reverse complement strand
GCGGGCGCCGCGAGCGCGGGCGCCGCGGTCGCGACGGACGCCGCGGACGCGGCGAGGAACGACGCGAGCGACGGGAGGAACGGCGACGACGCCGCCGCGGTCAGCGCGACGCGGCGCGACGTGCTGACCTCGGGGACGGACGCGTCCGCCTCGGGCGCGTCGGAAGCTGCGGAAGACGCGACGACCGCGATCGGGGCGGCGTCGACGCGACGAGCGCGGCGAGCGACGACCGCGCGACGGCGGCGCGACGACGCGCTCGACGACGACGGCGGCGCGACGACGCGCGTCGCGAGCGCGCGCATCGTGGTCGCCATGACGGTCGCGCGACGACGAGTGACGAGGACGAGGACGAGGAGGAGGAGGACGAGGACAGACGACGACGGGCGCTGAGCTGGCAGTGGTCGCGACCGAATCTGATTCTGTCGAGTTGTGGTCCGACGACGAGATGTTGCTACGGTAGGGCCCTACGATGCGCGCGTCGTCGATCACACGCCACACCTGGCGACGCGCAACGCCGCGTCGTCGATCACACGCCACACCTGGCGACGCGCAACGCCGCGGCCGCGCGCACCCCCGGCACGCCCATCTTCACCGCCCGCAACACGTCCCCCTCGTCCGCGCCGGACGGCACCCCCGCGAGCGTCATCGCGCGCGAAACCTCCGCCGGCGTCGGGACGTCGAAAAAAGCGAGATACGCGCCGAACAAACCGGCGGCGTCCGGGAGCGCCGCGAACGACGCGCCTCTCAGATACGCGCACAGGACGCCGTCCTTCGTGCCGTAGCGAGGCGCTTCGAGCGCGGCGACGGTCGCGGCGTTGAACCCGTCCGTCAGCGACGGCGGCAACGTCCGCGACGACGACGACGACGCGCCGCGGCGGGAGGCGTACGCCGCGAGTAAACGCGCGTCCGCGACGCACATCGCGTGCGTCAGCGCCTCGCCCTCGCTCATCCACGACGCACGCGCCGCCGAGCTGCTTCCCGCTCCTCCCGCGGCGCCGTCAAACGCCGACGCGTTCTCCGCCGCGGCGAGAAGCGACGCGGTCGCGTGTCGCAGGTGGACGTACGACGCCAACGCGCCGGGCTCCTCGCGCGTCAGACACTCGTGCAACGCCGCCGTGGAGAACGCCGCGAGCTCGCCGCCGCCCTCGCAGACGAGGCGCTTGAACCCCAGGAGCGACGGGTCGCTCGTGAAGAGCCCGACCGCGTCCTGCGTCTCGGCCGTCGTCGCGGCGACGATCGACGTTCCGTCTTCCAGCGCGCGCGGCCGAGAAAGAGACTGGTCCCCGTGCGACCCCGTTCGCGTCGTGAACGCTGATCCTTGGGGCCGCAACGCCGCCGCCGCCGCCGCCGTGCGCAACGCCTTGGCGAGACCCGCGCGCGCGCCCGTGGGGTCCGCGGCGTACGGCAGCGCGCCCGTCAGCCGCTGCACGGGGAGCTGCCGCCTGCGGTATAAGAGCTCGACCGCCGCGGCGTCGACCGTCCTGGCGCCGGCGCTGGAAGACGGAACATCAACCGTCGCCCCTCCCGTCTCGACGTCGACGCGCACGGGCCAGTAACGATCGCCGACGACGTTCAGCGAGATCAGACGCCCCTCCTCCGGCAACAAACACGGCGCGGTGACGCGTCTCGTCTCGATCGCGCCGCCCGCGCGCGCGGACCGGAACGTCATCTCCACGGGCGCGTACACCGGCTTTCGCGTCGCCGCGTCGACAGTCTCGAGGAGCCGCGAGCGCGCGGCGAGCGCGTAGAGATGACGAAACGCCTGAAGGTGACACCGCTGGTCGTTCGTGTTCTGCGGGAACCGCGGGTAGATCGAGATGAGCAGCGCCGCGATGGACGCGTCGTCCGTCGCGAACGTCTTCGTGCCGCCGCCCAGGAACAAAAATCCGAGCGCCATGGATATCGCGACGTGCGCGCCGTGGGAGAGACCCGCGGCGCCGCCCGCGCCCGTCGTCGCCGCCGCCGCCGCCGTCGCCGCCGTCGCCGCCGCCCCCGCGACGCCCGCGACGTCGAGCCTCAAACGTAGCCGTCGCAGCAACCGTAGCGCCGCGAGGTCGCCGGTGCCGGCCATGACGAGCGACAGCGCGATCGCGGCGACGCCGACGCACGTCTCCAGCGTCGGCCGGTCCACGAGCTTCCCGGGAAATCCGCCCGCCGCCGCCGCGGATTTCATTCTGAGGGTCGTTCCATACGAAGCGACGTCGGGGTGGAGTTGAAAGGCGTCAGAAGCGGAGTTGAAAGACGTCGAGGGCGGGTATTGAAACCGAGGGGTGGGCGGAGAGATGCGCCGGGCAAAGTCCTTAAGGAACGGCGTTCACCACGCCGACGGGGTCGTATGGGGACCAGTGTGAGATAGAACGCACCTCAAAAACGTCAACGCGTACGTCGTCAGCGTGTTCGCCGCGACGGCGTCCGCGGTGCCCGCGAACCGCAACCCCAACGCCATGCACGCGCCCGCGAGCGCGTGCACGTGCGCCTGCGCGAGCGCTTCTCTGTCCACCGCCGCGCCGGTCGGACCACCGTGGCCGCCGTCGTCGTCCTCGCCTTGGAACTCGAACGCGTCGGGAGACGCGCGGGACGACGTCTTCTTCAGCCGCAATATCTCCGGCAGCTGCGCCTCGACCCAGGCCTCGTGCGGGTCGATGCTGTCCCACATGATCAACGACTTGGCGACGACGCGGAGGAGGACGAAATCCGGCCGCGCGTGGTCGAGCGCGTAGTGCGTGCTCGGCACCGCGACGTGCGCGGCGGCGGCGGCGTCGTTGGTTTTCAGAAACATCAACCCGAGGGCGAGCGTCGCCGCGGGCGCGGTGACGTCCAAGTTTACGAGCGCGTTCTCCATGACTTGCCCGCCGCCGTTGCCGTTCGCGTCGTCCCGCGCGCGCGCGTCCTTCGCGGCGAACTCGTCCGCGCGGAACGAGGACTCTCTCGGGCGGCGGCCGAACTCGCCGCCGCCGCCGCCGAGGTACCGCCGCAGCCGTTCCGGTATCCGCAGATCCACGAGACCGATCGCGTCTCTTCCCCTCCCGAGCGTCACCAAACCCAGCGCGAGCCCCGCGGAGAGGGCGTACCCTTCCCTGCCCTGCGGCGACGAGTCCCCGCCCGGCTCCTTGCCAATCTCCGCGAGCAAAATCTCGCTCATGAGACGATGCGCGCTGCCCTCGTACACCAACCCCACGGACAACAACGCCGCGCTCTGCACCTGCGTGGACAGCTCCACCTCCGGGAACGACCCGGGGTGCCGCGTCGGGAGATGCAGAAAACACATCTTGCTCGTCTCCGGGTTCATCGTTCCTCTGTGCGCGGCCGCGGTGCCGATGAGCACGCCCACAGTCGTCGCTTCGTGCTCCTGGACGAGGTATCGATACATGTCCGTGTTGGTCAGAGCGCGCAAGTGGCCGGTGAGACCTAGCGCCATCAACACCCCCGCGTGCGCGTGCGACGGCTCCCGGGGGCGGTTGAACACGATCCACGCGCGCGTGAGCTCGCCTTTCGTCCTCGCCGCGAGCGCGAAACCCGCGGCGGCGCCGTTGTGGAACTCTGGCCAGAGCGTGAATGCCGCGCCCTCGCCGACGGCAGCGAGGTCGAGCTTCACGACGGCGTTTCGATGCGCGGGGAGGCATCCCGCGAGCGTCAGCGTCGGGATCTTCAGCGCCTCCGTCGGTCGCGCGCGCGCGGTGCCGAGGGTGAACGCGCCGCGGCCGATCGCGAGCGCGGACGTCCGCGGCGCGAGCGACCACAGCCTGGCTTGTTGCGCGCTGACGGCTTCCGCGTCGCCGCCCTCGCCGCCGCCGCCGTCCGCGCCGCCGCCGCCGCCTTCGAGGCCGCCGAGAAGGATCGGCGTCGGCCTCGCGCTGGACAGGAGCGCGCGGACTTCGCGCAAGCGCCGGTCGCGACCGAACAACAGCGGACCGACGTACGATTCGAGGTGCGACATCCCGTCCGGTTCCAACTCGTCGCCGTCGCCGCCGCCGCTGCCGCCGTCCGTCGCGTTAAATGATTTCTCCGCGCCGCCGTCGCCGTCGCCGTCGTCCAGGTCGTGCCCGCCGTCGCCGTCGCCGCCGCCACCGCCGCCGTGCTCGTCGTCGTCCGCGCCGACGCCGTCGCCGCCGCCCGCGCCGACGCCAGGGAGGAAAACGCCGCGCGCTCGAAGGTCGTGCGACGCCGCGGTCGAGAGGTTTCCCGCGACCGAATGCGACGGCGCGGGACTCGAAGAAGATTCGAACGCCGCCTTCAGCGCGAGGTCGTCCCTTCCCACGAGCGCGTACGCCGCCGCGGGCCACCCTCCCGGCGGCGACCGACGGCACCGCTGCAGCGCGTCCCTCAGAGGCACGCTCACGCCGTGAGGGAGCCGCGACAGCTCCGCGAGGCCAAACCCGGACGTCGTCATCGCCGCGGTCATCGCCGTCGCCGCCTCCGCCGCCTCCGCGTCGTCGCCCGCGCTCGCGGCGGCGGCGGACGCCGCCGCCGCGGACGCGAACGACACGACGTCCGCGGCCCAGGCGATCGCGTCGCCGCCTTCTTCGCCGTCGCCCGTCAACCGCGCGGCGATCAGCGGAGGCACGCGCGCGATCCACGCGGACTCGTCGACGCCTTCGAAGATCATCTCCAACGCTCGAACGAGATCCGGCGTCGGCGTCGGCGGCGGCGCCGGTGACGACGCGACGCCAGGTCGTTCCCGTCCCATCGCGGCGAGCGTCCTCGCCGCGGCGCCGTTCGCGCCGCCGTCGCGCGCGTAGTGATCCAGATGCGCGATCGCGATCGCGCCCGCGACGGACGACGACGATCCGCCAGACCGAGCGTCGCGCGCGATCGCGCCGGCGAGAGCCGCGCACAACTCGCCGACGCGCGCCGTCGCCGGGCGCTTCAACGCGTCGAGTTTACACGCCTCGTACGCCGCGTGCGAGGACTCGAGAAGCGCCATCGTCGCGTCGCGCGGTGGCGGCGTAGACGCGCGCGCCGCGAACGCCGCCGCGCGCGTCGGAGGCGACGCGGCCGGCGGCGGGAGCGACGACGCGAGCGCGCGGTATTTCCTCGCCGTCGCCGCCGCCGCGACGCGGTCGCCGTCGGCGAGAAGCTCGTTCCACGCGGCGTCGTCCGCGTCGGCGTCGCGACCGCCGCCGATATCGTTCCCGTATCCGTCTTCTTCCGCGGCGGTGGTATCGATCGAGCACAGTCGCAACAGCGCGTCGCGCACGGCGTTCCACTCCGCGGCGTCGCCGGACCCGAACCCGGAACCGGACGCCGCCGCCGACGCGGCGGCGGCGACGACGGCGGCCGTCGCGCTCGCGCTCGCCTCGCCGGCGCCCGCGTCCAACGCTCGCATCACGTCCTTCCCCGCCGCGTCCATCACCGCCCGCGCCGCGGGCGAGGCGAACCCCGTCGGAAGCGACAGCCTCACCGCGATCCCCCCTCTCGCCGCGGTTGTCTCCGCCGTGACGCGGTTCCCCACCGGCGAGTGCACGCGAACGACGTCGCCGACGCGGACGACCCCCGCGGCGGCGTCGCGCCACAGCGTCGCCGACGCGTCCCACGACATCACGCACCTCGCCCCCGCGAACAACCCGAGCGCGTCGCGCCCGGGGTCGGCGCGCTTGATGAGCACGTCGAGCAGCGGCGCGCGCGTCGCCGCCGCCGCCGCGAAAGAGACGACGTCGTCGATCGCGAAGACGACGCGCGGCGCGGCGTCGCCCCCCGCGCCCGCGCCCGCGCCCGCGCGTCGGAGGCTCCATCCGACGAGCGCGCCGTCCGCGAGAAGCGCGGCGAGCGCGGGGGTGCCGCGCGCGTCGTCCGCGTGCGTCAGCGCCGCGTGCGACGCGGGCGATGGCGACCGACCGGGAGGTTCCGTCCACACGCGCGTCGCGGCGACGCGCGGGTGCTCCGCTTGCGAGTACGCGCGCGCGCGCGATCGCGAACCCCCGAGCACGGAATTCGGGGACCCGTCGCCGTCGCCTTCCTCGCCGTCGCCTTCCTCCCCGTCGTCGTCCACGTCCACGTCGAGCAACACGCCGCCGCTCTTCAACCCCGCGGTGGTGGAGAAGTATTCCCCGAACGGTCGCCCCGCGCGCGTCGACGGCTCGGTCGAGAGGAAATTCCACGCGTCGTCGTCGTCGTCGCCGTCGCCGTCGCGCGCGCCCGTCGTCCCCGCGCTCTCGCGCTTCTCCCCGCGCTCACCTTCGCCCTCGCGTCTTTCCGCCGCCGGCGACAGCCGCCACAACGCGTGCGACGCCCTCCCCGCGTCGTGCGTCAGGAGCAACACCGAGTCCACGGAGCTCCACGCGATCGTCTCCGTCCGCGCGAAGACATCCGCAGGGTCCGCCGCGAACACGAGCGACGGCTCGTCCAACGCGTGCCGAATCGCCGCGACGCCCCTCGACGTGCGAAGCAACGCGCCGAGCGCCGTCGGCGCGAGATCGCCGCGCGCGTCCCTCGGCAGCGGCATCGTCTGCGTCGCCCCCGACGGCGCGTACGTCGTCATCGCGGTTCGGCCGTGGCGCAAGCACAGCGTCGGCTCGTCGTCGGCGGACGCGAGGAAGCCGACGTCGGAGGGATCGGAGGGATCGGAGGGGTCGTACGTTATTCGCACGATCCGAGGGAACGCGCACCACGCCACCTGCGAGACCGGCTCCGGGGTCGTGAAGCGCACGCGGACGACGCCGCCGGAGGACCACATGACGTGGTTCCCGCGCGCGTACACCTCCTCGTCGTGGTCTATCGCGTCTCGCGTCACGCCCGGGAAGAGCAGGCACCGCGGTCTCGCGGCCGGGCGGATTCGCGCGCGATCGCGCCGCGGGTCCATCCCCGGCGGAAGCCTCGACAGGAGGTCGTCGTCGTCCAAGGCGTCGTCGTCGTCGAAATCGTCGTAGTTTCTGCTCCGCATGCGTCCCAGCAGAAGTCCCGCGGACGCGTCGTCCCTCCCCGGGACGTCGTCCGCCGCCGCCGTCGTCGTCGTCGTCGCCGCCGCGTCGTCGTCGTCGTCGCCGCGCGCGGAGATTTCGTCGTCGAGGACGACCGCGCCGTGCGCGACGAACCGGCACCCACCGAGGACTCCCGTCGTCGCCTCGATCGCCTCTCCCGCGTCCTCCTCGATGCTGAGGCCGGACATGTGCCGCGACGGTGACGCGCTCGTCGAGTGCAGCATCGCGGCGTCCGTCGCTCGCCTCTCGCGCCCCGCGGTCGCGCCCCGCGGACGCGTCGTTCTGGCTGTCTCCGCGCGATTTCTCGGACTTTCAAAAAAACAGACGTACGAACAGAATACTCGTCGTCTCATCACCGCCGTCGTCGCGTCGCGTCGTCCCCGACCGAGAGACAGACCGAGCCGCGCGCGCGCCGCGTCCAGCCGCGATGCGGCGCCGCGGCAGCGTCGTCGTCGTCGAGAGCGACGCGGGCGAGCTCCACCTCGTCCTCTCCCCGCCGCTGAGCGATGCCACGCACGTCGTCAGGCGCGTCCTCGCCCCGCCGCGGGAGGGAGATCGACGAATCGATCGATCGGCTCCTCCGCGCGCCCTCTCCGTCCGAGAGCACACTGGTCCCCATACGACCGCGTTCGCGTTGTGAACGCCGATCCTTAAGAACTTTTCCGACGCCGCCCTCTCCGGAAGCGCCGCGCGCGAAAAACGGCGAATGCGCGTCGCCCGCGCCGCGCATCTGAACCCCCTCCCCTCCCCCGCCCCTCCCCTCGACGTATCGCCAGGGTGTGCGCGACGACGGGCGCGCTCGAGCACGCGCGCGCGCGCGACGTCGACGTGTTCGCGTCCGAACCCGACGCGACGCGCGCGCTGACGTCGCGCGGGCTGTGCAAGACGACGACGCGCGCGGACGCGTGCCTCGGCGTCGTCGCCGTCGGGGACGCGGTCCTCCTCCTCCTCGCGCGCAAGACGAAAGTCGCGGCGACGCTGCCGAACGGGCACGAGGTGATGTCCGTGCAGGAGGCGCGGTGGCACAGGGCGGCGCTGAGGAACCCGGCGCGCGCGTCCACGAGGGAGGAGCGCGCGAACGTCGCGTCGATGACCGAGGCGACGATGGACAACCTGTACTACTACTGCGAAACCTTCGACGCGACGCGCGCGTTCGCGCACGCGTGTCGTAACGCCGCGGCGACGTCGGTTACGCCGACAAAAGAGCCGCCGCCGCCAGACCCGGAGTGGGTCTGGAACGCGTGGCTCGCGAAGCCGCTGAACGACTTGTGCATCCCGCGCGCGTGCCCGGCGTTGTTGCAAGGCCTCGCGGAGTCGCGAGCGCTCATCGACGCCGTCGGCGCGCCGTGGCGCGTCGCCGTGTTCGGCCGCCGGTCGCGCGCGCACCCGGGCACGCGGTACATCGCGCGCGGGTTGAACGCGGACGCCGCGCCGGGGAACGAGGTCGAGATGGAGCAGATCGCGTGGCGGGAAGAAGAGGAGGAGGAGGAGGAGAAAGGGGGGCCCGAGACGAAGGGAAACGACGCGAGCGCGAGCGCGGGCGGCGGCGTCATCGGCGGCGAAACAAACCAAAACCAAACGCCGAAAAAAACCGCGCGCGCTCGCTGGAGCGCGTACGTCTGGCGCCGCGGTTCCGTGCCGATACGATGGGGGCAGGAGATCAAGCAGTCCATCGGCGACGCGGAGATCACGGTCGCGGCGGACGATCCGTACGCGGGCACGGCGACGTACTTTCGAAAACTCGTGGAGACGGCGCGGCCGCCGGCGTCCGCCGTCGGCGGCGACGGCGGCGGCGGCGCGGCTGAACCGGCGTCGCCGCCGTTTCCGGTGACGTGCGTCAACTTGCTGCGGTGCGCGCCTGGGAAACCGGAGATGGTGTTGTCCGAGCACTTCCACGAGGCCGTGCGCGGCGTGCGCAAGGGCACGAACCCGGACTCGCGCGCGTCGCCGCCGACGCCGAGCTCCGCAGCGCTCGCCGTCGTGAATTTCGACTGGCACGGAAACATGAAGGCGCTCGGGGAGCAGAAAACCGTGGAGGGCCTGTGGAGCTGTCTGCGGTCGTACATGGTCGACGCGGGGGTATCGCACGGGGTGTGCGGTCGCGGCGACGGCGACGGCGGCGGCGGCGATGGACGACGTGGCAGCGGCAGCGAATCGCGAGTGGACAGGTGGCAGCTCGGCATGCTGCGGTACAACTGCGCGGATTCGCTCGATCGCACGAATCTCGCGTCGTATTTCGCCGCGATTCAGGCGCTGATCGAGCAGTGCAGGGTCGTCGGGTTAGACATCGGCGGGTTCGGCGCGGCGGCGGCGCGGGCGCGCGAGGCGCCGCCGCTGCTGCCGCCCGGGTGGGAGAGCCGATTGGACACGGTCACCGGGCGGACGTTTTACATCGATCACAACACGAAGACGACGAGCTGGAAATTTCCGGAACCGGAGGAGGCGACGGCGGCGGACGGCTCGCCGCGGTCAAACTCCCCCGCGCAGCCGGGCGCCGAGGGCGAGTCCGACGGCGCGGCGTCTTCGAGCGGGCGCGGCGACCGCGCCGCCGCCGACGAAGACGCGTGGACGCTTCTGCGCGCGGACGTGGACGAGCTGCGCGCGCGGATGCCGCCGACGACGCTCGCGGCGATGTGCGACATTTTCCTCGCCAACGGCGATCTCCACGCGGGCGTGTACACCGCGTCTCGCGCGATCCACACCGCGATCTTCCACCTCCTCGACGGGTCGTCCACCTCTGGGAAGAACAAGGGCGAACGCTCCGGATCGTCCATGGCGTCGCTGAGCAACTTGTCCATATCCGCGCAGAGACGGTTCTTGAACATGACGCAAGACGCGACGCGACACGCGCAGTTCGAGATGCTGCTGGGATTAAATCTCGCGCGGCATTTCCCGTCGCGCGTCGGCGGCGGCGCGAGCGCGACCGTGCGCTCGCGCCCGCCGCGCGCGGTCGTGACGCGCGCGCCGCCGCACGCGGGCGACGCGCCGGTCGCGCCGGTCAACGCGCTCGTCGGCGCGTCCGCGGCGTTCGCGTCCACGCCTCTGTGGGTCTGCCCCGGAGGCGTCGCGACCGCGACGCTCGCGCTGAAGCTCGACGAGGCGGCTTCGACGCCGACGCACGCGCTGTTCACGTCCCCGCCCGCGACCGCGGAGCACCTCGTCCCCGCGTTCGTGGACGTGTTAGCCGGTCCATCGATGCGCGCGTTGCGGCCGGTCGGGGTGAATCTCGCGATCCCGCGATCGCCGCCGGGGACGCCGCTGCTGTTCCCGCTGATTTCCGGTAGTGGACGCGGCGGCGGCGGCGGCGGCGAGTTTGAAGACGCGGTGAGACTGCTTCCCATACGACCCCGTTCGCGTGGTGCACGCCGTTCCTTAAGGACTTTTCCCGGTGCCACTCTTCACCCGCGCTTCCCTTTCAACGTTTGACCGGTAAGACGTTCGACTGACCGATC
>MDSW01021474.1_pt1 | contig 10369 bp, 13 predicted proteins | sample 811171 | NCBI WGS metagenome assembly MDSW01 (sample SAMN05326641, study PRJNA326480) | marine metagenome | isolation source: seawater | place: Atlantic Ocean: North West | collected 2012 | reverse complement strand
TATTATGTGCTTTTTTAATATTCATTATTCATATCCTTACTGGCAAACCTTCATTTTTTAATTTTTTTTTAACATCCTCTATTTTAAATTTCCCAAAATGGAAGACTGATGCTGCTAAAAGCCCAGAAGCACCTCCTTCTTTAAACCCATCAACAAAATCTTCAAGGCTTCCTACTCCTCCAGAAGCTATTATTGGGATTGAAACATTTGAACTAATTTTTTTTGTCAAATCTAAATCAAATCCTTTTTTAGTGCCATCTCTATCCATAGAAGTTACTAATAATTCACCTGCACCCAAACTTTCTGCTCTTTTAGCCCAGTCAAGAGCATCAATTTTAGTCGGTTGGGTTCCACCATGCGAAAATACCTCATAACCACTTTTAATACTACTGTTTTTAGTAGCTTTTGCATCAATAGCTACAACAATACATTGATTACCAAAACTATTTGCTCCTTCAGTAATGAGGCCTGGGTTTATGATAGCAGAAGAATTTATAGAAACTTTATCAGCGCCCGCAAAAAGTAATTTTCTGATATCTTCTACTTTTTTTACACCTCCTCCAACTGTCAATGGCATAAAACACTTGTTTGCTGTTTTATTAACTATATCCAACAATAAGCCTCTATTTTCTACACTCGCTGTTATGTCTAAAAAGCATAGCTCATCCGCTCCTTGTTGATCATAGATTTTTGCTTGTTCTACAGGGTCACCAGCATCAATTAAATCAATAAAGTTAATACCTTTGACTACTCTTCCTTTTTTTACATCCAAGCATGGAATTATTCTTAATTTTAACATAACTAATCTAAATCAAAAATTTTTTCTAGATCAACTTTTTTATCATATATTGCTTTACCTACAATAACACCAGCAACATTAGTTTTTTTTAGGCCTATTATATCATTTAAGCTTGATACTCCTCCAGAGGCTATTAGAGGAACTTCAATGATATTTTTATAATACTCAATTTTTTTAATATTTGGTCCTTTAAGTAATCCGTCTTTATCTATATCTGTATATATTATACTTTCAACTCCTAAGTCTGAAAATTTTTTAAAATAATATTCTGCGTGTTCATCATTTATTGTCTTTGTCCAACCCTTAATGGCAACTTTGTCTTTCAATAAATCTAGCCCTACAGAAACTTTGTTAGGAAACAACCTTATGGCATCCTTTACAAGCGTGCTATTTTCAATAGCTGCAGTTCCTATTATTACTCTCTCAACTCCTAAATTAATCCAATTTTCAATTATTTTTAAAGATCTTATACCCCCGCCTAATTGAACTTTACAGTTTGTAGAATGCAAAATATCGTTTATAGCCTTTTGATTTTTATTTTTTCCAGACAAAGCACCATCTAAGTCGATAACATGAACCCACTCTGCACCTTTTTTTTCAAACTCATTAATTTGAGATTTAACATTTTTTGAATAAATAGTTTTTCTTTGAAAGTTACCTTTTTCCAGTCTAACAACTTCTCCTTGAGAAAGATCTATTGCAGGATAAACTATCATGACTCACCTAAATATTTATAAAAATATTTGCCAGATACCATTTCATTATTTGCAAGCTTGTGATAGCAAGGCAATTCCCCCCATTGTTTATATCCAATTTGTTCATATAGCTTAATCGCTCTTTTTTGTGTTTCTCTAACATCTAATAAGACATGTGAAAAGTTATTCAATATACATTCTTTTTCTGCTTCTTCTATTAGAAGTCTTGCTAATCCATGACCCCTAGCCCATGTTGCAACAAAATGTGTGTCTATAAAAACTCTAAAAATAGAAGCTTCATTGGCAGAAGTAAAAGTAACAACCTGTAATGATCCTGCAATTAAACCTTTATATCTTCCTAAAAACAACCATCTGTTAGGAACAACCAGTACTCCTTTCCAATAATCCTTTACTTTATTTTTGGGAGGCGGTTTAATCCAGCCGAAACCAATGCCTTCTTTTATTGCATCCATGGTTGCAGAAGTTAGTTCTTCTAGCTCTCCTCTTTTAAAAGATGTTATTTTCTCAACAGTTATCATCATGGAACCCAGTTTAAAAAATCATTAATTAACTTTTGTCCCTGTCCTTGGCTTTTTTCTGGATGAAATTGAACTCCAATAATATTTTCTTTACATACAGCCGCAACTATTTCTTTACCGTAATTTACGGTAGCAATAATATCATCATTATTATTGCATAGCATTTCATAACTATGTACAAAATAAAAATCACCTTGAATCAAGGAGCTAAAAGATTTTTTGTAATAACTATTTACTAACTTTATATCATTCCATCCCATATGAGGGATTTTTAATGACTTGTTTTTAGGAGTAATTTTTTTTACCTGACTATCAAAAAATCCTAGCCCTGTTGTTTTGATTCTTTCATAGCTTTTTTTTGCCATTAATTGCATTCCAATACATATACCTAAAAAAGGTAGTTGTTTTTTGTAAACAAAATCATTCAAGGCCTGCTCCATTCCTTCTATTTTGACCAATTGATTTTTACAGTTTGAAAAATCTCCTACTCCTGGCAAGATTATTTTATCTGCTTTTTTTACTTCATTAGGGTTATCACTTATCTTTAAATTTATTTTTTTTTTAATATCTTTTGTAGCTTTTAAAAAAGAATTATATAGTGAAGCTAGATTACCAGAATTATAATTAACTATTAATACATTCATTTTTCGCCATCATTAATAAGCTTTCCTTTAGTAGAAGGAACCTTATTTTTTAATTTTTCTGATATTTTTATAGCATTTTTAATTGACAAAGCTAGAGCTTTATAGCAGGACTCTATGATATGGTGATTGTTTACACCGTAAATATTCTCAACATGCAAATTGGCGCCTAAAGCCTGAGAAAGTGCCTGGAAAAATTCTTTAAATAATTCCAAATCCATATCTCCTAATTTTGTTTGGGTAAAGAAAACTTTCCAAACTAAAAAAGGTCTTCCAGATAAATCTATTACAACTCTTGTTAACGTCTCATCCATAGGAGCATAAGAGCTTGCAAATCTATTAATCCCTTTTCTATCTGATAAAGCTTCTGATATTGCTTTTCCAATAACATAACCAACATCTTCTGTTGTATGGTGAGCATCTATATGTAAATCTCCCTTCGCTTTAAGATAAATATCTAAAGCACTATGTTTAGATAGTTGTTCAATCATATGATCTAGAAAACCTATTCCTGTCGAAATATTATATTCCCCAGTTCCATCAAGGTTTAACTTACATTGAATTTCTGTTTCTTTTGTTTTTCTTTTTATCTCTGCTATTCTCTTCATTTTCTGGTTTCCTTTTTTCTTAGCAAAATATATCTAGCTCCGTCACCTCCATCTCTTTGAATAGCATAACTATGTGCTAAAATTAAAGAGGAGTAGGTTTTCTCATTTAACCATTTAGGAACTAGCTCTCTCAAAATACTCTTCGATCCTAAAGTCGACTTTCTCTTTCCAGTAACTACTAAAATACATCTCTTTTCTTCATAAATGCAAGTTTTTATAAAAGACTCTAAAGTTTCTTGAGCTTTAACTCTATTATATCCATGAAGATCCAAAACTGCTTCTGGTCGAATTAACCCTCTCTCAAATTTAGATTTCATTCTTTTATTTACTTGAAGTTTTTGATGATTGAAAAACAACTTATCTTGAAGTTTTTGGTTTTTTTCAGTGTAAGAAGGTGAAGTTTTTTTATTAGAGGTCGGTTCTTTATTTAAAGTATTTATATTATTTTCTATCATGTCTTCTGATATATAATTATTAATTTTTGTATCATCTTTGGTAACTTCTTTCCACAAATCTAATTCTTTTTTATTTAGCTTTCTATCCATTTTTTACTCTATAATATTTTTAAGGCTGAGATTATTAATGTTTGTCTCACCACATAGAGCTAATGTTATATCTATCTCTTTTTGAAATATGTCTATCATTGCTTTAACACCTTCATATCCGTTAGCACTTAAGCCATACAAATAAGGTCTTCCTACAAAAACAGCCTTAGCTCCTAATGCTGTAGCTTTTATTAAGTCTACGCCACTTCTTACCCCTCCATCTACATATACTTCTAATTTTGATCCTACCAGTTTGGCAATTTTGTTAAGTGCTAAAATTGATGAAGATGTTCCATCTAGTTGCCTTCCCCCATGGTTAGAAACAATAATTCCTTCTACTCCTAGGTTTGCACATTTTTCTGCATCTTCAATATCTAAAATACCTTTTAAAATAGTAGGCCCCCCCCATTGTTTTTGTATCCATTTTACATATTCCCATGTTAGCTCTTGATCAAATTGCTCATTGGTCCAGGAGGCAATTGAAGACAAATCATTAACTCCTTTGACATGCCCTAAAATATTACCAAATGTTTTGTTTTTGCTGGTTAACATTTTAAAACACCACCCTGGTCTTTTTATTAATTGCAATAATTGGAAAAATCCTAGCTTAGGTGGTGCAGAAAGACCGTTTCTAATATCATTATGTCTTTGCGCCAATAAAGGAAGATCCATAGTTATTACTAAAGCATCACATTTTACTTTTTTTGCCCTAGAAATTATATTTTTAACAAACTCCTTATCTTTCATAACATATAGCTGAAACCAAAAAGAACTTTTAGAGTTCTCTGCAACTTGCTCTAAAGAACAAATGCTCATAGTAGATAAGATGTAAGGTATATTCATTACACTAGCAGCTTTAGCTGCCTCTATTTCACCATTAGGATACATCATTCCTCCCATTCCCACCGGTGCTAGCCCTAGAGGTAAACTGTATGTTTTTCCTAAAATATCTGTGCTTAAAATTCTATTTTTGATATTTATACCAACCCTTTGTTTTAGTTTTATTTTTTTAAAATCTTCTTCATTATCTATATAAGTGCTTCCTGTATAAGAGCCAGTATCTATATAATCATAAAACATTTTAGGAAGCTTTTTTTTTGCCAACTCCTTTAAGTCACTTATTTCTAATATTTTTTTCAAAAATCTCTCCTATTTATTTTCATTTTATAGTAACTAGCTTTCTCGTTAATATTTTTTTATTTAACCTAGCAGCTTTTTTTTCTGCTGCGGAACCAAAACCAGAAAACAAATCAATTCTACTATGTCCTTTTATAGCAATTCCCTCATCATGAGCAACTCCCAAAAAAATATCTTTTTCATCAAACATATTTTGAATTATAATCGCTTCTCCCTTTTTAATAAATCTTTTATCTACCGCTATACTTATATTAGGGACTAACTCAACTCCGCTACTTCCTTTTATATTGCCTGAATATTCCTCAAAAAATATATATCTTTGATTCATATTCATAAATTCTCTAGATAGCTCTTTATTCTTGTAAAGCCAATCTTTTATTTTATACATATCAATATCTTTTTTATTGAGATATCCATAGTCTATTAAAATTTTTCCTAATGACTTATATTTTTTATTATTACTACCAGCAAATCTTATTTTTATAACTTTCTCGTTATCTAGCACTAGTCTTCCTGAGCCTTGAATATGGAGGAAAAATGCCTCAATCTCATTTTCTACCCATGCTATTTCCAAATTATTATTTTTAAGATATCCTTCATTTATTTTTTTTCTGGCAACATTTGAGTCTAATTTTTTAGTGCTGTTTATAGGATGTTTATATATAGGATAGGATCCTTTTTTGGGATAACTATAAGCTTTTATAGCAGGCTCATAGTAACCTGTTAAAATTCCTTGGAAATTATTTTGTCCATTTTTCTTTAAATCTTCAAATTCAAAGTTTTTGTAAAAATCATTTTTAAAATTTTTATATTCCTTATCTTTATATTTTTCACAAATGCTTTCATAAGGATGGATCAGACCCTTTTCTTTAAACTCAAAACAGTCACGAAAGATAGTTTTAATAGAAAGATCAAGTTTTTTGTCGCTTATTTTGTATAAATTATATAGATTTCTCTCTAGAAATGGCTCTTTAAAGAGCTGCGAGCAATTAGTTAAAAAAAAACACTAAAAGAATTAATTTACTGGTAAGAGTCATTCTGTTGTAACCGCTGCTAATACCCAATTAGGGTTATTACTGCCTAAAATTTTTTCAAATATCCAGATATCCTTTACATCATGTGTTTCTGTTTTCTTTTCTAATATGTTTCTTTGTTTAGATTCAAAAAGCACTTTTATTTTTGCTATTTTTTTAATTATCTCAATGTTAACTATCGACGCTCTTAGGTCTATAATTTCAAATGATTTCAATTTATTTTCTTGCAAATCACACTGTTCTTGAAAAGCTTTGAAAACTTTAGGGCCTATAAGGCTTTCTGCTATCTTGATATTATTTTCTTTGTATGAAGAAACAATAATGCTAAAAGCTTTTTCCGCACCATTTAAAAACGACTCCTTACTAAAGTTATTGTCAGCATTTAATATCTCCTGTTCATAATAATCTAAATTTTTATCAAAATGATCAGGATTTTGATTTGAAAGTTTTATTTTTTCTTTCGTTTTTTCTTTACCTTCAATATGGGGCTTTTTCCCCAATAATCTATAAAGGTTAGCTCCTAGAACACCTGCTATTATTGCAAATATAATTATGTCAATATACAAAAGTCACCTTTTTGTTAATATATATATATACATCTATAATTTTTTTATTAGATAAAGTAAATATAAATTATTTAAATATTTATTAGTTACCAAAAATTGTTTTTTATGTTCTGCAGTACATTTTGATGTTCTAAAAATTCTTCTTTGTTTGGAGAAACTATTTTCTTTGAGTACAAATTACTTTTTGTATTAATTAAATTTCTTGCTTTTATTTTGTTCTCAAACTCCAGATTGATCCCTTGTTGCCTGCCACCATTCATTTCGAGAAAAACATCAGCGAGCAGCTCTGCATCAAGCAATGCTCCATGTTTCTTCCTTTTAGAAGTATCAATGTTATATCTTCTGCATAAAGCATCAAGATTATTAGCGGCTCCAGGAAACATTTTTCTAGCAAGCAAGAGTGTATCAATGACCCTAAATTTTTTTAAACTTGTATTAGAAGAAAGCTCTAATTCATAATTTAAAAACCCTACATCAAACTTCGCATTATGAATTACTAGTTCTCCCTCACTAATAAACCCTATAAGTTTTTGCGCAATATCAGAAAATAGAGGCTTATCTGCTAAAAATTCTTTAGTTAACCCATGAATGCGAAAAGCTTCCTCTGGCATTTCTCTATCTGGATTAATATATTGCTGAAAATAATTCCCAGTGGGATAATTGTTATCTAATTCAATACAACCTATTTCTACTATTTTGTGACCTTGTCTTGGATCTAAACCTGTTGTTTCTATATCTAAAACTATTCTTTTCATTTTTTAAAATTTAATAATATTTTATTGCCAGATCTAATTTTATTATAACTTTTATTTAAAAGATTATAAACTATATTATAAACATACCTTTTTCCTCTATCAGAATATATTATTATGTCTGCTAATCTTTTTTTCTTTTTGTCTTCAAGCTGTTTTAGTTTTGTTAGCATTAATCTTTTTTCGTCCCAACCTTTTCTTTTTAAAACTCTTTTCTTTTGTATCTTTTCTGAGCATGTCATTACAACTGTTTTATCATATTTTTTAATACTATCTTTCTCAAATAACAGTGGAACATCTAATACTACTAATTTTTTTCTATTTCTAAATTGTCTTCTAATCCACATATACCGTCTAATTTTTAGGAATTTATATATTATTTTTTCAAGTAAAAATAACTTTTTTTCATCTGCAAAAACTATTTGAGCTAAGTTTTCTTTTAATAAAGTGTTGTCTTTAAATGCTGCTGGAAATTGTTTTTTAATTATATTTAAAACAATAGGTTTTTTGTATAACAAACCAACCTCATGATCACTATCAAAAACAGGTATTTTATTTCTTTTAAAAAAATTGCTTGTTTCAGTTTTTCCTGTTCCCACCGATCCTGTTATTCCGATTATAATCATCTACTTACTATGTTATTTTTAATTTTATATATCAAATAATTATTTATTGTAGGCTTTATTTTAAACCAAATTTTAAAACTTTCTTGAGCTTGCCCTAAAAACATTGAAAGTCCAGTTTTATAATCTAATTTATTTTTTTTTGCTTCTTTTATTAATTGTGTTTCTAGTGGATTGTAAACTATATCATAAATTTTGGTGTCCCTATCTACCTGCCTTAATGACAAGGGAAGAGAAGGGTAACCAATCATTCCTAAACTAGTTGTATTAACAATTAACCCCACATTATTAATAATATCTTTATCCATCCATCCTTTCACCAGGACTTTGGCATATTTTTCTGCTATTGCTTCCGCTTTTCTTTTTGTCCTATTCATTAGATAAATTTCTTTAATTCCTTTTTCTTTTAAACCATGTATTACTGCCTCACAAGCACCTCCTGCGCCTAAAATAATAGCTGGCTTGCTCATGCTTAAGCTTTTAAACTCATCTAATCCTTGCTGAAATCCCTTGACGTCTGTGTTATAGCCTTCTAATAAACCATTATTATTTTTAATAGTATTTACTGCTTGCAGCAAAGAAGATGTTTTATCTACTTTATCAAGATACTTTATGATTTGCTTTTTGAAGGGAATTGTTACATTAAGTCCTTTAATATTCAGCTTTTTTATAGCTTTGTTAATATCTTTAATGTTTTCTATTTGAAATTTGCAATAGTAGTAATTTAATCTATTTTGTTTAATCCAATAATTGTGTAAAATTGGAGACATAGATTGTTTTAATGGATTACCAAGAATACCTATAATATTATCGGGTTGTCTTTTCATTTAATATTTCTTGCTTCCTGAAGATTTTTAAATACTCTAAAGCAGTCGCTGCAATCTCCTCTATTGATTTTTTTGTTACGTCAATTGTGGACCATTTATTTCTAGTACAAATTTTTTTTGCTTCTTCTACTTCTTTTTTTAATATTTCTATATTTATGTAATTAGTAGATTTATTCTCTTTTAAAGACTGTAATCTTGATGTTCTTATTTGTTGAAGTCTTTCTGGGCTTGCAAATAAACCAATAACTAGCGTTTTTCTATTTATATTAGAAAGATCTATATTTTGATTTAAGACATATGGTATATTAGCTACTTTATATCCTTTATTAGCTAGATAAATAGATGTTGGGGTCTTTGATGTCCTTGAAACACCAAAAAAAATTATATCCGCTTTTTCCAACTCTCTTTTTCCTTGTCCATCATCATTGGCAATAGCATACTGTAGAGACTCAATTCTATCAAAATAATCTTCTGATAATGAGTGTTGCATTCCTGGAGCTTGACTTGTCACTGGTTGTATTTCATAAAACTTTTTAATTTTATTTATAGTATTATCTAGTACATTATGAGAACTAACTCTAATATCATCACATCTACCTATAAGATAGTTTTCTAGCTTCAAGTTTATCATTGTATATAAAACTATTCCTCTTTTCTCTTTTATAATTTCCACTATATTATCTATTTGTTTCTCTGTCCTGATTAGAGCCCATTTATTTTCTATAAAGTTAATATTTTCAAATCTAGCATATATAGATCTAGCCACAGTAGAGACTGTCTCGCCTGTTGAGTCAGATATTAAATAAATATGTTGATTAACTGTGAGCATATTTTTAATAACTTAAAGTAATATAAATTTTATAACTTATTTTAAGAAAATTATATATTTATTCATAGATTTAATTTATTTTGTTATCTTATTGAGCGTTGTGTATAACTTTACCATTTTGATTTAAATTTATTGCTTTTTGGTGTTTTTATAAGAATATAAATTTATTTTTCTGTTGATAAATATGTTGATTAAATTTAATCCCTGTTATTATATTCATTACTACAACAACAATATATTATATATATATTTATGGTGAATAATAATACAAAAAACTTTTTTGATTTAAACAAAACGCCTGTATGGTTTATGCGACAAGCTGGAAGGTATATGTATGAATACAATAATATAAAAAAAAATTTTAATAGTTTTTTTGAAATGTGTAAGAATGTTAATGCAGTTAGGGATATAACGTTGTTGCCGATAAAGAAATTTAACTTTGACGCTGCTATTATATTTTCAGACATCTTAATAATTCTTGAATGTTTAGATATAAAAGTGGAATTTTTACCTAATAAAGGTCCAGTAGTAGATAACAGGAAATTAAAAAATATTTTTCATGATAAGGTTTACAAAATAAATTACGAAAAATTAAGTCCTGTTTATGAAAGTATAAAAAAAGTAAAAACAAATCTTAGGAACTTAAACAAGCCTCTTATAGGATTTGCAGGAGCTCCATGGACAGTAGCAGCTTATTTATTAGAAGGAAACTTAACTAAAGACTTAATAAAGGCAAGAAAAATAGCTTATAAAGATCCTCAATTAATGAACAAT
>MDSW01188810.1_pt1 | contig 10370 bp, 9 predicted proteins | sample 811171 | NCBI WGS metagenome assembly MDSW01 (sample SAMN05326641, study PRJNA326480) | marine metagenome | isolation source: seawater | place: Atlantic Ocean: North West | collected 2012 | reverse complement strand
TTATTTGCAGATGAATGAGTGGTATTTTTTGGCAACGTTGTACCCGGAGGTGCCAAAACACAAACTGCCCCCCTACTTATTGCATTAGGAATGAAGTCACGACCATCTAGATGATGACCAGGCAATGCTGCAAAAATAAAGCCAGGCTTCACCTGTCTTGAGTCACAAGTTAGCCCACTAATCTCTGTTTGGCCAATGACTTTCTGATTAGTCAAATCCATCTCGGCTCCATCCAAGACCTCAATAAGTTGCAAGGGCCTGCTCCTGGGCTTCAGCTTTCCAGGCTTTACGTTTGCTATCGGGCGAATTTATTATCACCCTAATCTTTTCCAGTAATTTAACTTCGGAAATTTCAGGTCTTTTTTTTAATAGAGCCCTGGTACTTTCCGTAATTTTTTTTCTATTAGTATCAGTCGTATGCTTTTTTGTAGATACAACTGACTTATCTTGAGTTTTTTTCATTTCTAATCGCTCAGGGACTAGGCCCAAAAGGGGCGCCATACTTTGAATCACTTTTCCAACTGCTGGGGCTGCTACCCAACCTCCAGTAGAATAATTAAATGTTCGAGCATTTCCTTTTGGCTCATCAACTATGATTAGCAGTACGTAACGCGGGTTATTGATTGGAAAAGCACCTACAAATGATGAAATTGTTGCATTTTTATGATAGCCTCCAATGGACAATTTATCCGCAGAACCTGTCTTTCCACCAACTGCATAGCCCGTAACAGCCGCCTTGCGTCCAGTGCCTTTTCTAACAACCATTTGCATGAGCGAGCGCATCTTCTCAGATGTTTTAAATGACAAGACTCTTTTTGATCCAATTACTTCCTTACTATTTCGCTTCAATAATGTAGGAGGCACATATAATCCGCCATTTACTAGGGTCGCAACTCCACTCGCAACTTGTAAAGGACTTACTGCAATTCCATGACCATAGGAAATAGTCATAGTGTTAATATCTCGCCATCGGTGAGGCATAAGAGGGCGCCCTACTTCTGGAAGCTCCAGCGCTACTGGCTTCAACAAGCCAAATCGATCAAGATAACTTCTTTGTATTTGGGAACCAACATCTAGAGCCATTTTTGCAGCTCCAATATTAGATGAGTATACAATGATTTCAGGGACTGATAGCCATCTATTCTTTGCATGAAAATCACGAATAGTATATCGAGCAATCCTGATGGGCTTACTCGCATCATACCCCCCATCCATACTAACGGTACCAGAGTCTAGTGCCATAGCCGCAGTAAATAGCTTAAAAGTAGAGCCCATTTCATATACGCCCTTAGTCGCCCTATTGAATGTAGTTTCGCTATCCGAGGCACCTGGGTCATTAGGGTCGAAGTCAGGGAGCGAAACCATAGATATTATCTCGCTCGTATTTGCATCTAACACTACACCAGCAGCACCGATTGCATTAAATTCTGTTATAGTTGCTGATAACTCTTGGCGGAGCATTTCTTGAACACGAACATCTAGAGAAATTCTTACCCCCCCTCCAGAACGTAACGACCGATCAAAGTGTTTTTCGAGCCCAGAGACACCTCGTCCGTCAACATCCGTTAATCCTAATAAATGGGAAGCTAGGCGCCCATGAGGATAAACACGCTTTTCTTCTTTTTGAAATCCAAAACCAGGAAGACCAAGGCGATTAACATTATATTGCTCTTTTGGAGTTAGGTTACGGCTAATCCAAACAAACCGTGAGTTTGACTGTAATTTTTTCAGTAGGTCTTCTCGTTTTAGCTCAGGCAAGACGGTGGTTAGTTTATCAGCGGCTTCGCCTATATTGAGAATCTCACTTGGGTCGACATATAGTGACGCTGTTGGCAAACTAGTTGCCAAAAGAACACCATTACGATCGATGATGTTAGCCCTCTCAACAGGTTGCACAGGGGCATGTTCTACATTAGCTAATCTAGGCTCACCACCCCCTTTGAAAATAGTAAGGTCAACTAGCCTGACAGCTATCACTGTGAATGCCAATGTTAGCACAACGCCAGTAACCAACAAACGATTACGACCTGTTTCTAGAGCTTGCTTTCTAAAACCTTCAATATATCGAGCTTCTGTCATTGCCCTGGCTCCGCAATGTAATCTTCAGTAATTAATGGTGAAACTAACGGTAAATCTTTTGGTTTAATTTCTGCAGCAGTAAAAATATTAGATTGAACAAATTCTGGAAAAAAATCTTTTGCCAAACCAACTTGCTCAGATTGCACGACGACCATCCCTAAATAACGTTGTGCTAAATGGCGCAATCGCGCTGGTTGATTTAAATGACTCCATTCAGCTTTTAATACATGTATTGCTTCTTGGTTTTTTGTAATTTTTTGGTTGTATTCGACAAGTACCCCCTCCATATCCTGCACTTGATACTTTACTACAAACAGAGTTAGACCAAGAGAAGATGCTAATAGGGTGATCAAAATCATAGCAGGCCTTATCATGTCAGAGTCTCTTTCTGAACTATTCTTCGTGATGGCTCTAAGGTACGTTCTGCAACCCTCATTCTAGCAGATCTAGCTCTAGAATTCTGCGTAGCTTCACTAACTGTAGGCCTTATGACACGCTTAGATAATAATTTGAAAATAGGTTTAATTTCAGAGGTAGGTTGCTCTGGAACATGACGTGAAGGAAGGGGCTTTCCTCTTGAACTGAAATTCAGAAATTCTTTAACCTGACGGTCTTCCAGCGAGTGGAAAGACACTACACATAATCTTCCTCCAGGTCGAAGAAGTATTTCTGCAGCTTTTAACCCGCGATCCAGTTCTTCCAATTCGTCATTAACATAGATTCTTAGCGCTTGAAAAGTTCTAGTCGCTGGGTCTATGCCGTCCTTAGATTTTTTTACAACACTACGAACTAGTTTTGCCAATTGACTTGTTCTAGTAATAGGGTCTTTGGCCCTAGTCTTTACAATAGCCTTAGCGATACGCCTTGATAAGCGTTCTTCACCGTAATGATAAATAATATATGCAAGCTCTTGCTCACTTAACTGGTTAACCGCTTCTGCAGCGCTCAATCCTGATTGCGCCATGCGCATATCAAGCGGACCATCAGCACGAAAACTAAATCCTCTTTCTGGATTATCAATTTGCATTGAGGAGACACCTAAATCGAACGTAATGCCGTCAATTTTTTCGACCCCAACCTTAGCCAGCAGATGAACCATATCTCCGAAGGGTCCATTTAATAGTGTCAGTCGTCCCTTGAACCGTCTTTGAAGGTCAATACTACGGGCCTTTGTTGCAGGATCCCGATCTATACCCCAAACAGAACATTCAGCTGTATTTAATATAGCTTCAGAATATCCACCATAACCAAATGTAGCATCCACATATACGGCACCATCATACGGTGACAATGCCTCTATGATCTCTCCAAGTAATACAGGTGTATGATTTTCTATTGGTTGGGTCTGAAGCATTATTATAATTCTTCCCCTTCTTTTCTATTAGGCTTTCTTAATTGAAGAGTTGCTCCACGAACTAATGCACGATCAAAGGCTTGCCCCCTGTTATTTTCGTATTCTTTGGGTTCCCAAATTTGAAAACGTCTTCCACGCCCGACAAAAAGAACCTGAGTAGTAATTCCTGCTGCTTTCAATATATCCCTGGGTAGAGCAACTCTACCTTCAGGGTCGAAAGGAAGGCGATGAGTACTTTCTAAAATAACAGAGAGATCATCCTGCTCATCAGAAAACATTGGCAAATCCTCAAGGCTATCGCTCATATGTTCGATAAAAGCCTCGTCACATGCCTCAAATGCATTAAATTTAAATAATGGATAAACATAAAGTCCATTGAAGGACTGGTCGATAAATGCAGACCGAAAAGGTTTGGGTACGGATACTCTGCCTTTTTTATCAATTTGGTTTACGTGCCTACCAACGAAGAGTGTCATATCAGTCCCTAATAGAAATCTTACGTTTAAACGGCCATTATCCACAACGATAATTTGGTAATTAATGGGATAGCATGGGTCTTAATGGTCGTCAATGTGGTATTGTGCATTCTAATGGGTTAACAAAACCTTTCCAGAGGTAGTAATTCTGGGACTTTTTTAAAAAAACCTGCCCCAGAACCATCGTTCTAATTGTTCTAATTTGTCCTAATTAAAACAAAGTCTAGTTTTTCAGTTATTAAGTGTAATCACAAAAGGCTTACATTTTTGTTAATTCTCAACTTAACGTAAGTAATTTGAAGACAATCAACTTCAAATCATAATAACGCTTATTGAATTTGGTGCGCTGTTTATTATGAGGCCAGACGGTCTGTAAGCCGGGTTCTGTCCACCCCTTTCGGAGATAGATGGCCATTCATCTAGGACGTTCGTTACCGAACGCCTCTCGCGACCTACCCGGACGATGGTACGAAAACACACCTGCCAATAAAATCTGACATACCGTCCCTATTTGGTCTTGCTCCCGGTGGGGTTTACCCTGCCATTCTCGTTACCGAGAATGCGGTGCGCTCTTACCGCACCCTTTCACCCTTACCATTCTAGCTATGCTCAAATGGCGGTTTGCTTTCTGTGGCACTTTCCCTGGGGTTTCCCCCGCCGGCCATTAACCGGCACCGTGTTTCCATGGAGCCCGGACTTTCCTCCTCACGCGAGTTTCCTCATTACGAAAGGCGGCCATCCGACCGTCTGGTAAATTATAAGATAATCTTGTGACCGACAAGGTCAAGCATTACTCAATTCAATAAGGCCCTTAAGTCGTCCCAGTGATTCAGAATTAATATTTTCATTAATAGTTTCAGGATGAAAATGACGTTGGAAAGCAGTAATCGCAAAAGATGGGCTAGAAATATCATAACCATACTCAGAGAGCATCGATATAAAATCAGAGTAATTATTGTCATTCTTAAATTCGTTTGGCCATAGCCCAATTCCCTCTGCAGCTAATCCTGACCAATCAAAGCGTTCCCCTGGATCGATCTTACGCTTTGGAGCAATATCGGAATGACCAACTACGTTACGTGCCGGAATTGGGTGCCGTGATAGGATACCTAGGGCTAAATCTATCAAAGCTTCAATTTGAGACTTTGGAAAATTTCGATAACCATATTCATGTCCAGGATTAACTAATTCAATACCAATAGACCGTGCGTTAATATCAGACTCGCCTCTCCAGTATGATATGCCCGCATGCCATGCACGCTTATCCTCATCCACCAATTGAATAATCGCTCCATCCTCATCAATAAAATAATGAGAGCTAACCTTAGCTTGAGGATCACATAAACGATCTAGGGCTGCAGTTGCAGATACCATCCCTGTATAGTGTATAACCAGCATATCAATTGAATTTGTTGACAAACGATCGTCAAAATTAGGAGAAGCGATCATTTAAGACCTCGTTCCTTTTCAACCAAATCATACGCCGCATTGATTGCCGCCATTTTTTCATTAGCAATATCAATAAATTCTTGGGGCATCCCTTTAGCTATTAAGGCATCAGGATGGTTTTCACGAATTAAACTACGATATGTCTTCTTAACTAGTTCATCGCTAGCATTTTTTTCAAGGCCAAGAATTTGATAAGGGTTCGATGTCTCCTTTCCATGCCCCGCACCCTCTATGTGTATAGCCTTCAAGCGCTCAAATTGAGTATCTGAGAATCCTAAAATCAAAGCTATCTTATGAAGAAAGTTCAATTCGTCATGATGAAGAACTCCATCAGCTCGTGCAATATAGAATAATCCACCCAAAAGTTCTTCTAAGACTACTTGCTCATTTGCAAACATGGTAGCAATCTGTTCAGCATAAGGTTCAAAGTCATTAGAATCTTTTTTAGCCACATCAAATATTCGCCCAACATTCTTAAGTTCTTCGGGGGGGATATTGAATAATTCTTTAAAGGCATCTACTTCATCACGTGTGACCTGACCATCAACCTTGGCCATTTTTGCCACTAAGACGATAATAGCTGTGGTAAAAGCGACTTGTTGTGTAGCACTATTATTAGATAAGGTTTCACTAGAACTATTTTTTTTACTATCATAAACATGGCCCGCAACCGCACCCAGAATAGCCCCTAATGGCCCCCCAAGCACGAAACCACCAAGTGGAAGAATAATCTTACCCCAAATACTCATAAGCAATTATACCTCACTAGTTTTTCTGTAAGCCAATACGTCCAGCTATAGGTAACTTCAAAGCAAAATCTTTGGGGTCAACTCCAAAAGTTAAACCGAGAATATTCACTTCAAGGCCCTCCTCTATGCCAACAAGCAGTCCTAACAGGCCGTATAAAGATACTTGATAACCAGTCCGGCTAGGAGAATTATCAAAAACTCTTCCATTAGCAAGAAAGTCTTTACCAATGGCAGTTGGCGGCAAATCCAATTTAAGATCTGGAACCTCACGACCTATGAACGCTGTAAAGGTATTGGAATTAGGGCCAGGCCATAAAACATACTTATCATTGAAAGGATATTTTTTAGTCGCAACCTCGATGCGACTAATTACATCATCAACTCCTACCCCTCGCAGATCGACTACTATTTCTGGTTCAGACCCAAACCAGCGGCGATCAGGAACTGATTTTTCAACTACTAACGTTGATTTACCATGGTACGCACGCCAGCCAACCACTTGATAAACGGTATATGAATCAGCTCCAGTCAACTTAGTTGCAATCCATGAATGTACCCCAAATAAGCCGCGCCACGAAAAAGCACGTGCCACATAAACTTGAACAACAGCCTCGTTCGTAGTTTTAGGGTCAGGCGCTATGTCAGCAGAGTCACGATTTGCCTTACGCCAATCAGCCATAACGGAATGCCCCCAAAATAATAACACAACGAATACTATCAGCAGATAAAGCGAATTACTTGATCGTAAAATTTGCAAAGTACGTTTCATCAATAAAACATAATTGCGATGATCCATATTGGCAAAGCAAAGTGGTGTAAAATGAATTTATGGATTAAATATGAGTGTTTAAGTTAGCACTTAATAATATAATAATAGCCTCTAACATGATCGAAGAAGTAGAAACAATAATAGTTGGTGCCGGTGTTGTCGGTTTAGCTATTGCTCGTGAGATAGCACAAGCTGGCAATGAAGTAATAGTTCTTGAAGCTGAGAACGCGATCGGTACAGGAATTAGTTCACGTAATTCTGAAGTGATTCATGCTGGAATCTATTATACCCCAGGTAGCCTTAAAGCAAAATTATGCCGCCCAGGAAGGGACGAAATTTATGAATATTGTGAAACTCATGCCATTGAATATCATCGAGTAGGCAAACTGATAGTGGCTACTTCAGAAGATGAACTAAAAGTTCTGAAAAAAATTCAAAGCAACGCTGAAGCTAACGGAGTTGAAGACCTGCAACTACTAGACAGAAATCAGTCAAGTGCTATGGAACCTGCATTAGAATGTGCAGGAGCAATATTTTCACCATCCACTGGTATAATTGATTCACATAGCTATATGCTAGCTTTGCAGGGTGATGCCGAAACTTCAGGAGCAGTTATTGCCCTCTCTAGCCCTGTAGAAAAAACTACTTTATCTGACAATTGGATAACAATCCATATTGGCGGAGCCGATCCCTTATCCCTCAAATGTCGGAATTTTATCAATGCTGCAGGACTTAATGCACAGACAGTTGCCTCCAATATTGAAGGCTTTCCAGTCGAACATATCCCACCTCTATATTACGCTAAGGGCAACTACTTCACGCTTAGTGGGAAAAGCCCATTTCAGAAAATGATTTATCCAGTTCCAGCAAAAGCAGGACTTGGAGTTCACTCTACTATTGACCTCGCAGGTCAAACTAAATTTGGTCCAGACGTTCAGTGGATCGACAGCCCTAATTATACAGTAGATATAGGTCGCACAAATGACTTTTATGTTGCTATCCGCCGATATTGGCCAGAATTATCTGACAACTCACTCCAACCTGGATATGTTGGTATTCGCCCAAAACTAGTTCCAAAAGGTGCCCCAATAGGTGATTGGGGAATCAAGGGACCGGAACATCATGGCATTAAAGGTATTGTCAATCTATTTGGCATTGAGTCGCCAGGACTTACATCATCATTAGCCATTGCTAAATATGTTTCAAAATTGCTGAAAAAAATAATTAAAATTAAATAAATATAATCCATATTTCATTTATTATTTAACAATATTCCTATTTAGTCGTGGACTGGACTACCAGTAATACGCTCAAATCTCTGACGATAAAGGCTCCAAGCCTGCTCATTTATTAAACGTTGGGGGCGGTAGCCTTTAAAAATTGAAATCCATTGCTCAGCAGCCCATGAAGCCATTTGATATGTACAATCAGATGTAATTCCTGCAATATGAGGGCTGATTATAACATTATCAAAAGCCATTAATGGATGGCTTACAGAAGGTGGTTCGGGAAGAAAGACATCTAGGCCTGCACCAGCTATTAAGCCCTCGGACAGCACCTCTGCCAGAGCTATTTCATCATGAATACCTCCCCTAGCTGTGCTAATAAAATAAGCTGATGATTTCATCATCCTATATTGCTTATCACCTATCATATTATTTGTTTCTTTCGTAAATGGACAATTAACAGAGACAAAATCTGAATATTTAAAAACATCGTCTAGACTGACAGATTCAACACCTGAACTAGAAAAATCTTCTTTTAAAACATAAGGATCATAAGCAAGTATTTTCATGTTAAACATATTAATAGCCAGCTCAGAAATCTTATGTCCTATCTTACCGAGACCAATAATACCAAGGGTTCTTCCAGTTAATTCTGCCCCTAAAAAATCCCATCGACCCCACCCATCTGGTCCCTGTCGCATTCGTCTATCACCTTGAATAATTTGTTTTGATAGAACTAACATCAGACCAAGCACATGTTGAGCAACAGAATTCGAATTAGCCCCGCCCTGATTAACTAGTATAATTCCAGCCTCAGTACAGGCATCCACGTCAACCATGTCATAACCAGCACCAGTAACGGAAAGTGCTAGTAGATTTGGACAACGCTCTATCAAAATTCGGTCTGGAAAAAAAGGACGTCGAGTTTCAAATGTAGGGAGCAGCTGTAATCCGTGGGCCTTTTCAACAAGGGCCCAATTATCATCGACAACCGTATCAAAAGTAATTCTTTCTAGATTAATGCCTTCCTCATCAGCCAGTATAGTCTCGGCCACAGGGTCCATCCATTTTTCAAAATATATTAGGTTCTTTTTTTTCATAGTTAATTTGCAACTCCTTCTAAGCGACTGCATGAATATTTATGTCTTCAATCAATTCCACAGAACTATCTAATTAAAAGGCGCTTACACCAATAACCAGATTAGATTAGATTAGATTAGATTAGATTAGATTAGATTAGATTAGATTAGATTAGATTAGATTAGATTAGATTTTTAGTCCTAACAAATAGTCCCCGAAAGTAGAAATAAAATATGGCAAATAAAACATGTGCTTACGGGAATGAGTGGCAATTCTGGATTGACCGAGGCGGCACTTTTACTGATTTTGTAGCGCGACGACCTGACGGAAAAATCATCAGCCACAAACTTCTATCTGAAAACTCTGAACTCTATGATGACGCTGCACTTCAGGGGATTCGAGATTTAATGGGACTAAGATCGGACGCCCCTATTCCCTCCAGTACTATTGACGTTGTTCGTATGGGAACCACAGTAGGCACTAATGCACTTCTGGAACGCAATGGTGAACGCACAGTATTAGTCATTACCAAGGGCTTTGCTGACGCTCTTCAAATTGGATACCAAGACCGTCCAAATTTATTTGATCGACATATCCAGTTACCTGAAATGCTTTATGAGAAAGTAATAGAAATTAACGAACGGCTATCTGCTAGGGGAGAAACATTAGTTGCTCTGGACACTGAACTCATAAAAACTCAGCTAAGCGAAGCTTATAACGAAGGCATAAGATCTGCGGCAATTGTCTTTATGCATGGTTATCGCTTTCCATTACATGAAAACACAGTAGCAGAGATTGCCAAAAATGTCGGTTTCACTCAAGTTTCAACATCAAATAAAATTAGTCCCTTAATGAAACTGGTATCCAGGGGAGATACTACTGTAGTAGACGCATACATATCACCCATTCTCCGTCGTTATGTAGACAGTATTGTCAAAGAATTGCCAAAAGTTAAGCAAGGTCGGCCCCGACTTCAATTCATGCAATCAAATGGCGGCCTCACAGATGGGGCTATTTTTCAAGGCAAAGACTCAATTCTATCCGGACCAGCGGGTGGTGTTGTAGGAATGGCTCGCTCTGCCAGAATGGGTGGGTTTGAAAAAATCATTGGATTTGATATGGGCGGTACATCAACTGATGTTTCTCACTTTAATGGAGAGTTTGAACGCACCTTCGAATCCAGTATCG
>MDSW01094816.1_pt1 | contig 10372 bp, 10 predicted proteins | sample 811171 | NCBI WGS metagenome assembly MDSW01 (sample SAMN05326641, study PRJNA326480) | marine metagenome | isolation source: seawater | place: Atlantic Ocean: North West | collected 2012 | reverse complement strand
TCAAGTCTTTTTGCTTGGAAAGTTTTCCCAACAGTTTCCCATATGGAGGAAACAACGGGAAAGGAGACCATTCTTTGACTGACCCGTCTTCAAGATGATAGGTCGATTGATGTAAGGGGCAACGTACACAGCCATCTTTGATTTTTCCACCCCAGGCTAATGGCCATCGCATGTGGCGGCACAATCCTTCTGTAGCAAAGTATTCGTCACCAAGCTGGCCGACCATGACAGTTTTGAGGCCGAAGGTGACCATTTTGGTTTTTCCAGGTTTCAAGCGTTTTGTCTTTAATGCATTCTTCCAAACCATGTGATCACCCATCGATTTGAGACATACCGCCATCGAGATGGAGGACCTGCCCTGTGAAATTATCCGGAGCATTGCATAATAACCATTCCATACTGGCAGCTATTTCTTGTCGTTGATTGATTCGCTTCAAGGGAATTTTGCCAACTGCGGCTTCTCTAATCGCATCAGAACGGAGTAAAGTTTCGGCGAGGCGCGTCTCAGTTAAGCCGGGGGCGACGGCGTTGACTCGGATGTTGCGTTGGCTGTATGTCGCTGCTGCAGAGCGAACCATGGATTCAATCCCGCCCTTTGCAGCAGCAATGGCTTCATGATTCATCAGACCAAGTGTTGCAGCAACACTTGACGTGAAGACCATCCTCCCACCTCCGTTTCTCAGCATCGATTTCCCTGCAACAGACAGAGTCAAAAAAGCGCTGGAGAGATTGGTATGAAGAACCTCGTTGAAGGCGTCAAGGCCCAGGGCGTGAGGAGGTCGTACGACGAGGGAGCCGACCAAATGAGCAACGCCGGAAATCTTTCCACCACCGTTTTCATTGGCTAATTCAACAGCCTTCTGTACAGAATCTTTGTCCAATGCATCACCTTGAATGAAGTGGGCACCCTGGGAAACAAGTGGTTCAACGCGCTGAGCATCTCGAGCGAGAAGGGTAATGACATGGCCATTTTCAATGAGTTTGGAACCGAGTTCAAGGGCAATATCACTGCTTGCACCGACAATCAGATAGGACTGGGTCATGGCGTGAACTTATCGTATGCGCATTTATACTTCTGTTTTCCCAGATTGAAGAAGGAAAAAGAGAGGATGGTAAAAACGCTAAAGGAATTAAGAACGGGGTGTCTCCTTCAACATCATGGCCGATGTCACGTACAGCCCTGATGGGAAATTTATGTGGACTGGTTCCGAATGGATTCCAGCACCACCAAATGCATCTCCTTCAGAAGAACAACCGATAAGCCTCAACATGCAAGACTCGGTGATGAGCGGCGACATCGTTCACAACACTACGATTAACAACGATGCAACTGCAGTCACATCCGCCGTGATTGAGGCTTTGAAACAGCTTGGATTACTTGAACCGAAAAAGGCAACACCTGCTGAGGCTTTACCGGTTGAAGAGGTCGAACTACCTGCGTCTTTCCAAGTTGGCGACCATGTAGAATATTACAGTCCAAGTAACGCAAGGTGGCTTGACCGTTGTACGGTTGTTGGCATCAACCCGGATGGAACCTATCGTGTCGAGGTTCCCAAAGACGCGGCGGTTGAAACAAAATCAGCAGTCGTCATAGGAACGACCCCGGGTTCAATACGCCCAGCGAAGCCGCCACTCAAATCCGGTGACAGAGTTCTGGTCAATTGGAAAAATTACGGCACATATTACCCCGGTACAATATCAAAAGAATATGATAATCACTCCTTTTTGATTTTATTTGACGACGGCGATATTGAAGACCAAGTTGAATGGGCGAGGATTGAACTGGCGGATGTGGATTCAAACGATGTACAAGAGTTCCTTCATCAACAATCTTCTGAAGTGGAAGATTTAATCCAAGCCTTTGAGGTGTTTGACGATGCGAATACAGGCGTTATTTCGGCTCAAAAGTACTTTGAAATTCTTACACAAATGGGAGATTCACCTTTGTCGGAAAGTGAAGTGATGGAAGAATTTACTTCACTCGGAATTGGCATGGATACTGAAATTGATTATCGAGAACTTGCAAAACACATGGTTGGATCTGATGAAGTGATTCAAGTGAAGGCTGAAGTTGTCATTCGAGATGGAGAAATCAAAGATGGACGACTACATGGCCATGCATACGCCCATCCTAAACTCGGCGAGGGCCCTGTTCGCAGCAGCAGTATCGTCTCCGTCACATATGATGAGCGAGCAACTGCTCACGTGGAAACTCAAAACACGCTCTATGTTGTAGGGCCGACCGGTTGGAGAGAAATCCCTGCAGACCACCCCTTCAATGACGCCAGCAATCAGTATTTCTCAGTTCAAGGCGCAGGTACTGACAAATGTAACGGCACATACATTCCTGCTACCGAGTTTGATGGCGTTCTCAGTTACATTAACGGAGATGTCTTGCTTCTTCGGTGGCAAATGGGAAATGGTGACCAGTGGTGGTATTTGGCAGACCGTAATAGCCTCGATACGAAGCGAGGCGATTATTATCGAGTGAGGTCGTCTTCAGATACGCCTCCAAGCTCTGGCTGGGTTGTCGACGATCAAACCGAAGGAATTGCGCCGTGTCCAACAATAACCTCTCCAGCAAACCAATCCATCAGCCACGCCTACTCTGCTGGACAACAGGTGAAAGTGGAATGGAATGACGGCTGGTGGGATGCATTAATTCGAGAAGTGAAAGCAGGAGATACACAAGAACCTCTCTTCCTCATTCATTATGTTGGGTTTGATTCAAGTTGGGATGAATGGGTCGATTCTTCCCGAATGAAGTAATTCAAAAGCGGATCTTTACAAGCCCTTTGGCGTTCTCCAAGGGTCGTCTTCAGCAGGCAATGCGTCGTGTTCAGGCATACCTGAATTAGAACGTGAGAAAGGTACTTTTTCCTTAACAGGCATGGCTTGAGCGTTCTTTTTCTCGATATACTCTCCACCCTTTTTACGAACGAATGTTTCAGCAAATGCGACGAATATGAGCAGTGTAGAAAGGGCGATATGACCCTCGATAACATAAGGTCCAAAGGGCTCGATAAACAACGTCTGTTCAGTGATAATATCTTGTTCTGCAGTCGTTTGGAACCGATATGTTCCCGGTAGAAGTTCTCCATCCCATCCAGGGTTTTCTTCGGATAAATCTCCAGACCATTGGGCAACCAAAAGGTCATTTCCATCGAATATTTTCCATTCGACAGAACCGTTGTCCGACGCTAAACTTTGGAACTCGACTTCGAAGACTGCGGGCATCGGCTTTTCTTGACCAAAGACTCCGGCCAGTGTGACGGTTCTGTCCTCAATGGGGTGGTCATAGTCATTGATTTCATAGGGTGCCGAATTATCTGAAATTCCTATCCAAATGGAATTGAGGAGGAGGAGGGCAACGGGCCACAAAATCATGTTGAGAGTTTTGCGCTCCATGGTTCCCATTTCCCCAGTTCGTTTTTATCAGTATGTTTTTCACTTGTTGAGGAAATGACCAAACCCGAGCTCTGAAAGAATTCGGCCCATCCACTGTAATTTTTGCATTTTCTTTTCAGGATTCGTGACGCCTGACCACTGGCCAACTCGTTCAACATTAAATCCAACAAGTTCAATTTTATCAACCTCTACTCCGAGTGAAAGAATGAAACAAACAGCTCGATCTCCATCGGTAAAACCACCAAAGTTGTACATTCCCGGGATGGTCTGATTCACTTGATGCGAGAGAACGAGAGAAGGCGGCGTAACAAAACGGCTCCATTTTACGATTTTCTCTTGCCAGTGAGCCATGTTATCTCCGTGTGCATGAACAACAATGATTTGTCCATGTGCAGCAGCATCATCAAGATAATTTGCACCATCAAGGTCCGAAACAACACACGCGAGGTTGGTATAATCATCCAAGGCTCCAACCGCCCCATCCGATGCTACAAAAACGGTTTTTTCATCATATGAACGCAGTTTTTCAGCCCTCACAGCAGCCCCTATAACGACGATTTTAGGTGCCTTCAAAAGTTGGTCTTTTAGTTTATGAAGCGTTTTTTCGCGCATGGAAGGGTTCCATTGCTTATGTTCGTGCAGTGCTGCTTGCAGTTGCAGTGCACTCTCAATATCATCGGATTCAGACCAGCCAAAGGCCTGGCGCACCAAGTCTTGAACATGCAATGAACTCGGAGTTGGAGCCTCATGCATGCTTTAGCGGCAGGTCCTGTGCACATGAACCATCCGTTTGTTTGGTTGAAGTTCTTATGTTGTTGGCGCGCATAGCCGTGCCATGCCCGTCCCAAGTTCCCTTCCGGTTCTCGACGACGAGGTGACGTTTGCTCGTTATCCATTCCTGCCTCAAGCAGGAGATTGGATTCGCAGCATGGCCGTAGAACACAACATCGATTTGGACGAGTTACTCGACGGTTCATGGATGGAAAAAGCACGTTCAAGAGCTCGAATTCGATTGATTGATTCAATACAGTCAAAAGAAGGTGTTGAGGTTGTAGGTGGAGATTTATTCACTGAAGAAGGGCGAATCATCGAAGCGTTTTCATTTTACTACGCCCGATTAGTCGTCTGTGCTTCTGAAGATGAACGCCTTATTGCACGATGGGCTCAAGCCGAAGCGGCAAGGGCTGAACAAATTCTCATCAAAGACCACAAAAATCTAGATCTCATTGCACGAACGTACATTTCCGAGATTCAATTGAGTGAGCGCGAGGCATCTCCGCTCGCCTCTCAAGCGTCAACAAATTACGGTGGCGCCATGCAACAACAACGTCGCTCACAATCGGGGCCTTTGTGGAAAATTGGACTGAGTGATTTCATTGAGATCTGCCCTAAGATAACTGGTTCACGTTGGAGATTACCGAATTGCGATGTTCATGAAGGATGGGTAACCTTGTTTGAAGAACCCCAATATGGCTCTTCGGCCAAACTTTCGCGATTGCTTCGGGAACGAATAAAAAGTGGTGTTGAACAAGAAGCATTACAAAAAATGGGCGAGATTACGATGGATTTGGCTGTTCGGCTCGCCGAGCCTGTAGGGATGGTTCGTAACCTCATGGCTACCAAAGCCTCTGAAGCAATATCGCTTGTAGGAGCTGACGAAAATGATTGGCCTCCTTGCATGAGAAAGGCTGTGGCTGAATTAGCAAATGGAGTCAATCTGAATCATTTTGGCAGCCTCTTCCTTGCCTCAATGGCAGCTACATTGGCACTTCCAAAGGAAGCGTGTGTCGGCTTTTTCAGAGGTGCGCCAGATTTCAGTGAAAGTACGACAAGTTACCAAGTCGACCACGTCTATCAACACGGGTATACGCCGTCAGGATGTGGGAAACTCAAGGTGAACCACAATTGCCCCGTGCTACCAGGAGATGACCGGCTCTGTGACCAGCCATGGCTTGACCACCCGCTCAAGTACATTCGCGCCACTCAAAGATGGAAGGCCAAAAATCAACGCGCTGAGGCTGAGGCATTAGCCTTGGTATCGGCCACACCCGAGGTTGAGGAAAAACAACCCGATTCCTCCGAATAACGGGCAATCGCGCGAAGACTTTGAAACGGGTGAGCGCTTAGGTTCCTTCATCCACCGGTGAATTACAATGACTCGAACACTTGTTTTGACAGTTGACCGAGATAATGATCTCGGGCTTAAAACAGGTATTCGAGGACCGGTTGTTGGCCGTCGCCAAGTTATGGCGGCTGCCTTGAAACTCGGGATCGCTGACCCGGAAGAAAGCGATACAAACGCTATGCTGGGGGCGCTGTCTCAGCACGATAATCTCGCGGAAAATAATTCCGAAGAAGAGGAAGTCGAGGTTGCAATCTTGACTGGGGATGAGCGTGTCGGCATACGGTCAGACCAAGCAGTCGCTGCCCAATTAGAGGAGGTTGTGGCAGCATTTCAACCCGATAAAGCCATTCTTGTAACCGATGGGGCAGAAGATGAGTCCGTCTTACCAATTCTTCAATCGCAAGTTCGTATTGACCATGTTGAGAAAATCATTGTGAAACAATCAAAGGGTATTGAAGGAACATATTACTACATAGTCAAAGCACTTGAAGACCCAAAATGGCGCTCAAAAATTATGATTCCTGTCGGACTGGTTCTCGCCCTTTTTGGACTTGGAATCATGCTGCCAAACGAAATTGGCGGGGTTGTAATCGGCGGTTTACCGTTGGTGACTGGCCTGTATTTACTCAGTAAAGGTGCTGGAATTGAAGCCACTGTCAACAAAGTGATTCAAGAAATGCGAGACAATGCTGATGCCGCTATGTTCTCTTCTTTACTTTGGACCGCGACCGTGTTCAGTGCTATTTTTGCAGTAGCGGAAGGTTACAGAGAATACAACATCCAGGAATCTACAGTTGTCTCTTCGGTACTGTGGCTGGAAGTAATTCATTCGGCTCTCGCTTGGATTGTCATCGCATTCCTAACTTCGACTGCGGGATTCTTACTTTTGAGACTAAAGCGAGGTTCTTTTTCAGGGCGCTTGCTTATCCTCGGTATATTTGCAATGGTTGTCTATTCCTTTGTCGACACTGCTCTGGTCATTTCAACTCGAGTCTTGCGTGGCGAATCGTATGAATTCAGCGTTCAGGAAATCATCAATGACTTGCAATATCCTATGATCTGGGTTGTTGTGTTGTGGATGGCAATGACCATTGTTCGTTCTTTGAGAACTCGTCAAGCCCAAACTGAACGTTACTGGGGAATTTGAACTCACAGGATGAACTTCGGCATCTTTCGAGCCATCGTGTTGTGACCTACAACTCCGATGAGGGCGCCTTTTCTATCGACGACGCCTATTTGATTCAAATCGTGGGCGAGCATCAATGCTCCGGCTTTGAGCAGCGGTGTTGATTCAGTGACCGTGATTGGGGGCTGGTTGACAAGTTGTTGAGCAGGAATGTCGTGCATCCAAGCAATGTCTCGATTCACTGTTTTCTGTGCAATAATCTTCAGAACATCAACAGCATGAATTCTACCTTGAGGTGCTCCCTCCGCGTTAACAACAAAAATGTGGTCCCAATTATTGCCTGTCAAACTTTCAATTACTTCGACCATGGAATTGTCTTCCCAAATCCAGTGTGGATGGGACATGGTTTCTCCACAAGTTATCGAACGTGCGGACGCTGAACGCTCAGTCGCAGACATCTGTGACAATGTTTTCCGGGTGAGGCGGCGATGCTTAGATTGGGCCATTTGAGGGTCTCCTTCATTGCGCCGGCGAACGCGCATTCTTTTCAAGGGTTTCGACCACATGATATCTTCCACATCCAAGTTCACAGTTTCCGGCATCCGGCAAATCCAGTCGACTCAATATAAGTGAACACTGAAAACGCAGAAGTTCGTGAGTTGTTCATGGCAGGCATACCAGAGCACGAACTTTCGGCTTTACGAGGTCTTTCTGGCTATGAGCAAATGCTCGAGATTGACCGGATTACCAAGCAATATGGAATAACTGAAGCGGAACTTCTCCAACAAATGGCGCCTTCGACCGATTCTCGCCCAGATATGTCGTCGTTCATTCCCGAGAGCAAGGAGGCACCGGCGCTCCCATCAACTGCGAATGTACTTGATAAATCCAATTTTCGATTTAATTACGACCCGTCTGCTGAAGCAGCACAGAGGCGCTCTTCAGTCGCACAGGCCATTCTTTGCCCGGGATGCGGTGTTGCATTGGGAATCCCTGATGTTCGCCCAATCAAGGTGACATGCCCTGAATGCCTTCAAGAAACCATTTTTGATGCTTGAGCGTTGAGTTGATGAACAAGAGGGGGGAGGCGTTACCATGGACGCTCGTTCACCACGACTTTGGCCCTATACGCCAACAAATTCTCCCGTTGCATTACCGCAGGAATGCGTGTTCTTTTGCTCAACAAGCGTTATTCCATTGCAATTTCCAAAAGAAGAAAGCGAGGAGGTTTTGGAGAGTTCGTCTCTCCAAGCCTATTGCGCCCAATTTTCAAGTGGGCAGGGTACAGTAGAGCAGTTGCTTGCCCAATATAACGCTCCTGCAATGAGTGAACGCAGGCCCTTTCTTCTACTGGGAGAATTAGCCAACCCTTACCGCTTACAAGACATTGGAATTGGGCCTATGCCAATATACACAGTGAGACTTTCAAGTCTGTGCAGAACGTATGCTGATGGATTGGATAGCCGTGAAGTCATACCGGGCGTACATCACATTACCTTAGCTCGAACAAAAGGCTGGTGGGAAAAATCACACCTTGCTATGGCGACCCTCGAGCAGATGAAGGAAATGGTCGTTTGGCTTGACCAGGGTCGAAAAGGAACTTGGAAACCTGTCAAGCCTGCTGAAGGAATGTTGCATTTTGAGAAAGGTCAATTGGCACCTCCCTCGGTAGAGCACGTTTCCTGGGACGGTAATGTCGAGGTGATCGCACAACAAGCACCTCCGTTTACTGGCTTGGAAATTGATTTGAAGAACGTCATGGTTGCCATTCATGCTCAACACGGCTGCTACGATAACCGTGGTCGTTTGGCCCGATGCGTACATATCGCCCAACGTGACTTTCATGAGAATATGTTCCGAAGAGGCTCCTCCAAAAAATGGGCAGATATTCTCGATATTTGCTGAAATGTTGTAAGGAAAAGATGGGGGCCCATGGCACTCCCGCGCTTGATTGTTATATGCGGTAAAACAAATTAATTATGATAACAATGAAAGGGAATGGCGTTCAGAAACGAGCTCGGTTAAACCGTTTGAAAAATGAGATCATCGAATATGTAGCATCTCAGCCACAATGTTCAGCAGCTGATATTGTTGACTATTTGTCGAACGAGAGAAAAATGCGAAATCACGGACTTACAACCAGAAAAGTTGGGTTTTTCATACCCCGATATCTTTCAGAGATGATCGGTTTTACGCTTGACAACTCAACTGGGAAGCGACTTTACCATCTTGCCTCTTGATTTGAACACTAAGTTCATGCGAGGGAGCACGGTGCATCTGCCATGGAATGGCAAGATTCGCTCCCCGCTGCATCGGAACTTTTCCCATCATTACAATCACCTGCTGAGATTGAAGGTTTCTATCCTACCCTTCCTCAATCCAGCGCAGTGTTTACTTTTCTTCAACCAGATAGCACCAGCGGGCTCAAATCCCAATTGCGAGCGGTGATTGAACAATTCTCTTCCTCCCCGCAAAACCCCCGTGATTCCGGCGCTACTGTTGACGAAAAAAATGGAAAGGTCATCGTTGAAGCAACAGCAATCATAGAAGTCGGCGCCCATTTCATTGGGCCGTGCTACATTGGTCCAAAAGCAGAAATTCGACACGGCGCCTATGTTCGTGGCTTCTCTTGGATTTGTTCCGGTGCAGTCGTCGGGCATGCAAGTGAGACCAAGCACAGCGTACTTCTTCCTGGAGCCAAAGCGCCTCACTTCAATTATGTTGGAGATTCAGTACTTGGAAAAGGCGTGAATCTTGGAGCAGGTACAAAAATCAGTAATCTGCGAAACGATGGGGGAGAAGTGCATCTTCGAAAAGATGGAGAACGGGTTGGCAGTGGGTTGCGAAAATTTGGAGCAATACTTGGAGAAGGATGTCAATTAGGATGTAACAGCGTTACAAATCCTGGAGTTATTCTTGGTTGCAACAGTATTGTTTGGCCGAACGTAACCGTTACTGGCGTACATGCTGCTGATTCAAAACACAGGTGAGTCGATGGTGCGACGTTTATTTGGTACTGATGGCATTCGCGGAAAAATTGTCGCTGCGAATGCAAATGAAAAAGCGTCATTGACACAATTACATGACCAAAGAAGCGTCTGTCCGACATTGATGCGATTGGTGGGTGAAGCACTCGGCCACTTGATTGACACCTTGCCTGGTGAAGGCGAAACCGTTGTGATTGGATGGGATAATCGACCCGGTAACCAAGCTTTAGTTGAAGGCGTAACACTCGGCCTTCGGCTGGCTGGATGTTCGGTCATGCACATTGGCATATGCGCTACACCCGCCTTACATTACGCCGTACTTTGGCACAAAGCACGACTCGGATGTATGATTACAGCCAGTCATAATCCCGCTTCAGATTCTGGAATCAAGGTATTTGATGCTGAGGGTTACAAAACTTCACCGGATTTAGAAGACAAGATCTCCGAACTGGTCTACGCTCTGTGCGAAGAAGAACGAGAAATCGACGACATAGACAAAGCAGAATTATCACAGCCCAATGATGGAAAATCTCTTGGTTGGGCGCAAAAACACCACCCCCTCTGGCTTTCTGAACGATTTGAATCGTTCAAGCGTGTTTTTGGTAAACCCTCCTTTTCAACAAAACTCGTCCATCAGCCGTTACCGCTGGATAGTTCAAAGGGTTCTGCAAGTACATGGTTCGCTGATTGGTTGACTTTGCATGGTATTGAAACGAAAGAAGTGAG
>MDSW01148594.1_pt1 | contig 10374 bp, 11 predicted proteins | sample 811171 | NCBI WGS metagenome assembly MDSW01 (sample SAMN05326641, study PRJNA326480) | marine metagenome | isolation source: seawater | place: Atlantic Ocean: North West | collected 2012 | reverse complement strand
TAGATGGAACAGCTAAAGGTGGAGCATTAATTTCAATTGCAAATAAGTTTGAAATACCTATAAGCTACATAGGACTTGGGGAAGATGCGGGAGATCTTGTTAATTTTGACTCTCAAAACTTTGCTAGATCTATTTTAAATCTTGAGGAAAGCCAATGAAATCGATTCTGAAAATATTAATTGACATTGGCCCACTTGCAATATTCTTTATATTTTATACAAGAAGCGGGCTTCAAGAAGCCATACTGCCTCTAATGATTGCTACAGTAATAGCAGTTATTATTTCTTATATTATTGAAAAAAAAATTCCCATTATGCCTACAATGGGAGCAGGGATTGTCCTAATTTTTGGAGGTTTAACAATTTATTTTAATGATGAAACGTTTATTAAAATGAAACCAACAATTATAAATGCAGTTTTTGCAATTATTTTATATGGGGGCGTTATTTTAAAAAAACCATTATTGAAATATTTGTTAGGCGCAGCACTTAAACTAGAAGAAGAAGGTTGGCAAATTTTAACACAGAGATGGATTGCTTTTTTTATAGCACTTGCTATTTTAAATGAAATTGTGTGGAGAACTCAAAGTACAGATATCTGGGTTAATTTTAAGGTTTTTGCTATTTTACCAATTACTTTTATATTTACTATGACACAATTTCCACTTATCAGAAAATACCAATTAGAGGATTAATTTACAAATTATTTTTTTCAATTGCAATTGCTCCTGGTGACTTATTGCCTTCTAACCATTCCAAAAAAGCTCCTCCTGCATTAGATAAATATTTGAATCCATTTTGCGCTTCAGCTAAATTTATTAATGCGATTGTATCTCCGCCACCTGCCATTGCTTCTATCTGAAGATCTTTTGAATGTTTACTGATCGTATTTGCTACATCTATAGAACATTTATCAAAGGGCTTGTGTTCAAATGCTCCAAGGGGTCCATTCCATAAGAGAGATCTAGATTTAATAATTTTTTCACAAATTAAATTTTTTGTTTTTTTACCAATATCTAAAATCATGTGATCATCAGAAACATCATTAATTTTACACATTCTTATATTATCTTTATTTTTGAGATCAGTTGAGCATACAGCATCTAATGGTAAAACAATTTCACAGTTACAAAGTTTAGCCTTTTCTATAATATCGATTGAAATATCAATGAAGTCAATTTCTGCTAAGGATTTGCCAATCTTTAAATTATTTGCCAATAAAAATGTATTAGCCATTGCACCAGCAATTACAATAGTATCAAATATTTCTAGTAAATTATATATTACCTTTATTTTAGTAGATATTTTTGAACCACCAATGATTGCAATATTTGGTTTTTTTGATTTAGTCAAAAAATTATTTAAATTTTTAATTTCATTTATAAAGCTTAAACCCGCAACAGCCGGTAAGAAATTTGGCAAACCAACAATAGATGAATGATTACGATGAGATGCTGAAAAAGCATCATTAACAAAAATATCAAAATTAGAAGAAAGTTTTTTTGCAAAATTTAAATCATTAGATTCCTCACCTATATTAAAACGAGTGTTTTCAAATAAACAAATTTCTCCATACTGCATTTTAGAAATTGTATCTTTAATAAGTTTGTCATCAAAAGATTCAAGAAAATATATTTTTGGTATTCGCATACTTATTTTTAGTTGCGTACATAAAAATTTTAAGGAATATTTTTTGTTAAGTTTCCCCCTAGGTCTGCCAAGATGAGCTAATATAAAAACTTTGTTTTTACTAATAATAAGTTTTCTTAACGATGGAATAATCGAATTTATTCTAGAAAAATCTGTTATTTTACCATTTGATACAGGCACATTTAAATCTGCCCTAAAAAGAACTTTTTTTTTAAGTATTTTGTATGTGTCTAAATTTTTCATAATTTATCAACAATTTCGCAAAATAAACTAAGTTTTTAAAGATTTTTTGCAGAATTTGTTAGTTTTTTGTTTTTTCATGTATATATTTGGTGTATTATATTGTTTTAACCACTATATATAGTTTTAATTAAAAAGTAAGTAATATGCCTTGGAATGATGAAAATGTAAATAAATTAAGAGAACTTTGGGATCAAGGTTTACCAACTGCTCAAATCGGAAAATTATTAGGCTTTACAAAAAATGCAGTTGTTGGCAAAGCCCATAGAATAGGTCTAGAAAGACGCCCATCTCCTATTAGGCGAACAGCTGTTAAGCCAGATAGAAAAAAAGCAAGGTCTCCAGTTATGCCTAAGTTAAATTTTGAACATACTGAATCGAAAGAAATATTAAAAAATAAAACAAATGAATACCAAACTAATGAAAACAATTCTAAATATCATCAATATGCAAAAAATTTATTTTTCTCACAAAACAAAAGGGGTTGTGAATGGCCAGAAGGTGACCCTGACGAACCAGGGTTTCATTTTTGTGAAAAAGAAAGATTTGAAGATAAACCTTACTGTTTAGATCATTGTGCTGTAGCATATATAATTCCAGAAAAAGAAGAAACTGAAAGATTACAAGCAAATCAAAAATATAAATAGATTTAATTTAGTTTAAATAAGTTTATTGTTATTTCATTTAATGAATAAGGAAGAGAATAAAACAATTTTTACGCCTATATTAATTGGGGGAAGTTTAATTCTTCTAATCAGTTTTGCAATTAGATCAACTTTCGGATTATTTCAAATACCAATAGCAGAACAATTTATGTGGGCTCGTTCTGAATTTTCGTTAGCTATTGCAATTCAAAATTTAGCTTGGGGAATTGGAACTCCAATATTTAGTGCATTTGCAGAAAAATTTGGAGATAGAAAAGCAATAACATTAGGGCTTTTATTATATGCTCTTGGAGTTTTTGTTAGTAGCACCGCTTCATCGCCAGAGGCTCATCAATTCTTAAATGTTCTGATTGGGTTTGGGATTGCTGGCAGTGGTTTTGGCCCAATATTAGCTGTAGTTGGACGTTCAGCTTCATCAGAAAAAAGATCTTTAGCTTTAGGAATAACAACTGCTGCTGGGTCTGCCGGTCAGGTAGTAGGGCCACCTATTGCAGCAATGCTTTTAAGTATTATGCCTTGGTCTTCTGTTTTTGTTATTTTTACTATAATTAGTTTAATCACTATTGTTTTAGTTCCATTGTTAAAATCTAATCCAAAACCTACTAATAACAAAATAGAGGAAAATCTAAAAGATGCTCTTTTTGAAGCAATTAAAGACCCTACTTATGTAATGCTTTTTTTAGGATTTTTTTCATGTGGATTTCAATTAGCTTTTATAACTGCCCACTTCCCTGCATTTATTTCTGAAGCAAGTAGTCCAATAATTAAAGGAAGTTTGATCAGTTTTGTATGCAATTCTGTTAGTTCTCTAGGGGCTTTATCAATTGCACTAATTGGTTTGTTTAACATAATTGGCTCAATAACTGCAGGGGCTATGGGTAAAAACTTCACTAAAAAATATCTACTGTCAATAATTTATACTGGAAGAACAATTGCTTCAATTTTATTTATAATATTACCTATCACTCCAACATCAGTGGTAATTTTTTCAGTTGTGATGGGAGCTTTATGGCTTGCAACAGTGCCCCTTACTTCTGGTATAATTGGATACATATATGGTTTAAAATATATGGGAACTCTATACGGTATAGTTTTTTTATCCCATCAAATAGGTTCTTTCGTAGGTGTTTGGCTAGGCGGATTATTTTATGATATCTATGGGAGTTATAACATTGTTTGGTGGGTTGGTATTGGTGTAGGCGCGTTCTCAGCATTAATCCACTTACCAATAAAAGAAATTCCTATCGCAAAGAGAAATGAGATTAAAATAGCTTAAAGATTTTTAACAAATTTTTACCTGTATAATGCTTGATAATTTATGCTAAAAATAATTTTAAATGAGTAAGATTAAATATCAAAATTTAATTAAACAAAAAGGAAAGAAACCGATTACTTGTTTAACAGCTTATACTAAGTCAATAGCAAAAATTTTAGATGGCAAAGTAGACATCGTTCTTGTTGGCGACTCTCTTGGTACAGTATTATATGGTATGAAGAATACCCAAGCGGTTACACTTCAAATGATGAAAGACCATGGCAAGGCTGTGTGTACAAACATCAAGAGATCCCTTACAATTATTGACATGCCTTACAAAAGCTATGCAGATAAGAAACAAGCATTTAAAAATGCTAAATCAATATTAAATTATACCAATGCAGATTGTATAAAGCTTGAAACTGATGAAAAAAATTTTGAAATTATAAAATACTTAATTGATAAAAAAATAAATGTTGTTGGTCATATAGGGGTTTTGCCTCAAAAATTTAGAGATTTTAAAAAAATTAAAAGCGTAGGTAAGGGAAAAAAAGAATCTAATGACTTAGTTTCGCTTGCTATTAATTTACAAAAGATTGGGGTCAAGCTTATTATTTTAGAGTGCATCAAAGATTTAGTTGCAAAAAAAATTACAAATAAATTAACAATTCCTACAATAGGAATTGGCTCATCTAAACATTGTGATGGACAGGTTTTGGTCACTAATGATTTACTAAATTTAGATTTAGAAAAAAAAATACCTAGATTTGTAAAAACTTATACCAATTTAAATAAATTAATAAGCTTAGCAGTTGAAAAGTTTACAAAAGAAGTTAAAAGCAAAAAATTTCCAAGCAATAAGAATTCTTATAAATTATGAGCAAGATTCATGATAGAAAATTTTGTGTAGCTCCTATGATGGGATATACGACGCCTTATGCAAGAACTCTATATAGACTATTGTCCAAAAAAGCTTTTTTATTTTCAGAAATGATTGCTGCTAATACTTTAATGTATTCTAAATATTCTAAATCAATAATTGAAAATTCAAATCAAAATCCCATAGCCTTACAAGTAGGGGGCTCTGATCCTGATAATCTTTTAAAATGTTCAAAAATTGCCTCTTCATATAATTATGATGAAATTAACTTAAATTTAGGATGTCCAAGTAAAGCCGTACAAAAGGGAAGTTTTGGGGCATGTTTAATGCAAAATAAAATTCTAGTTAGAAATTGCATAGAAAAAATGCAGCAAAATACAAGAATTGAAGTTACATTAAAATGTAGAATAGGTATTGGAAAAAAATTTAATTATGACTTTTTTGAAGAATTTATTGATGAAGTTAGCAAGACTGGTATTAAAATAATATATGTACATGCACGAAATGCTTTATTAGATGGAACAAGTCCTAAAACTAACAGAATGGCCCCTCCTTTAAATTATGATTTTGTCAGAAAAATTAAAATAAAATATCCTGAAATAAAATTTGTTCTAAACGGTGGAATAGATAGTATACAAAAAGCTTTTGATTTATCAAATGAATTTGATGGAGTAATGTTAGGAAGATTAATTCAAAACAATCCATTTTGCTTAATTGAAGTAGATAAAAAATTTTATAATTCAAACCCGGAAGTTAAGATTACACAAAATACAATTAATAAGTATTTTGAATATATAAAGCCTTTTCTTGGGAAAGAGTCAATTTACAGATTATTAAGCCCTATGTTACAAATATTTTTTAATGTTCCAAATAGCAAAAAATATAAAATTGAAATTCACAATAATATGAAACAAAAAAATATTAATAAATTAGAAAGTATTTTTTTAAATTTTATTAAAGAACAAAGCCATAAAAAAATTAATATTTAATTTGGTAAGATAGGCTAATTATTTCAACTCCAGGATTTTTATCTCCAAGGTTTGCATTTGATATATGCCCAAAAGATAGTCCGATACGATCATCATTATTAATTTTATAACTTACTTCTAAAGTTGATCTGAATTCAATTTCATTACCTAACTTTTTACCACTACCATCTTCATAATATCCTACACCAAAACTAGGAGTTAATACATAATCAGATTCTTTACCTTTAATTAAATAACCTAAATTATCTTCTAAATAAACTCCTGTTAAAATGTAAACTGCAGATTCTGAAGTTGCTTCTATTCCATAAAAAGGTTTTAAATAAAAAAAGTTATCTTCTTCTGGACCTATATTAACCAATGCGTTATCTAATCTTCTTTCATATCTAAAATCAGCAGCTTGGTCAGAAGAACTACCATCAAATTTAACATCATATAGACCTAAACCAAAAACATGAAGATCTTTTGCAATTACACTATAGCTATTAAAAAGTAATATATAAAAAATTATTATGAGTCTCATATGTTGTAAATAAAAAAAATTATTACACGTTTAAAAAAAAATTGAAATTAATTTGATTCAAATAAATCTATAATTTCACCATTTTCACTAAAAATACCTGCTAAAATATTTAAATTTGTTAAAGGTTGTCTGAAAAGTGTACAAACCAAATGATTTTTTGAATTTGCAAGATTATTATTATTTGATGATTGATAACCTCTAACTATTCTAATAAATGAATTATAGGGTGTGTTAATTTTTGAAAAATTTTGATAACCCCACCAAAAACAATCATTTTGGGCAGATAGAGGTCTAGAAATATCCACACCTCTATTTACAAATAATATTTTTCTAGATGATGAAAAAGCAGCATGTTTGAGATTAGAGTAATACTCTTTGTGACCTTTATTAGAAATTACACTTTTGTTTAACTTTGATGTTAGTTTAGAAATGGCAATAGTGCCTTGAGAAGCAATATCCTCAACATCTTCTTTTAAAAAACCATAGGATTCTATTGTTTTATTCACACCATGTTCAAACATCCAAGAAACTATGTCTTGTGGATTTGGTGCTATTTGTAATTGCATTAATTTAAGGAACATTTCTTCTTGCGCACCTCTCAAAAAAATAATTTCATCAGGGAGTATATTAAACCTGGCTAATAGTTTAAATCTTAAATCTAAAACACTAGATATGGTTTCTTTTGCTTTTTCACCTATACCAATAACATTTCCTAAAAAAATCAGTTTATCTCCATCTTGAAAATTTGATAGAATATGATTTTTTATAGATTTAAGGGAAGTAAAGTTTGAATGTATTGAGCCAATAGCCCAAATTCTATTTACATTTTTTAATTCAATAAAATTAGAAACTTTACTCAATTTATTTACTATTTAATATATTTTCAATTTTTTCCGTTGCATTAAAATAATCAGTTCTTTCAACTGCTGCAACTTCTCTAGCTAATCGCTCAAGGGCTACTTGAAACATTTGTCTTTCACTATAAGATTGTTCGGGCTGGCTATTTTTTCGAAACAAATCTCTGACAACCTCAGCAATTTTAAGTGGATCTCCTGAAAAAATTTTATTATCATACTCTTGTGCTCTTCTGCTCCACATAATTCGTCTTATTTTTGGCTTCAGTTTTAAAACTTCAAATACTTCATTTATAATTTTTTTTGATGAAATCCTACGTAGGCCTACTTCTTCTTTTTTATCTAATGGTACTCGAATCATTAGCTTTGCTTGCTCCATCTTAACTACATAGAATTTTGTTTTTATACTAGATACCTCCATATTTTCAATTTTTACAATCTCACCAACACCATGCTTTGGATAAACAACAATATCCCCAATTTGAAATTCAATATTTTTCTTTTTTTTCATTTATCTCCTGCTTTTGCACTAAAATGATCTCTAAGCTTGTTCGGTACCTCTTCCCATTTCTTAGCATCTTTAGGTTGTATTTTTTTTTCGGTTATAACAGGCCATATTTCTGAATACTTTCTATTAAATTCAACCCATTGACTCATACCTTCTTCATTATCGGAATGAATTGCTTCAACAGGACATTCTGGTTCACAAACACCGCAATCTATACATTCATCAGGATGTATCACCAACATATTTTCACCTTCATAGAAACAATCGACTGGGCATACCTCAACACAATCCATGTATTTACATTTAATACATTTTTCATCTACAATATATGTCATTAGATTTTTTTGTATTTTTTTATATTCTCTATAGCTTTTTTTTTGGCATTACCACAACTTACATCAGAAATATATAGTAGGCCAGCAAGGCGACGAATTAAATTTGATTCAAATTCATGTAATTCACCATCTGATAATAATACTTCCCATAAAGCTTCAATTAAGAGCAATTTTTTCTTTTCAGTAAAAGATTTATTAATTTTGGATGTAAAAAAATATAATGATTTTGGCTCGTCTTTGGTTAAAATCGTTTCTTTCAAAACCTTTTCTACAGCTATAGGATCTTCGTTGAAAGCTTTTGTAAGTGAAGCTGAGATTTTGTTAATTTCTTCATTGGAAATTTTGCCATCTGAGTTTGCTGCTTCAATCATTAGGCCAGATAATACTTTCAAATCTTCTTTGTTATCATCTTTTGCAACGGTGTCATTTCCATTAAATAAATTTCTTAATGATTTTATCAAAACGACTCCATAAATTTAGCTTATTAAAGTAGTTTCTCTAAAACTGCAAAAGGAGAATTTGGATCTTTCTTTTCATCCTTTTTATTAATAATTTTATTTTTTTTATTTTTCGTATTTAATTTTATAGTTTTTTTATTTTTATTATTGTTATTTGAAGGTTTATTTCTTCCATTAAAATGAAATAATTTTTTTCCATTAGGTAAATCTATGCAATCAAAACCACAGAAGGCTAAAATGTTTTGTAGTTGATCTGAATTGCAGCCAGCTGGGTTCATCATATCAGATGTTTCAAGAAAAGGTCCTAATTTTATTTTTTGTCTAGCTAGGAAAAAAATTTTTTCAAATACATCAATTCTCAAAGCAAAATCTTTAATATAGATATATCCTATTGCTGCCCAATAACTACTAGACATCTTATTTGTTGTAGAAAAAGAAACTCTGCCATCTTTAGGCAGAGGTAGAGTTAGGTTTTTAGAGGAATTATTGTATACCAGCCATAATACTGCACATAACTCTAATGCAGATTTTTTTAAAAAGTTTGGAGTGTAAAAAAATTTGGCACCTATTCGAATTCCTAGTTTTGAGATAGCAGTCTTATCCGCACTATCAATTGATTTAATAAAAGATTTAAATTCACCAATTTTTAAAGTTCCCAATTGATCAAAAGTATTAAATGCAATTGCTCTTACTTTTGAAGAGATAGCATCATCTAGTTTTTCCTTTAAGGGTTTTAAATCATTCTTAATTTTGTTATCAATCCAATCTTGTAATTTAGCTGAAATTAATAATTTTTTTTCACTAGCTAAGAATTCTGAATTTAAACTTTCAGCTTTAGGAGAGGAAATGTTTTTTCCTTTGTTTAATAAGCCAACCTCCTCATCACCCCAATAAATTTTAACAACTTCGTTTATTTTTAATAGACTTACGTCTCCAAGATTAATTGAATCGTGAGGAGCATTTAAAAAATTATTTAGCTTTTCTTCAATCATATTACGTAGAGATTTTTTAACATGTGTTTGTGAAAAAAGTGAATGTGAAATATTAAGATTTATTAATTTTAAATTAAAACCATTTATAAATCCATATATTTGTTCATTTAAAATAACTGATCTATTGCTTTTAATTTCAATTTCAGGCTCAATACCCTTAAATTCAGCACTCATAAAATGACTAGCTGAGAAGTCAACAAACCTATTTGTTAAACTTTTATGTAAATTATCTGATAAATTGTTTTCGAGTAAATGTGTTTTTTCTTGCCAATAATTTGCATTAGTTAACCATTTTCTATGATTCGCAATATATGTCCAAGTACGAATATAAGAAATTTTTGTTGAAAGCTCTTCTATTCCTCCCTGAAAATTTTCTAAACGTAAAATATTTTTGCTGAACCAATCTTCAGGAATTTTATGGTTATTTTTTATCAGAATTAAAAAAATTTCTTTCAAAAAGTTTATATAATTATCATTAAAAATTTTTTGAAAGTCAGGTATTTTACATACATCCCATAATAAAAGAAGATTTGTTTTTGTATCAATTAAAGACCTTATTTCATCATCTTCAATTAATTTTTTAAAATTAATTTCATCTTCAGCATTTTTTTTATGAATAAAAAAATTTCTGACAGGAAACTTCTTTAATGAGCTTAATATTGAATTAACAGAACTAAAATCAATATCAAAATTCCTCCAATATATTTTTTGAATTTCATCAAATTCATGATTTTCTATAGATTTAATTATTAATGGATCTAGGGGTTCTGCTTCTTTTGTATAGCCAAAAGTTCCATCATTTTTATATCTTCCAGCCCTACCAGCAATTTGTCCTATTTCTGATGGTGATAGATTTCTATTGTAACGACCATCAAATTTTTGAAATGAAGAAAATGAAATATGATTAATATTTAAATTTAATCCCATGCCAATGGCATCAGTAGCAACTAAGTAATCAACTTTTTTATCTTCATAAACACCTACTTGCGCATTACGAGTTCTAGGGCTTAAAGATCCAAGTATAACAGC
>MDSW01206563.1_pt1 | contig 10375 bp, 2 predicted proteins | sample 811171 | NCBI WGS metagenome assembly MDSW01 (sample SAMN05326641, study PRJNA326480) | marine metagenome | isolation source: seawater | place: Atlantic Ocean: North West | collected 2012 | reverse complement strand
TATAACTCCAGACCCTAATGATCTTCCTTTTTCTTTGTATTTAGGAAACATATCTTCAAATTCTTTTGGTATTTGGCCAAATCCATAAAAAGAATTATTTTCTTGAATTGTTTCAGATATTATAGAAACAACAGTTGGATTACCTTTTTTTGCAACTTCAATAAATTTTTGGTTAAATAAATCTTTACTTGGCGAATTAAATATTAGTGAAATAATTAATAAATTAATCCATAAAAAGTTTTTTTTCATACTATCTCCATTAGATTGCTATTATTTTTATTATATATAATTTTTATAAAAAAGTTCCTTTTTTTAAAGTAAAAATTTTTTTTTATTTTTTATTTGTGAGATTATGGTTTGATTGTTTACCTTTAATGACGTATTTATTAAATTATTATGTACTAAATACTTCGAAACATTTTTAAAATCGGATGATAAATTAAATATTAGGTTATTTTGAAAGTTTATTTTTATAATATTATTATATCTATTTTTTTAGTTCTATTCTTATTTTCATGCCAAGAAACTGAAGAAGATAATTCTGTAGATGACCCTGTTGATACCAGTACATTGGATGAAGATTTATCAGGTCAGTCTTCTAGCTTAGATGAAATATTTTTTAATTTTAATAATGAAATTGATTATTCTTATGATTATTATTCTGTAGCTGGCATTGGTTATGCTAACACCATTGAAAATGAGTGTTTAATCCGAGACACTGACAAACTTAACTTATATACATTCCCTGATTATTTGGTAGAAGGAAGAAATTGTAGTGACCCATCCGTGTTATGTGAAGATGAAAGTTTAGACTATGCAAATTATGTTCAAAATTATTTATTAGATGAAACTTATAACAATATCTGCACATGTGAATGCATTGACGATGATGGAGATGCAGTTAATTGCGGAAGCAATTCAGCGGTAGCTCGCTCATATAACAATCCAGATGCGGGTTCAGGAAAATGTCAAAATACATATATTAGCAATGAGTCTGAATGTATAAATTTAGGGTGGATATGGTTTTCAGGTACCATTGATTGCTCTGTTTTGGATGTAAACGAAGATTGTGTGATGGAAGAGGCTCAAGAATCTGACCTTTTAAATATACAAAATATTGAATTTTCATTAGTTTATACTAATTTAGATCAATTAGAATGGGATGGTGAAGCTGGAAGGTATAAACCTGTACCTTCTGATGACCAAGAAATTTCAGTATCGATTATTGATTCATCTGATGTATATGATATTTCTAAATATTGGTCTATTATTAATGAATGGGAAAATATTGATGGAATGGTATACGTAGATCATAGCCAATGGAATGATACAACATTAATTATTGCAGAAGACCCACCTGAAGGGCAAGACAGCCCTGATATTATTATTGATACTACTTTCACTTATACTAGAACTATTTTAGGCCCTGATTCTTTAATGTTTAGAATTAATTCCGATTGTAATAATGATGGGCAATGGACTGAGGCAGAAGCATTTGATGACACAGGCCTTGATGGATGTTTTGATGATGATGAATCAGGGTATATGTATTTATTAGATGCAGATGGAAATTTAACTAATGAAAAAGATGAAATAAATTCTTACACATGCCAAACATGTCAAATTAATAGTGTAAATGATATAGATGGCGATGGACAATGCGATTTTGACCCTAATGGAGATAATTGGAACGAAGGTTTTGATCCTTTGGTCTATACAGAGAACAATGGTTTTTATGAGTACGGTGAAGATTTTACAGATAGAAATGACAATTTGTTAGTTGCCGAAATATATTATGATATTGATGAAAATGGCACAAAAAATGGGCTTGAACCATTTGTTGATTTGAATTGCAATGGAATATTTGATCAAGACACAGGCATTAACAATGGCAATGGAATATGGGATGATGGGGAAGATTTTTTAGATTCAGACTCTGGTGGTTCAATTGGAGAATGGGATAATGGTGAATATCTATATAGCACCTCTCAAAGCCCAAATCAAATCATAGTTAATTATGATACCAATGGTGATGGAATGGTTGATGACTCTGATGGGCTGCCTGAGATTATTTCTAATATTGAACCTGAAGGTATTAATTCTGCTATGGTTTATGTGAATGGTAGTTATGAAAATTTTACTGATATGATTTCAGAACAAGCTGAAGAAAGTTACCAATTTTATAAATACACTCCAATAAAAGAGCTAGTCACAGTTTTCTCTAATGAAATTGTTGAAGATATTCCATCAGACTTAACAAGTAATGATTATTTTGTGACAAAAACTTTATGGGATATGTCTAATACAGGTGTTGATGTAGATGGCGATGGAATACCTGATAGAGATTATGATTATGATTACCATTTATTTAGATATAGTGATTCAGACGATAGTGTTGGAGATGGACATTTGATGAAATTGGTTCATCCCGCATATTATTATCATTATGGGTATTTTGAAACACCTTCTGAGATTGAAGAGGGTTTTTATGAAACTTCAGATTTAATAGAAGATGTTATGATTTATACCGTTGGAGGTATGATTAGGGAAGGTGAAAAAGTAACGACATATAATGAAGTTGAAGTAGACTCTAATAATGACGGTGTAGATGATATGCGATATGAAGTAAATAAGGAATTTGAAGTATTTATTGAACAAGTTGCTATACCTGTAAGAAAGCTTCTTGGAACAATTACAGAAGAAGATCAAGATGGTAATACTTGCAGTGAAGGCGAAATGATTACTTGCGCAGCAGATGGAGTAAAATCTTGTGTTGACGCTGAAGATTCTGAATATGCTTATAATAGTTGTGGAGATCAAATAGAGGAATTATCAGATTGTTCTTCTGACACATTATTTAATGCTTATAAAGTCGTTTCTACAAAAGAGATTAAAATGATTGGTAATGGTGTAGAGTTTGGTGAAAGAAACACAATTTGGCTTGCAAATGGGTATGGTGTTATAAGAGATAAGCTAGAACACCGATGGACAGAACAGAGCGGAGCTGAGGACTGGAGCGAGTATTCTAGGTTAGAGCTAAAATCTTCATCTAATCAAAACAACCCATTAGGTCGTCTTTTTAATGGTTGCACAATATTACATTTTGATGATTTTGAAAACGAAGGATCTTTTAATAATGATCCATTTAAAATTAGCCCAACAGCTATTATTCAAAGATCAAGGAATTCTTATGATTAAGAGAATATTTTATTTAGTTTTATTTAGCTTTATAGTTGCTGGGACAGACGGTACCATAAGAGGAAAAGTTATTTCCTCAAATGACGGTCAACCCTTACCTGGAGTTCAAGTATTTATTGCATCAGAACAAATAGGTGCTGTTTCTGATATTGATGGTAATTTTTTAATTCTTAATGTTCCAATTGATGACCATGAATTAACAGTCAATTTATTAGGTTATAAAACTGTAAAAGCAGTTATTACTGTTTCATTAGACAGGACAACGTGGTACAATGTTGCATTAGAAGTTTCTGCTATTGAGGGTGAAACAGTATATATAACTGGTGAAGAAGCTTTAGTTGAAAAAGGTAGAACATCTAAAAAAGTAACAGTTAAAAAAGAAGCTATAGAAGCATTGCCCATTAAAGATATTTCGGAACTGTATCAATTACAAGCTGGCGTTGTTAAGGTTGAATCAGGAACTAGAGGGGCCGTACCAAACAATGAAGATAGAGGTGTAGAAGAAGTACATGTAAGAGGCGGAAGAAGTGGTGAGATTGCATATATGATAGATGGTTTATATATTAGAAATCCTATATATGGTGGTATTGGTAGCGGCACTAGATTAAATCTTTTTGCTGTAAAACAGTTTGATTGGCAACCTGGAGGTTTTAACGCTGAGTATGGCGATGCTATGTCTGCTGTTTCTAATATGCATACAATGTCTGGCCATAATAATAAATATCAATTTAGAACTAAATATGAAACAAGTTTAATTGGTGGTGCTTTAGGTAATACTTATGATGATTTAAGAGGTTACAATGATTATAATATTGGGTTTGGTGGACCTTTTCCATTTATAAAAAAAATTATAACTAATCCTCATTATAACAATTTAACATTTTGGATATCAACTCAAAAAACAGGTAACGATAGTTATAGAGTTTATGAATTCGATGATTTAGCTTTTATAGAAAATGATCCTGGCAACAATCAGAATAGATCTAATATTGTTGCTCCTTGGGACACGTATACAGGAATGAAAGGGTTTGGTTTTGATAAAACAGAAGATATTTTTTCAAAAATAGAATATAAACTTGGAAAATCATTACGATTTAATGTATCTAACTGGGTAGTATATAATCACAGAAAAATATTTAATTCTCAATACATTTATTTTAGCGGAGAAGGTAATCATCAAAATGAATTATTTAAAGATACTAAAAGAACCACTTTTGAACTTAACCATTCTTTATCAAGTAAAGTATTTTATACTCTAAGAGTATCAAATTTTAGCCAAGAATCTTTTCAAGGTATACGATGGAGAGATAGTGATTCTGATGGATATCCTGATTGGTTTGAGTGGAGACATGCAGCAGGTGAAAGGTCAACTTCAGACCCTTATAATGCAGATGTTATACCTTACGCAGGTCTAAATGATCAGGAAATAATTGGATATACTAATGTCGATGGTTTAGGGCCAAATCAATATACAAGTGGTTGGTATTTAGGGGCGGAGCCTGGAACATATAATTGGGAAGTAGCTGAACCATGGGACGATTTAAATGCTAATGGCTTATGTGATGAAGGTGAATTTACCCCTTTCTCAGCACAAGATTTAGATTCAGATGGTTTATGGGATGGGCCAAAACAAATTAGTAAAGCTATTTTCAGAGATGGTGATTTTTGGTTAACGCCAGAAATGTATGTTAATTATGAGGATTTTTATGATGAGTATTATTGGTATAGAGATTATGACCAAAACCCATTTAACGCTTTTTATGATTCAGAATCAGATTTTGATGTTGATTTTTCACAAGACTCTGAATATCTTCAACTCTTAGATTCGCTATATTTCATTCCAGAGTCACCTACAGATGATGAACAATGGACTGAAAATAAAATTTTTGGTGGGACAGATAGGATTTTTGGTTCTTCTAATGCAGAAACCAGCGAAATAAGGTTTGATTTAACTGGTCAAATTAGCAATGAGTGGCGCTCAAGAGTTGGATTTGATATCAAATCTCACAAATTAGAATTTTATGAAGTTCGGGACCCGTGGCTTGGTGCTCAAGCTATTACTCAACGCTTTGCTGAACAATGGGATGATTTTGGTGCAGATGGAATTCCATATATAGAGAGTGAATCTGGTACCCCAGATAATGGTGAAGGAAATGGGGTATGGGACCCTGGGGAAGCTTATGATGATTTTAATGGTAACGATCAATGGGACAATTATGTGGAACCTATGGAATTTGCAGCATATATTCAAAACACATTTGAAGTACCATGGATGGTAATAAATGCTGGAGTTAGAATTGATGCTGTTAATTACAATACTAAGATTTGGGCTAACCCAGAATCAGCTTATACACCTAATGAGCCATGGTATTATGTTGATTGGGGCTATGATGGTATAGAATGGATTGATGGAAATGATGATGGAGATTGGTTAGACTCTAATAATAATCCAGATCAATATTATGATTCAGATGGTGTTCTTCAAACAGAATTCGCTCCAGATGCTGGCGAAGGGGATGGTCAGTATAATTCAGGTGGAAATGGAACATATGACCAGTATGATCCATCTACTTGTCTTTTGTGTGGGGATGAAGAATTTACTGATGAAAATGGCAATGGTATATATGACCAAGGAGAGCCATTTGTTGATGAAGGAGAGCCTGCTGGTTTAATCAGCCAAGGAGCAGCAGTTTCTGATGCAAGAGTTATATTTAAGAATTCAGAATGGATATATGAATTAAGCCCTAGGGTTGGTTTTAGTCATGTTATAACTGATGATGCGACTTTTACATTTAATTACGGTGTTTATAATCAAACTCCCGTTTATGAAAATATTTATTTTAATACAAGTAGACAGGAAGACCCCGAAGAAGTATTTGAAGAAAGTGCTGGATTTATAGGAAACGCAACTATGTCTGCAATGAGAACTCAGTCATATGAGTTTGCGTTTAATGTTCAGGCTGGTAGAAATTGGGCTTATACAGTTGGAGCGTGGGTTAAAGATATGGATCAATTAGTTAGTTCTAAAAGTTATAGATCTGGGGTCTATGAATATCAAGTAGCTAATAATGGTGATTTTGGTAGAGCTATTGGAATTGATTTTTCAATTAGAACCCAAGGCAAAATAAATACAGATATTCAATATACTTATTCTAGAGCTATAGCAAACGGTGACTATGATGTAGGTGCTTTTGGTACAGATTTTGCAAATACTCCCGCTCAAGAATATAGAATGGCATTTGATAGAACACATGATTTAACTGGCTCATTATACACAAGGTTACCTTATGGTATTACGGCAGGTTTTACTTATTTCTATCAATCAGGAGTTCCATATACTCCGTATATATATAACGCTAGTGGAGAAAAACCTTATGAGGATGTATTAAATAAAAATACTGAAACAACAGATCCTTTTCAAAGGGTTGATATGTCTATTTCAAAAAATGTTAAAATGAAAAATGCAAAAGTAACATTAGGTATGAATATATTTAATGTTTTTGATAGACAAAATGTAAATGATATCTACCCGTTAACTGGAGAGCCTGATGATCCTGGGACATATTACAGAAATCCTGAAATAGAAAATTTACCAAGAGCGGGTGGAGATTATTCAAGAAGTTATTATGATAGACCTTGGTATTATTCTACTCCTCGTGAAGCTAATTTCTTTATAAGGTTTGATTTTAATTAAGGGGACATGAATTGAATTTTATTACAATAAATAGGAACATTATTTTTTCATTACTTTTTTTCACTTTCTTTTTTGGAGCTGAAAAGAAAATTAATAATGCTGGAACAGGTTATAATTTTGATGCTGGTAGTAACTCTTTATTTAGGATAGGAGATTACGATTTTCCATCAAATCCAATGAATGACAGAGCTAAAGGTTATTCAATTCAAGGTAAAGTAAGAAATGGTGTGCTTAATTTTGGCGCCTATGTTGATTGGGATTATAATCCTTCGGGTGCTTGGGGTCAATATGCTTATTTGCCTAGTGTTGCTTTTATGGCTGGCGTACCTGGTTATATTAATGTTGCAGAATTTGAATGGGCAGCAGAAGAATTAATAAACTCTAATAACAATACAATAGTAGCATGGGCATCAGAAGATGCTTATGATGCGTGGGCTGAAAAAACAACGATTTCAGGAACACCTAATCGTTTTTCAGGAATTGTTTATAATATTGAAGACGACAGAGGCATAATTTCTTTACAAAGAAATAGTTATGAAGATTTCGGAACATCAAGATTTGAATGCTCAATATCACCTACTATTTATACAAATGAAGCAAATTGTGAAAGTAATTTTGAATTAATAGATGGAGAGCAAATTTATGGTGCTTGGATATATAAATCAGAACTTGCTCAATATGCATCTGAATCTATTTATGAATGGTATATGGATGAGCAGTTAGGTAAAATTTACTTAGTGATGTTAGAGGATGAGGCAGACCCTAATTCAATGTCTTCAATGATAGGCTTAATTTTTCCATGGGCATTTAGACCTAAATTAGAAGCAAGGTTTTCTGAATACGATAAATATGATTATGGTATAGATCAAGATGAATGGACTTCAGATGATTATTATGCATTTTATGGAGCGACTACATCTGAATCATGGATGTCTAGATGGAATCCTAAAACTAATACTGATTGGCATGCTTCTACAGGAGCGTCGTTAATTACTCACAGTACAGAATTTACATCAGGAGACTTATTTGGTAACACAGTATATACCGACAGTGAAGATACATACCCATTATTAGCTCATAGTAATTATACAACTACATGGCCAACAAAAGTAAATGAAGAAACATTAGAAGATGAACCATTTTGGCCGGGTTGGTATGCTGATGAATATTATGGAGATGACCCTGAGTTATGGATTAATAATGGAATAGACCCTGTTTTATGTGGTTCTAATCCATCTAGAACCAACCCAGATTGTTGGAAAGAATTATCTGGAAGGTTTATTTCAGATTCAGATATTTTTATGGAATTTGACGACCGTTGGGCGCATAGAGCAAATATAGTAGATAACAATGAATACCAACAAACAGGTTATCCTTTAGGTATAACAGTTAGTTCTATGGTTCATTCATATGGCGTATCTTATGCAGAAGATATTATGTTTGTTACAGTTAAGGTTAGAAATGAAAGTGGAGATTATGACTATGCTTTTAAACGGGACAAATTAGGACAGAAAGAATATTTAGTTGATAGTGATGATAATTTTATTTCAGGCGAAGGTCTTGTTATGCCTGATGGCACAAAATTAAATCAAGGTAATGGGTTTAATTATGAAAAAATGGCTTTAGGGTTTTATATGGACGCTGATGTTCTTATGGGAGATTTAGAAGGATATAATGGAGCATTACACACTAATGCAGATGATTTTATGGAATACTATGATTGCGCTAATCCTGATATTGTAAATTCTGATGAATGGGCACCTTACACTAATGGATGTCCAGTTGTAGATGGAGATACATTAAGAATTAGCATGGCTATGATTTATGATTACGATGGTGAAAGTGGTGGAGTTACTGGTTTTGGTTATGATACTCCGGGCGTATCAGGCGGCAGTGGTCTTGGTATAGTTGCTACTCAATTATTAGATTCCCCGTATGCTACAAAACCTGTTGATTTAAATTTAGATGGTTTTGATGATATCTTCCCAGGCGAAAAATTAAAGATGACCGATTGGCATTGGTTCGACTGGTACAACAGACCAGGGGTTGTTTCAAGAGAAGGTAATAATAGTTGTTGCGCTGGAGACCCAGGGAAAGCTCAAGCTAAAAACAAAGAAGAAATTCAATACAAATTATTAGCAGGAGATAATTCAAATATTTCAGATAATGAAAAAGATTGGTTTTTTCATACCCCTAACCCAGACACTGATTTAAATAGTGAATTAAATCCTCATTTTGATTCTTTAGAAGGATTAAAAGAAACAACATTTTTCCTACAAGGTCAAGAAGGGTTGGATTGTGTGTTAATTATGAGTTGCGCTCCATTTGATTTAGAGGTTGGAGAAGAAGTGAATTTTTCTTTTTGTGTTATATATGGAGAAGATAGATCTGATCTTTTAAGAAATGCAGAATTTGCACAAATTATGTATAATGCTCATTATCAAGGTTATACTGCCCCTAGGAAGCCTCAAGTTGCCGTTTCAACTAATCATAATCAAGTAAAAATTCATTGGACTGGCAATCCAGAAACTTCAAAAGATGTTATAACTAGTTATACAGATTTTGAAGGATATAAGATATATAAAAGTAGGGATGGTGGAGTTACTTGGGGTGATGCGGTGAATAAAGTTTATGATTCAAATAATACCTTTGTTGGTTGGCAACCATATAAGCAATTTGATTTATCAGAAGCTCAAGACAAAGCATTTTGTGTGCTTGGTTTTGAAGATAAATGTTATATAGATGGTTTGTTAGATCAATCTATATATCTTGAATCAGACTGTGAACTAAATGAAGGTAATTGGATAAATTTTAATGATTCAAATCAAGACGGCATATGGAATGAGGGTGAATCATATCATTGTGTTAATGACATTGAAAGAGAAATTGAAGTTTCAGGCGAAGATCCAGAAGCTTCTTGGTTGAATCTTGGTGAAAACTCAGGGTTTGATTCGATATTACCATGCGCTTGTTCAAATATTAGTTTATTAACAAAAGATGAATGCGAAGAAGATGGATTAGAGTGGAACTGCGATTTTTATACAGATAAAACAGGGCTAACTTATGATTACACTTATATTGATAATGATGTAATTGATGGATATGAATACACCTATTCAATTACTGCGTATGACACAGGAGTCATGTCAGATAGAGTTATAATTTCACAAGATGAAAGTACAGGTGAGTGGGTTGCTGATACAGTTTCTGTTCCTGACCCAAATGGATGGGGAGAAATAAATTCTTTTCAAATGCTTGAGAATTCTAAAGGAACAACAGAGTATGATGATAACTTTGTTAAAGCTATTCCTGGCTACGCCCCTCAAACTGATTGGTCTGAAGTTTTAGTTATACCTAATCCTTTTATTAAACATTCTGCGTATGAAAGTAATGAATATGAATTAAAATGGATGATTAGAGGTTTGTCAGAAGATTGTACAATTAAAATTTATACAGTAACAGGAGAATTGGTTAATGAATTTA
>MDSW01205468.1_pt1 | contig 10375 bp, 10 predicted proteins | sample 811171 | NCBI WGS metagenome assembly MDSW01 (sample SAMN05326641, study PRJNA326480) | marine metagenome | isolation source: seawater | place: Atlantic Ocean: North West | collected 2012 | reverse complement strand
GGTATTGTTGGTGTAGTAGCAGGATCAGGAACAACTTTATCTTTGATTGGTGGTAAAGCTTACACATCAAATCAATACCAAGTAGTAGATGTAATTAACTACGCAACTAACGCTTATGTATTAGATAGTATTGGTTTACAGACAGACCCAGCAGCTTGGAGTGGTAATACTTACAGCATTAGTTTAGATGGTGTGAGCGATTTTGCTTCATTTACTCAAACAAGTTTCACATCAACTAATAGATCGTGGAGTTTCTGGTATAAGTTCTCTTCAACACCTAGTGCTATAATTCCTTTAGTGGGTGGTACTGCTAATTATATAGGTCTTAATCCCTCCAATGGTTACATCTATCAATCTGGTCCTGGAGGTTCGGGGTCGAATTACGCATTAGGTGCTTTGCCGGGTACAACGAATTGGCATAATCTGGTCGTTACTGACAACGGTGCAGGTTCTGTAAATATGTATTTAGACGGTAGTGCTTTATCAGTTAATACTTCATTAGGTGCTCAAGGAACCTACTCATTCCAATACATAGGTAGATATGGTAGTGTTTATTTCCCTGGCAATCTAGACGAAATATCTCACTACACATCTATACTTAGTGCGGGACAAGCTACCAATATTTACAAAGGAGAAGACGACGGAGGTAGTGGAGGAACTAACGGAACAGCTGGTGATTTAAGTACCTTTGGTCCTGAGCATTGGTGGAGAATGGGAGACTTTGAAGGTGGTACTGGTACTAGTGTTACCGATCAAGGCGGTGCTTCCACTACTTTAGGTTTGACCTTATCTGGTGCTTCTTTTGCTTCTGACGCTCCTTAATGTATTATGAGAAAGTATGTAATAATAAACGCTTCGGAAGTTAGTGGAGTAGATTTTAATCAAGTGATTGAACAATCCGCTGACGATCTTAGATACTCAGTAGATGGGAGTAAAGCTGTTGTTAAGTTTGAAGGAGACGCTCCTAGCTTTTTAATAGGTGAAACTCAGTACACTTGGTCAGAGATAATAGATGTCTTAAATACTTCGGAGTGGACTACACCTGAAGAAGCTCCTGTTTAATAATGCACGAGACAGCCCAAGGGTTATATCACTCGTTGGAGAACCAGCGGTGGTCATTCTTAGATAGAGGTCGTACATCTTCTGAGTTAACACTTCCTTATGTACTACCACCAGACGGACACAACTACGCTACTAAGTACTACACACCGTACCAAGGTATAGGAGCTAGAGGTGTACTTAATCTAAGTAGTAAATTATTGTTAGCACTGTTACCACCTAACGCTCCGTTCTTTCGTCTTGTTATAGATCGATATGAGTTAGATAAAGCGAAGGAAGACTTAGGACCAGAGGGTGGTGAGCAGTTACGCACAGACTTAGAGAAAGCATTAGCTGATGTAGAGCGTAGTGTATCACAGGAAGTAGAAGTACAGAACTTTAGGAACGGTATATTCCAAGCACTAAAGAACTTACTTATTACTGGTAACAGTTTATTGTACTTACCGGACGAAGGGGGTATGCGTGTGTTCAAGCTTGATCGTTATGTAGTCAAGAGAGACCCAATGGGTAATGTAACACACATAGCAGTTAAAGAAACTGTAGCTCCTATGATGCTTCCTGAATCTGTAAGAGAAGAAGTATATCGTCAAGAAAAGGAGAACAGTTGTGACCTCTACACCGCAATCGTCAGAGAAGGAGATAAGTACAAAGTCTACCAGGATGTCAAAGGTATGCTCATCGAAGAAAGTATGGGTGAGTATCCTATCGACAAGTCCCCGTGGCTCCCGTTACGCTACACCCAGATTGATGGAGAGGACTATGGCAGGGGATTTGTTGAAGAGTATATCGGAGACTTAAAGAGTTTAGAAGCACTGACTAAAGCAATCGTAGAAGGTAGTGCAGCAGCAGCTAAAGTATTGTTCATGGTTAATCCTAACGGTACAACAAGAGCACGGACATTAGCTGAAGCTCCTAACGGTGCGATTGTACAAGGCAGTGAAGGAGATGTATCTGTATTGCAGTTGAATAAGTTCAACGACTTTAGGACTGCACAAGCCACAATGAATGGTATAACAGATCGTCTCAGCCAAGCATTTCTTCTGACAAGTGGGGTTGTTAGGGATGCCGAGAGAGTGACTGCCGAGGAGATACGCATGTTAAGTCAAGAACTTGAAGCTGCCCTCGGTGGTCTCTACTCTCTGTTATCTCAAGAGCTACAGCTACCTATCGTCAGTCGTTTGATGGACAAGATGTCTAAGAACAAGCGTCTACCTAAGATACCTAAGGATATTGTTAAACCTACTATTGTTACTGGTGTTGAAGCACTAGGTCGTGGTAATGATCTTAACAGATTAGATATGTTCTTAGCAGGTGCTAACCAAGTAGTAGGACCACAAGCAGTTACTCAATACTTAAATGTATCTGACTACTTCAAGCGTCGTGCTACTGCTCTTGGTATTGAGACTGAAGGTCTTATCAAGACAGAAGAAGAAATTCAACAAGCTATGCAACAGCAACAGATGATGGAGATGGCACAGAAACTCGGAGCACCCGCAGTAGCACCAGCTATCAACGCAGCACAGGAGCAGTACATGGCACAACAAGAAACACCTCAAGAGGAATAACAAATGGCTGAATTACACCGAGTAGAAATAAATGAGAAAGCACCAAGCGAAATCGAACCCGAAGAGAAACCAGCGGAAGCCGTCGAGCAAACCGAGGAACTACCGCAAGAAGAGAACGACCGTCCGCAATGGCTCCCAGAGAAGTTCAAGAGTGCGGAAGACATGGCACAAGCGTACTCCGAGCTGGAGAAGAAACTTGGACAAGCTCCTAAAGAAGAGCAAGCAGAAGCTGAACAAAGTGAAGCGGAAGTTGAGAACCAAGAAGAACAAACTGAAGAGAACACTAGTGAAGCATACCAAGCAGTTGCGGAAGCGAGTAAAGAGTTCTTTGAAAACGACGGTAAACTTAGTGAGGAAACTTATAACGCTTTAGAGAAAGCTGGATTACCTAGAGATTTAGTTGACAGCTACGCAGCTGGTCAGCAAGCATTGTTACAGTCTGAAGAATCACAAATACAAAGCGTTGCGAACGGTCAATACGATGCGATGGCAGAGTGGGCGAATGAGAATTTACCACAAGAAGAAATCGATGCTTTTGATGAGGCGGTCACAGGTGGTACAGTTCAACAAGCTAAGTTAGCAGTGCAAGGATTGTACGCCAGGTATCAGAATGCTACAGGCAGTACACCTAAGTTAACACAAGGCAATGCTGCTGGTTTATCTACCATGCCATTTAAAAGTATGCAGGAGTTAGCACGAGCACAATCTGATCCACGATACAGAAGTGGTGACAAAGCATATCACGAAGAGATTGACAGACGACTAGCAGTCAGTAATATTTAGGTTCATAGTAGTAGTTCATTATTCTCTAAGCCCCTATCTAGGTTTTTGTTTCGCATTTTGTTTCGCCTAGGTAGGGGTTTTTGTTTATGTTAAAAGACATGGCAACAGAACTAGGTGAAAGTACGCAGGTCAAAGCTAACCTTGCATTCGTAGCTAAAGTAATAGCTATAGTAGGTAGCGTGGTTTGGGGATACAGTGTTATATGGAATAAGTTAAATGCTTTAGACTTAGAGATTATGAGACTGAAACACGATGTAGAACTTAATGCAGAGTTTAGGGTGAAGTGGCCTAGAGGTGAGTTAGGTGCTTTACCGGATGATGCTGAGCAAAACATGCGTCTGATGTTCCTTGAGAAACAAATAGGCAAACATGATGAATTATTAGAAGCAGTTAGATACGGAGCACGGTGAAAAGATGGGCGAGTTACTTATGTTATTTATCACGGGCGGTGGTAGCACTGCTATGGGGGCGATTCTTAAAGGGGTATTTGGATATGTGTTTGAAGCTAAGCAACAAAAGCACGATCTTGAAATGGCGAGGGAGGCTCGTGCGAGCGATAATTTCCTTCGACTACAAGCTGAAATCGCTAAAAGCGGTACTGGGGAGTTTGTTTCTTTTACTCGTCGTATTCTTGCTGTTATCGGGGTGTCTACGCTCTGTGCGTGTATCATCCTTTGTACCCTCTTCCCCTCCGCAGAAATCGTCACCCTTACCAACGCAGACGGAGAGGGAGTCAACGAGTTCTTCTTCGGACTCATCAGCTTTCAAGCTAATCAAGAACCCATATCGATCTCTTCTGGACACATCAGCCTTATGGGATGCACAGTAATATTGCCTTGTATCCTGGGTTTCTACTTTGGTCCAAGTGGTCGAAGAGGTTGACAGTCAAGCATTTTTCCCTTTTACTTATATTTAAATTTAATCGACAACTAGCAACAACTAGTCCCTCGACCCTCTGCGGAGGACAATCCTGTGAAGACGAAAGATGTGAAAGTCACCGGTAATCATCACATATTCAATAACTTATAACATAGGAGATCATATATTATGGCAAACGGAGATACCTCCCCCAGTCGTGTAGGTCAGATTAATTCTGCTGGCGATACAGATGCCTTGTTCCTTAAAAAGTTCAGCGGAGAGATTCTGCAAACCTTTGAGGAGAGCAATGTATTTAAGCCTCTACACACCATTCGTACCATTGAGTCTGGAAAGTCAGCTCAGTTCCCAGTAACCGGAATTGCTTCTGCTTCTTACCACACTCCTGGTGAAAACATTGCTGACGCTGGAAACAGCTACCTCAGCGACATCAAGAAGGCAGAACAAATCATCACCATCGATAAGATGTTGTTGGCTTCTACTTTCTTGTCAAACATTGACGATGTAAAGAATCATTACGACATTCGTTCAGTATACGCTAACGAGTTAGGTAAAGCTCTTGCAGTTCGTTTTGACACAGCTATTGCTAAAGTGTTCATCGCTGCTGCTCGTTCATCTGCTGTTATCACTGGCGGTAAGACTGCTGGACAGCTTGATGTTGCTAACAACGATTTCTCTGCTGCTGATACTCCAGGTACACCTGCTGCTATCACTGGTGCTGATCTTGTTGCTGCATTCTTCACCGCTGCTCAAAAGCTTGACGAAAACGATGTTCCTAGCGACGGTCGTTTCTGCGTTCTTCGCCCAGCCGATTACTACAAGTTGATCACTGGTGCTGACGCTTCCAACAGCTTCTCCCTTACTTCCGCAGTTAACGCGGACATCGGAGGTCAAGGTGGATTGGCTACTGGATCGATCCCACAAATCGCTGGTATCAGCATCTACAAATCTAACCACATCCCATCAACTGATCTTAGTGCTGTTTCTACTGGAGACGGAGCTTCGAACAACGATGTGTTTGGTACTAACGGTGTTGGATACAACGGAGACTTCCGTAACAGCATCGGTATCGTTTCGCACTCAGCTGCTATCGGAACCGTTAAGTTGCTTGATCTTGCTACCGAATCCGAGTATCAGATCGAGCGTCAAGGTACGCTATTTGTTGCTAAGTACGCTATGGGTCACGGAGTTCTCCGTCCTGAGTGTGCTATCGAATTAGTAGCATAACCCTGTTTTCTCTCGGTGTTGGGAGGTCTGTGATTCGTTCCGCTCCCTCCACTGGGATTAATTTTTTATATAGCTATGGCACTTACGACTAAACTAAATGCAGTAAACACGATGATCTCCGTTATTGGAGAAGCACCAGTAAATACATTAGGAGGGACAGCAGTTCCAGTAACAGTCGTACAAGCGGAAGCAGTGCTGGACGAAACCAGTAAAGCTATACAGTCAGAGGGTTGGCACTTCAATACAGAACATGAATACACCCTGACTCCTGACGCTACCACATCTAAGATTACATTACCTAGTAACACACTTAAGGTAGACTTAGACCCACAACTTTATACAGACAGTGATCCAGTACAGCGTGGACTTACTCTATACGATAGAAAGAATCACACGGATGTCTGGACTAAGGAGGTTAAAGCCTCCATTACTTTTGAGTTAGACTTCACAGATATGCCTGAGCAATTCAGACACTACATCACAGTTAAAGCAGCTCGTATCTTTGCTAATAGATTCTTAGGTAGTAGAGAAATCGAAGGGTTTGCTTTGAGGGACGAGATAGAAGCTAAAGCCCGTGCTATCGATAGTGACTCTGAGAATGCAGACAGAACTATCTTTGACCACTACAGCGTACTAAGAGTATTAGATAGATAAGCGATGCCTCTGTTAGTAAACAGTGTACCTAACCTAGCACAGGGCGTATCGCAGCAGCCTGACAATCTCAGGTTCCCTGGTCAATGCGACGAACAAATCAATGCTTGGGCTACTGTTGTAGAAGGATTGGTAAAACGACCACCTACTAACTACACAACAAAGATAGATAGTAGCAGTACTGGTTCAGACAAGCTATTCACTCACTTTGTTAAACGATCAGAACAGAACAAGTACTGTGTAGCTGTATCGCTTGGTGGAGTAGGTGTTATTAATTTAGATAGCGGTACTAATGTATCAGTAGCTGTAACATCTATTGCTGGTAGTTATCTTAGTCTAGGAGGTCAAGCATCTCTTGGAGCGGTACAAAATCCATTAGCAGACCTACGAGCACTCACAGTAGCAGACTATACATTTCTTGTTAACAGGAACAGAGTTATAGAGAAGTCAACTGTTGACGAGCAGAAGTCCCAAGTACCACCTGATGAAGCTCTTGTTGTTGTTAAACTTGGGGACTACGAAAAGAATTACAGTGTAATAATAGACGATAAAGTAGTGCCACACACCTCTGGGTTACACAGTAACAAATCTCCTAGTGCTAACTATACATACGAGAGTGGTACGAGTAGTACAGGATTACACGCAGATACAGCAATTATAGCAGAAGACTTAGAAGCTTGTATATCGGCAGCTGTCGGACCTTCAAATGGTATAACTAGTCTTACTATATCAAATGGAGGTAGCGGTTGGTTAAGTGGAGGTAGTAGTGGTTGGGGTGGGATTCCTGGACGGAGATGCCGATATAAAGTGCAGTTGGAAATTAGCCAAGCAGGTGCTACAAGTGCATTGTTTGACTTAGCTGTGACTAAAGGAGTTATAACAGGTTATTCAGTAGTGAGGTCAGGTAGTGGTTTTAATACTGCCGGAACTTTTATACAAACATATTCAGTACTATATAACTGCCCTGGATTTGTTTCTTGGTCTGGCGGTCCTGCTAAATTTGCAGTACCTTATGGCGATTTCGGGAGCGGTCAAGTAATCACTGAAGGTTTTTCTACTCGTTCTGCATTTTCTGTTGAACAAAAAGGCTCGATAATAAAAATAACAAGTAATGACGGTCCTTTTAAGATACGAGTAGAAGACGGTTTAGGAGATCAGGCACTAGGTGTTGTATACAGAGAAGTAAACAGTATTACTGACCTGCCATCTAAATGTTTTGACGGTTTTACAGTTAAGATCAAAGGAGATGCTGACATCGACCAAGACGACTATTATGTAAGATTTAGTACTAAAGAGAAGGAAGACTTTGGAGAAGGCAGCTGGGTAGAGACTGTTGGTTATTATCAAGATGAATCTCCAGGTGCTTTGATGGAGAGTATAGACACTCAATTAAAAGCTGATACTATGCCTATTACTTTAGTGCCTTACTTCAATGATACTACTATTACAGACTTTAGATTACAGACGGCAAACGATACGCTAATTGTAAAGAATGGTTCAAATTATTACGCATTACAAAAAGATCACCGAGCATCTTCAACTAATGAACCTGGTACGGGAGCTGATTGGACGGACTATTGGACAGAGGTAGCTAGTATATCACAAGGTTTTTTACCTTGGAGGTTGGATACATTTTACTACGGTCCAAATGAAAAGGATATAAAACGAGGGTGGAGTGCAAGAGGAGCAGGTGACGACAGCAGTAATCCATTCCCATCTTTCGTAGGTCGTACAATACGAGACATCTTCTTCTTTAAGAACCGCTTAGGTATACTTACAGATAGTAATGTTATCTTCTCTGAAGCTGATGAGTACTATAACTTCTTCCGTACTACTACACAGCAGTTGTTAGACAGTGCACCAATAGATGTAGGACTTAGCCACACAAAGGTAGCACTGTTAGAGAATGCAGTACCGTTCCAAGAGAAGTTAATGTTGTTCAGTCAAAGTTCACAGTTCGTACTTAGAGGAGCAGATGTGTTATCACCTAAGACTGTAGCAATATCACCAGCTACTGAGTACGATATATCTGACAGTGTACAACCAGTAGCTCTAGGTAATTATATATACTTCTCATTTAAAAGGAATGACTTTGAAGGTGTGTACGAATACTTTGTTGATAACAATACCGAGACATTCCACAGCGAAGAGATCACCCAACAGATACCTAAATACATCACAGCTAATGTACAAAAGATAGCAGGTTCTCAATCAGAGAATACTATTGTTATTAGTACAACAGAAGATGCTAAAACATTGTTTGTATATAAGTACTTCTGGAGTAACAAAGAAAAGATACAGAGTGCTTGGATGAAGTTTACATTTGATCGTGATGTACGAGGGTTTGACTTTATCGACAGTAACTTGCATTTAATCACAGCAGATACTGATGGTTTACACTTAGAGAAGTTAACACTTGAGGATGGACTGACTGATACAGGCTTAGACTATACACTGTATCTTGATAGTAGGGTAGACGGTAGTGCATTAACTGTTAGCTATGATACTGCTGCTAAGACCTCTACTATTAGTAACTTTCCTTATGATCCTGTAGATGTAGAAGTGTACAGTAAAGTAGGACATAAGTACGCATTTACTAGAACATCAGCTACAGCGGGTACAGTTAGTGGAGATATTACAGCTGTTCCATTCTTTGCTGGTGTACCGTACAATATGTTGTATAGGTTCTCCGATCAAACACTCAAGCAACCAACAGAAAGAGGAGGTCGTAGTGCATCTGATTACGCTTATCAAACGATCCGTAACGGTAGTATAGACTATGCAGATACCGGACACTTTACTGTTGAAGTAACACCACAATACAGGGATACATACAGCTACGCATTTAATCCTGATATACTAGGTGCCGACTTAACACTGAATGAGTTTGTACCACAGAACGGTCACTTTAGATTCCCAGTACAAGCACGACCTAATGAAGCAAAGATTGAAGTAAAGAGCGATTCTGCTTTACCAGTTAAGCTCTTAGGTGCAGAGTTTGAATCCATGTTTATACCGAGAAGTAGACGCTATGGAGCTTAGAATAGATGAAGCACAACTGGATATGGATGCGTTTGATCTGTATGAAGATTTACGGGAGGCAGATATGTTAGAGATACTTGGTCTGATGTCCCATCCTAGAGATGCTGTGTATATGTCGTATCATACTTCTACTAAATGCTACAGTGTACGGGATGAATTAAATAACCTATACTGCTCATTTGGAGTAGCTCCTATCAAAGGTACTAATATCGGAAGTGCTTGGTTATTAGGTACTAGAAGATTACCGAAGATAAAGAAGTTCTTTCTGAAGCATTCAGTTGAGAAGGTAGAGGATTTGTTAGAAGGCTTTGATTATCTAACTAACTTCGTTATGCGTACTAACAAGCTGAGTATTAGATGGTTGGAGTGGTTAGGTGCTGAGTTTAACGATTGTCAGTACGAGAACTATCTGTCATTTATATTAGAGAGGAAGTAAGTATATGTGTTTACCTTTAGCAGCTATTGGAGCAGGATTAGGCGTAGCAACAGCCGGAGCACAAGCTATTGGTGCTAGACAGCAAGCTAAGATGCAGTACCAAGCACAGTTGCAACAAGCAGAGATGCAGAGGCGTTATCAAGAACAAGCTGCTGCTGCGGAAAGACAAAGAGTGCAACAAGAGCAAGCATCGATGCGTATGCAACAAGCTCAGCAACAAGAAGCTGTTGGACGAGAACTTGAACAAGTCAGTCGTAAATCACAAGCAGCACTTGCTAGAGCTAGAGTAGCAGCTGGAGAAGCTGGTGTAGCAGGTGCATCTGTTCAAGCGTTGATGGGTGACTATATGAGACAGGAAGCTGGGTACAGAGCTGCGTTATTAAGACAACAAGAGTTAGGTGCAGTAGGTACTGGTCTTGGTCTTGAACAAGCTGGACTCGCTTCCCAACAACGATTGATCGGTATCAGACAACCAATAGGACAGCCAGCTAGACCTAGAGGACTTGGTATACAAGATATATTGAGTGTGGCTAGTGGTGGTCTTAGAGGGTATACAACAGGCAGGTCTTTAGAAACTTAATTATATGGCTAAGGAACGAGTACAAGTACAAGGTCTAGGAGATGTTGCTCCTGGTATTACTCCAACTATTCAACGAGCTGGTCAGTACTCCGTTGCACAATTAAGAGCAGCCCCCGTCCAAGCACCCCGCAGCAAACTGTTAGATTTAGCAGAAGC
>MDSW01178375.1_pt1 | contig 10376 bp, 6 predicted proteins | sample 811171 | NCBI WGS metagenome assembly MDSW01 (sample SAMN05326641, study PRJNA326480) | marine metagenome | isolation source: seawater | place: Atlantic Ocean: North West | collected 2012 | reverse complement strand
GTATCATCGCTGCTCAGAGTATTGGCGAGCCGGGAACTCAGCTCACCATGCGTACCTTCCACATCGGTGGTACGGTCAACACCACCATGGAAGAAAACCAAACCAAGTCGAAGCGTGGCGGCATCGTCAAATTCACGCGGATGCGGTTTGTCACCAATGACGAAGGTGCCAACGTCGTACTGACTCGGAATGCCGAAATTGCCATTCTCGACCCCAAAGGTCGCGAGTTGGAGAAGTACGAGATCCCAACCGGTGCCGAACTGCAAGTGGCCGAAGATCAGGAAGTCAAACCGGATACCGTGCTCGTTCAATGGGATCCACACAGTATCCCGATCTTGGCCGAAGTTTCTGGTACCGTGCGTTACGAAGATGTGGTGGAAGGCGAAACCATGCGGCAAGACAAAGACCCAAGTGGTCACGTTCGCCGCGAAATCATCAACCATAAAGGTGAGCTCCATCCGCAGATTGTCTTGGAAGATACGGATGGCAAACCGCTTGATGTTTACTACCTGTCGGAGAAGGCAAACATCTCTGTTGAAGAAGGCCAGAAAGTCAACGCTGGTGCCATCCTGGCCAAGACACCTCGCGAAGCTTCCGGCGTTTCTGACATCACCGGCGGTCTACCACGGGTCACCGAAATCTTCGAAGCAAGAAAGCCGAAAGACCCCGCGGTCATGGCGGAAATCGACGGTGTCGTCGAAATCCTGCAAGAGAAAAAACGTGGCAAACGTTCGATCATTGTCCGCAGCGAAACCGGCATCGAACGCGAACACTTGGTTCCACCCGGAAAACGCTTTTTCGTACATGCCAACGACACGGTCAAAGCCGGTCAGTCACTCGTCGATGGCCCCCTCGTACCGCACGATATCCTACGTATCTCGGGTGAGGAAGCTGTCCAACAGTACCTCGTTCACGAAATCCAGCAAGTTTATCGTAGTCAGCGGGTAGACATTAACGATAAACACATCGAAATCATCATCGCCAGAATGCTGCGTAAGGTGAAAATCGAGAAGCCGGGTGACACCAACTTGCTGCCGGGCTTGGTCGTCGACAAGTTCGAATTCCGCAACACCAACAAGGAACTCAACTCGTGTGTCCGCATCGCCGAGAAAGGCGACAGCAATTTCGAAGTCGACACGATTGTTCCCAAGGAAGCCTTGGAAGAAGTCAACTCGCAAATCGAGGCGCTTAGCGGAACACCGGCCAAAGGGACTCGCCCCAAACCGGCAACCGCCAGTACCCAGCTGTTGGGCATCACCAAGGCGTCTGTACAAAGCCAAAGCTTCATCTCGGCAGCCAGCTTCCAAGAGACCACGAAAGTACTTACCGAAGCTGCACTTGCCGGCAAAGTCGACCAACTTGTTGGTCTCAAAGAAAACGTCATCTTAGGACACCTGATTCCAGCAGGTACCGGCTTCCGATCCTTCCAAGAGTCGGAAGTTCGCTACCGCCCCGAAGCATTACAAGCGATGGCGGCGCAAACCGAACGTGCCCTGGAAACCAGCTTCCCACTGTTACGGGAATCCGGAGGCAATGGTTCCGAGGACGGCAACGGTACTGCCCCACCAGCCGATGCAACCAGCGAAGGCGAGAGCGCACCCGCGCCCACCGATGACCTCGGCGGACCCTCGCAAAGCCTGGATTCGCTGCTCGGGGGAGGGGGGACAGCCGATGAGTAGTCGGCCAGGTTCTCGTTCCGTACGAGCATCTGAGGTTGACAACCGTTTCCAGAGCGGTATTCTGAGTAGTTTCACCTGTTGTCACGCAGTCTTGCGAGAGTGATATGCCAACAATCAACCAATTGGTCCGCAAACGACGTAAGTCGAAGCGCAAGTTCAGCAAATCGCCTGTTCTGGAGCAGTGTCCCCAGAAGCAGGGGGTCTGTCTCCAAGTGCGCACCATGACGCCTAAGAAACCGAACTCGGCTCTGCGAAAGATTACCCGTGTCCGGTTGTCGAACGGCAAAGAGGTCACGGTCTATATCCCTGGTGAAGGCCATAACCTGCAGGAACACTCCATCGTATTGGTTCGCGGCGGACGTGTTCGTGACTTGCCCGGCGTGCGATATCAAGTCGTCCGAGGGGCCCTGGATACGCTTGGTGTCGAAGGACGCAAACAATCGAGAAGTCGATATGGAGCGAAGAAGTCTTAACGCTCCGCAAATGGGATAAACATCATGGGTCGAATCACTGCCAGTCGTAAACAACTCAAACCAGATCCGCTGCACGGCTCTGAAGTTGCCAGCAAGTTTATCAACGTTCTGATGTGGGACGGCAAGAAGACGGTGGCGCAAGCCGTTTTCTATAATGCTCTGGCGGAAATCAGCAAACGCATCAAGGACTCCGAGCCGATCGAAGTATTTCATCAGGCAATTGAGAACGTGAAACCGCAGATTGAGGTTCGTTCCAAACGCGTTGGTGGTGCATCCTATCAGGTTCCGATGCAGGTCAATCGCGCCCGACAGCAAGCATTAGCGTTCCGCTGGGTGCTCGGTGCTGTTCGTGACAAAAAGGGAAGACCAACCCATCTCAAGTTAGCAGATGAGCTGGCAGCCGCTTACAACAAAGAAGGTGCGGCCATGACCAAACGAGAAAACACACACCGCATGGCAGAGGCAAACAAAGCGTTCGCACACTTTGCTTGGTAGTCAGTTCGTACAATGGCGCCGCACAAACTCCCCGTTTGCGCGGCGTTTTTCGTGCGCGCGACATGGTTCGTGCATCCAACGTTTCGCCCGCAGTCTGGCTGTTGCACATTCGATACAATGCGACAGCATTGGTGTAGAGCACAGTCAATCTGCCACGGATTGCTTACATCCCTTTTTGAAATCGCGTTATCGTGATCGCGGAGACAACTGCGGTCAGCAAGGACTCGACTGATATGCCTAGCGACATCGCTGCCATTCGCAACCTGGGTATCATCGCCCACATCGATGCGGGCAAGACAACCGTCACCGAAAGGATGTTGTATTACAGTGGCGCCAAGCACCGAGTCGGCCAGGTCGACAAGGGAACCACGGAAACCGACAACGACCCGGAAGAACAGGATCGCGGCATCACCATCTACTCGGCTTGTGTTGCCTTTGATTGGGGCGACGTCAAAGTCAACTTACTCGATACACCAGGGCACGTAGATTTCACTGCGGAAGTCGAACGCTGCCTGCGTGTCCTCGACGGTGCGGCGGTCATTTTCAGTGCCCGCGAGGGCGTCGAGGCGCAAAGCGAAACGGTGTGGCGGCAAGCGGATCGTTATCAGGTTCCCCGGGTCGCGTTCATCAACAAGATGGATCGCGAAGGCGCCGACTTTGAAAGCGTGTTCTCCGAAATCTCCAGCCGTCTCAATGCAAATCCCATTGCCATTCAAATTCCAGTTGGCGAGGGTCCCAGTCATGTCAATAACCCGTTCCGAGGTGTCATTGATCTGATCAATATGAAGTTGCTGAAGTTCGATCCGACATCGCAAGGAGCGGACGTTGTCACTGAAGAAATCCCCGAAGAAAACCAAGACACGGCGTTGCTCTGGCGCGAGGCGATGCTCGAAGCACTCTACGGCTTCAGCGATGAGATGATGGAATTGGCCATGGAGCACAAAGAAGTGCCTGTGGACCTGATTCACAAAGTGCTACGGGATGCCACGCTGGCCATGCAAATCCAACCAGTTCTGTGTGGATCGGCGCTGCATGGCATCGGTGTCCAACCGCTGCTCGATGCGGTCCAGGCGTATTTACCAAGCCCACTCGACATGCCACCGGTCAGTGGCGAAAGTCTGAAGAAACCGGGGTCGCAAGAAGTCCGTAAGCCTGACCCACAAGATCCATTCTGCGGCATCGTATTCAAGGTTTTACCTGCCAAAACGGGAGACATGACCTGGGTCCGCCTCTACTCTGGTCAACTGAAAGCCAATACTCGCGTGCTCAATCCAGGCAAGGACAAGAAGGACAACGTATCGCAGCTTTGGCAAATTCACGCAACCAAAAAAGAATGTCAACTGGATGTGGCCACGACAGGGGACATCGTCGGCATCATTGGACTTCGGCACTCTGTTACCGGTGATACCCTCACTGACCCCAAAGCACCACTGCTGCTGGAGAGCATCGAATTCCCTGAGACCGTCATTTCGATGGCAATCGAGCCGGAATCCACTGCCGAACGCGATAAACTCGAAAACACGTTGGAAATGCTTCAACGTCAAGACCCAACGGTGCAAGTCAAACAAAGTGACGCCGGCCAAACGTTGATTAGTGGTATGGGCGAGCTCCATCTGGAGATCATCAAGAACCGCTTGCTACGCGACTTCATGCTGAAGGTCAAATTCCACAAACCTCAGGTAAGTTATCGAGAAACCATTGCCAGCGCGGTGGAAGTCACGGGTGAATGCCATCGCCAGATGGGCGGACAACAGCTGTTCGCAAAAGTAAAGATCCGACTCGAGCCGTCCGATCGAGATGATCGCTCCGTTGTCGTGCTCAATAAATGCCCCATCGATCAGATTCCTGGTGAGTTCCACTCGCTGTTGGTCGAAGAACTCACCACCTGCGGACAAGGTGGCGGCACGATTGCCGGCTTTCCCTTAATGAAGCTGAAAGCCACAATTCTAGGGGGAGCGGCCGACGAATCTTCTGACGAAGTTGCCTTCCGGATCGCGCTAAATGATGCTTTTGAAAAGGCCTTACGCGAGGGTGGTCCGGTGCTGTTAGAACCGATCATGAAGCTCGACATTTCAACGCCAGAAGACTACCTCGGTGAGATCGTCAGCGATTTGCAGCAACGTCGAGCCATCATTGCCAAGACGGAAAATCGCGCTTCCGACGTGGTGGTCGAGGCGCATGCTCCGCTGAAGGAATTATTCGGGTACTCGAGTGCGATTCGCAGTCTAAGCCAAGGGCGAGCCGGTTCCAGTATGGCACCGCTCAACTACGCTGCCGCTCCTCCCGAAGTTGCGCGGGAATTCGAATTTTAGACCAAACGCTGCAAGTACACTGCGATCGGGAATCCCGGCTCGCGTCGTCACCCTAGCACTCTATCTGGTCTGGCCGGCTCCCGACCACAACTTTCAGGCCGGCGTACGGTTTTTCAAGACCCAAATCGACTACCTCTACCTGAAAACCATGCCGCTGAAGCAGGCGCGTAGCATCTGCCAGCAGAAACTTCAGATAAAACATCACAAAAGGCGGGTGGTGTAACCAGTTACGCACGTGCATCGCACCGTTAAAGCTTCGTGCCACCCAGTAACGCAGCGACCACACGGAAGGGCGTTCACTGGTCACCAAGGCAAATTTGCCTCCTGGCTTCAACGCGGCACGAATGCGTTCAACGAAACGATCCTGGTCACAGGGGAGGATGTGTCCCAAAGCTCCAAAACAGACAGCCAAATCGAACGCCCCTTCGAACTGCATCTCTAAGACGTCCGCACATTCGAACTGCAATTGGGGCGATCCTTTGGCTTGCCCCACAAACTGCTCCGCGACTTCCAACATCCCCGGACTAAAGTCAATGCCCACCAATCGCGAGCGACATCGGGGTTTGAGCAAACACATACCGGCCCCCGTACCACAACAAATGTCCAGAGCGGAGTCGACATCGGCGCCTCCGAGGACCTGCTGCAGCGTCCTCTCGATCACTTCGTCGGGGGTACAAAACGGGGTGTAATGGAACTTCGGCGCAAGCAGATCATAGCCGCGCTCAGTCGAAGACCACGCCTGAACTGCCAGTTCAAACAACGTTGGACCTTGAGGGTGAAACATGCCCAACAACGTAACAGATCTATCCGAAGTTATCACCAAGTGCATCGCACGCAGCGATCAAAACCCGGCGACTGATGCACCGAGATACCCGATGAAAATCACGCAGCCTCCCACGGGAAACCCTACCGTACAACGAAATTGAATTTCGTACGACGCTGCACGATTCCCATATCCACCGAGAGGTCCGAAGTACCATCGGCCAGCGTCCAGAGATCGGTCGTAAGCGTATCTGGATCGACATCCGAGTCCAATAGATCGTCGGTTCCCTGGTTCCTCTCGGTCACAAAATAACGACTCGGAAGGTTCGAGAAGCGAACATAGAAACTACCCGGCACCGCTGGCGGGAAGATATTGAAGATGTACAAACCATTGGCGTCTGTCGTCGTCGTATCAATCACGGTTTGCGATGCATTCAACAACTCGACACCAACCCCTGGCACACCCGCTTCACCGCTGTCCTGAATACCATTCCGATTGTCATCGAACCAGACAAAGTTACCGAGCGATGAGTCGAGTGGAACGGGATTGCTCACCAAACCCGCATCAACGCTCCGGTTGTTTTCACCCAGTTGCAGAACGATCGCTTCGCTCGTACCCAGCGAACTGTTTGACGGATCTGGAATCGCGTCCGAATCGCTCATACTGTCTCCCTGCTGAGGCTCGGTATATTCCCACGGCAGGAAAGGTGCGGAGGGTGCTGTCGAAACATCAAACTGAACCTGATAAGTCCCTGCATTAAGGTCTTCAAACAGATAGAATCCGTTCTCACCGGTATCCGGATCCATCGAAGTGGTGGTCGAGTCAACTACACTGACGTCACGAAGCAAATGGACGGTGACACCATTGATGCCGACTTCACCAGGGTCTTGCATGCCGTTGGCGTCGGAATCAAACCAGACATAGTCACCCAAGGACGCCAGCGGCGGATTGCGATAGTAACTCGGATCCTCATCCATCACTGGGATGCCTCCCCCCGTACCTTGAGCAACAGCGAAGTTCTCATACGTCGGACTTGGATCTGCTGGGTCATTGCCATCGACCGTCACAACACCATCCGCATGCAGATTCAAGGCTTGTCCCGATGCCATGAATGTCCAGCTTTCTGTCATATCGAGTCGACCATCGTTGTTGACATCACCACCAACATAGGTCGCATCGACGTCGTCCGCTGTGGACTGCGGCGTACCGTTGTCGTCCAGGACCGTGACGTTAGCCAGCGGAACATTTCCTTCATTGGTCACCACATATAACCAAGTGACCGCTTCTCCCGGCGCCAACACAGGAACATCGGCATCAAACGCGGTCTCCACATCGTAGCCATTGGTGGTCTTCACTACGCGGATGGCTGGATCTGCTGGATTTCCATAGTGGCTCAAGTCCAGATCGGAAACCGTTTGACCGCCTCCCGTGCCCATCACAACGGCCACGTTTTCAAACACAGGGCGCGGATCTTGAGCGTCATGGCCATCGACCGTGACGACCCCAGCATCCGTCAGCTCTTGGGCAGTACCGCTCATCGAGAACACCCAGGTTTCTGTCATGTCCAGCAAGCCATCACCATTATCGTCCCCACCCACCATAGCTGGCATAAAGTCATCGGCCGGATCCATGGGAGTACCGTGGTCATCGTGGATGCTGACATTTGCCAATGGCACGTTACCGGTGTTGTTGACCTCATACGTCCACGTCACGCTCTCGCCGACGGCAATCTGTGGCAAGTCAGGACCGAAAGGATCGTCAGCGTCGGCGCCGTTGGTCATTTTCTCTAATGAGATTTTTGGCATGGCCGCCGTGTGAGTGAAGTCCACTATTTGTGGCCCGAGTAGCGTACCGAGATACTCCATTTGGCCGTCAACGGATACCGTTCCCGCCGTATCAAAAATCTCGAGTGCGATTGCTCCCACATTGGTAAAGTCCGCTCCCGCACCACCGACCGGCAGGAAAATGTCGCGACCTGACCCATCCGGGGCAAAGAGCAAATCCACGGGGCTCACATCACTGCCGTCGCCTGACGTGGTCTCTGGAATCAGCGCGGTTGCCACAGAGAAATTCGACTCGTCACTGTAGATGCGGATTTCAACTTCACCCCCACCGTGATCGGCCCAAACCAGTAACTGAAGTCCGGTAAGGTCGCCACCCTCCGTTAAATCGGTATTGAGCCCTGTATAGTCAACGGTGTACGGGTCACCATCTTGGCCGTCCCACACAATGACTCGGTCTCCACGAGCGGAAGCTGACGTATCAAACTGCAATACGTCTTTACCGAATGGGTTCACTTTGAGAGAAACTTCTCCAGACCCGCCACCGGTCCAATCCACGAATAAGTCGCGTTCACCACCAATCGCTTCCGGAGCCGAACGCGTATCGGACTCGATCGTCACCACCGGAGAACCCGTCGTCTCAATATCTGTGGCAATCCGAATCGTCGTGAATTCATCGATATCCGTAGCACCCCGTCCCGCAACGTGATGTTCCGTTACCAGGACACTCTGAACCACCGTTCCAGGAGGTGGCAACAAGCCCGAGAAGAGTGACTGGTTATTGGCATTATCAGGCAGTTGCACTTCGTAGCTGCCGGCGTCCAGCGAAGTAAAATCGTAACCGCCACCCATATCCGTCGTATCGTATCGCGTAACGTCGTCGCTCGTCGCAAAGACCCCATCGACTCCCTCATACCGCAACTCCACGGTCGCACCTGGGATCGGTCTGGCTTGGTCATCCAACACGACGCCTGTAATCGACGCAAACGAGAGGACTTGCCGTGGCTCGAGTGGTTCTACCCAAAGTCGCCTTCTGGATGAACGGTCGCCTTTTCGGTGTTTGCGATTCCCAAAGAGCTTGAGTTCTTGGATCGATTTCCAAAGGCTTGCCATGATGCTGTCCTGCTGAAAGTTCGTACGGGAGCGTCACACATCAGCGCATCAGTGGAAACCTCCACCAACACACCTCGCTGATATTTATCGGGAGTACAACCCGGAACCTTTGCAAACTCATCCGTAAAGGCAAAAGTCTCTCGAATTCGTCAACAGGCACGACACGCAAACTTTGCCAAGGTTACGACCACAAGTCATTCGTTCGCCAGCGAATGATTGGTTCCGTCAAACGCTATCGTTTGCGCCACAGCAGGGCAGGGGCGATACCAAGTCGTTCTTGATGTTCAGAGATTTCGCGCAAGAACCGTTTCGCATCCTGGGGATAACCTGCGGTCGACCGGATTCCCGGCACCTGCTCTTGCCAATACTCGTTAAACGCCGTCATCGCCAATTCCCGGAGATACTTGGACACCATCGAGGCCAGCGCCGACGGCAAGAATCGTTCCCCTTTGGCAACAAATTGACACTCGGTGTGACGCGTCTCCGAACCCCATCGGTAAATACTGGCATCTCGCGCCTCGGCGACAACTTGAATCGCTTCCGTCGCGAAAAAATGCTGCAACAACGAGTAATAGCGATTGCGACCACCGTGTTTGTCGCAACTAATCAAGGTCGGCGCGTCCGCGAAACGGGTCACCAGTTCAGTTACCAGTTGGAGCGTAATGTGTGAGAGCGCCGCACCCTTGGTCCCAAATTCGTCTACCATTTGGTTGAAGCGTCGAGGAAAAATGACTTTCGATTGCACTGCCAGCAGGGACACATCACACCGGGACCAGTCGTCCGCAACGTGCTTCGTCAACTCTCGGATATCCGCATCGATCGCAGCGAGAGGAAGTTCGCGTCGATAACGCTTGTACCAAGGAACTTCATCAATCTGCTCGCAAACTGCTGGATCCAAGTTCGCAAACAGCGAACCCCAAGCCTCGGTTGCGTGTCCTGCTATTTGGAGGGCGGCTAAAACATTCGTCTCCAAAAGACGGATACCACGCCCACGACTGTAGAGGCGTTTTGAGTCTGCAATCTGCAGTTTCTTTTTTTGATCCTTTGGATCATCTGAAACACTGTGGCTCAAAAGGGCGTAAAGATCACCCTCGCGAGCGTTCTCCGGCACTTGCCACACCGTAGCGGTGACAACGAGCGGCCCCAGGTTGGGGCCATAGCCTGCTTCGTCTGTGCCAATCAGAAACGCCATTCTGACAATCCAGTTTTCCCTGCAGGCCAAAATGAAAGCGGAACGCAATTCGTGAAATGCTCTATAATCCAGCGACTTGCGATAATGTGAACTGATCCAGCGTTTTAATCAACCATGAGTACCTTGCATGACAACAAACGATGCCGACCGGCATGATCTTGAACAACAACTATTGGCATACGTCCACGCCGAAAACTACCAACCCGTAAAACCACGTGTCATTGCTCGCAAGCTGGAATTGGATGAAGACACCACGCGCGAACTCAAAAAGCTAATCAAACGCCTGGTAAAAAAAGGGCTGTTGGAATACGGCCAAAAGCATCTCGTTCGCAAACCAAGTGGCAAAAAGAACGACAAATCACTGGTAACCGGTGTCTTCCGTCGCAACCCTAACGGATACGGTTTCGTACGCCCTAACGAAGCCTTGGGATCGAGTTCCCGAGAATTCGATATCTTCATTCCGGCACGTAGGACTCTGGATGCATCCAGTGGGGACATCGTTCAAGTGCGTTCCCGCAAAAAACACGAGAACGGAGAAGTTCGTTACAGCGGTGAAATCCTGGAGGTC
>MDSW01165854.1_pt1 | contig 10377 bp, 7 predicted proteins | sample 811171 | NCBI WGS metagenome assembly MDSW01 (sample SAMN05326641, study PRJNA326480) | marine metagenome | isolation source: seawater | place: Atlantic Ocean: North West | collected 2012 | reverse complement strand
TCTGGGTCGTCACGGGGGTCTCCCGTTCCGCCGCCTGACATGACCATGATTCACTCAGGAGGTTGATTGTTTATCGAGGTGCGCCCTACCAGCATCGGTCAGGATTGCAAATCGGTTTTTGTCTCCGTGTTCGAATGGGACTTCGAGCAAACCGCGTTCTCTGAGTCTGTTTAGATACAATGAAAGGTTGCCAGGAGGGTCGATTCCTCCATCTGAGAACAGTTGATTTACTACTCTAGGGGGACTATCTTGGACATTTTCCACGTCACGGAGATAATGAATTGCGGCGAGCACTTGATCTGGCTTTTTGTTTAATGCGCAATTCTCAACCAATGATCTAAACGCAGAACCACGTTCTGGTAAACCAGCATCTCTCGCAGCATCGATGGCCGCCTCAATAGCGGCATCTCTCGCTTCTTTTACGCGCTCGAGGACAATCGACCATGTATCATCATGTCTCATTTGAATGAGTCGGGCATCGACTTCAACTGTCGCTCCGCTTACGTCAATCTCTAAGTCGCCAGCAGTGACCGTTATTCTCGCTTGTGCTACCATGGGTATCAGTCCTAGCAACTCTCCCTCGTTGATAACCCTTGTATATTTGCCACGATAACAAAATGAGCGTAAGTGGAACAAAATTTTACCTCTCATTTGTACAATCTAAGCGTAATCGACTTGAAGTATAGGTAGTCTGCGTAGAGTGCAGGTGATACCATGCACGAAGCCAAGACCCGTCGAAAATCTCTTTTTTTAGTTTCAATTTTATTGGCTTCAGTTCTTTTCATCTCGCCTTCAACAGGATCGCCGACACAAGTATCATCATTCGCAAACAATGCTTCTAGTCTAACGATTCAATCGGATGGAAACAACACTTCTCTCGACTTAGAAATTGATTTGGAAAGAAATGTCACATACCAAGATGCATCTTTTTTGGTTGACAGCACCTATGCTTCGCCTACACCAGGTAGTGTCTTCATTAACAACAGCCAAGGCAATACAGTCTGGACTTACTCTGGCCAAGGCTATGGGGATTTATCCCATCAAAACAGTTTCCAAACGGGAAATACTTACGATCTGGTCCAACTAAACAACAGCACTGGGATGCCGAGTCCAATTCTATTGCCTAAGAATGCCTCATTGCAGACGAGCCAAATGAATGTAACATACACGCCCAATATCGAAGCACAATTCGTTCAAGTCGGCTCTATACAGCAAATGGAGATGGGGGATTCAAATAACGACTCGATGGCGGATGCGTTTGTATTTTCAACACAAAACTACTCTACGGGAGTAGGAACTGGTTTTGCAGTTGTTGAGAGTAATGCGACTTCAATGACGTATAGCCTAACCAATTGGACTGCTACGTGCCAAACGTCTGAAAGAATCAGAATCGCAGACATGAACAACGATTCCTTTGATGATGTTATTACCTTCGAACAATTTAATGAAACAATGTGCATCCATTACTATAATTCAACGTCATCCACCTATGACGCCTACTTCACAGTGAACATTACGACACAACCGATTGATGTTCAATTAAGTGATCTGAACGGAGACAATTATTCTGACTTCATTTCTGTCCACGGCTTTTTCGGAGACGGTCTCGTTGCTGTTAATACGTTCGATGCGACAACAAACAGCTCGAAAATAGCCGATTCGGCTAATATTTACAAATGGGATTTCTGGGATGGAAGAGCAGAAATGCGCAGCTTGCACGTTGGAGAGTTCTTCGCACCTAATCGTACTCAGGCAATCATTTTGGTGTCAGATGATGAGAACGATGCAACCGAATTGACTTATGACGCGACAACGAAGACTCTCAATCCGAATATCAATAAATTCCGAAATCTTTCAGAGTTTTCTGTACCAGGCGACGTTGATGGTGATGGCGATGTTGATTTCATTACACCAAAAACGATGGGTTCTAACATTCTCGTGAATAATGGTCAGACATGGACTCAGGTTCAAACATACGATCAAATAAATACCGATAATGCAACTATTGCAGATCACGATAATGACGGGCTTCCTTCGTTCTTCTTACCAGATCCTGGATTTGCTGATAACAATCCCGCTACACTAGACGGAGATATTGGATTTAGATCAATAGGCGTTTCTGGGGTTGGCATTCCTACACTCAACCCACTTACTCCATGGTCACAACCACGAGATATTTACTTCGATGACGTGGATGGAGACGGTTTGATGGAACAATTCATTCTCGCAGGAGAGGTGACACAAGGAATTTTTATTGGTGCTTGGCACAATCTATCATTGGATGTTGATGTGGATAGCAACATTGATCTCACCATTGAAGGTTACTCGAGTAGCACGATTTCAGATATTGGAGTGTTAACACTTTCCGATACGAACGACATCATACGGGACGCATTATCCCCGCGTATTCCAGCATACCCTGGCCTTTCTGACGGATATGGTATTGAAATGGTCAGTAATATGATGTCCATATCAAGCAATTCAAACGGAACAGCGAATCTCACTGATTTGGATATTGCTTATGATATCGAATTTTATGTTGCAACAAGCCCAGGAACTATTGGTTCATTGAGTAATTCTCTGAACCAACAAATGCTTCCAGGAACAGGGTCGTTTACTGTGATATTACCTGTTGAAACTTCAAAGGCAGGAACGTTTGATGTTACTTCATTCAGTGGTAATTACACTCTCGGCGCACCAGATCTTGCCTTACCACCTACGCCGATTGTTTCGGTTGAATCACTAACTGAAAATCATGTCACGATAGAATGGCAACCGTTGTCAACATACGGTTCTGATTTACAGTCATTCCAGATATTCAAGATGTCCTCATCGACAAACTATGATTGGACCGCTCCTCATGATATCGTGATAGGATCGAACAATTATACCGATACACAAGTTGAGATTGGCTCAACATATGGATACGTTGTACGCTCAACCCACACCTTTGGTGTGATAAGCAATCTCTCTCAGTCTCTCTCAGTGACTATACCTTATCCAACTGCGCCAGAAAGCGTAACGAATGTCCAACTCCTTGATCTCGATGCAAGTACAGAAAGCAATCCTCTACGGGTATCTTGGACTTCAAGCGTGGACTCATTTGTTGAAGAGTATCTTGTTTATGTTTCAAATACGAGCCTCGGTGAATCAACAGAATCAATCGGTGAATTCACTTCAGAGAAGAACTTCAAACTCGGCGATAGAACATATCTCCCTGTTGCAACACTTACAAATTCAACCACGTCCTATGACATCTCTGTAATGTCTGATTACACCGATTCATCTGGAAGCGTTACTGGAAACTCTATTGAGGATGCATCTCAGTATTGGGTTGCAATCGCTGCTGTAGACATCTATGACAATGCATCTCTCCCTCTACCGTTTGCTGGACCAACCGTGTCATACAACAACACCTATCTTCAAAGTAATCTCGACATAACGGTAACAACTGGAAATCCAGATCAATACCTTGTTTCAAATCAACCACTCAAGATTGACATCAGCGCAAGTGTTGAGGATGGAAGTGGATTCTCTCCACTAGCAAATGCCCAAATCACCTTAGCCATAACCGTTGGAAACGAAGTCACGAACTTAACCGGAACGACAGATTCGAACGGTGAGTGGACGCCTATTGATGCATCAACACTGGGCGATGCTTCAATCCCAACAGCGTTCCTCACTTTCAGCTCGACTTATGGAGAAACCCTCTTCCTCCACGCAGCAATGGCGAACATTGAGCCTACAGATGTTCAACCGATTCTTGGCAGTTCAGCACAATTGAACATGAGTTCTGGTATCGATGCCCTTCTTTCAGGACCAACAAGTATCGACAAAGATTCGAATGATGCAATCGACCTCAACATTACCCTAACAGCGAACGATGCTAATGACATTGCTCAACAGAATTCGTTAGAGGGGACTACGATCCACTGGACTGCATTTAATGAATCAGATATTGCTATCAACAGCGGTACTGAAACAATCTCTCTAGGTAAGATTCGCGTCGTTTCTGAATTTGAAAACGCGACGTATATCCAATTCAATGTCTCAACCGACGACCGAAACTGGTTTGGGACACTTACTCATACAACTCAACTAAATGCATATGTCGATGATTCAATAGACAACGAAACAAACACGAATACGACCGAGCCTGAATGGGTACCTAGCGTTCTATTACCTGCGACAGTAACGTGCGAGAGTTCAACGATTCTAACGAACAAGAAGATGAATAGCGACCCGATTGAATGCCAAGTCAACAATCCAAATCCGTTCCTTATTTCAGTTGAATTAACGGCCACCGATGTACCAGCATTGTTTAACAAACCATCAACTGTAACAATTGTAGCAAATGGTTCTGCAACAATTTCGTTTGAACCAACCTATGATCAGATTTGGAATGCACAGAAAGACGAGAGTGCTGTGAAAACCCTCGGCTTCTCAATCTACACAACATCCCCGGATTACAACTCGCTTCAACCTCTAATGACCTCAGATACTGTCGAATGGACGGCTTCCCTTGATGTTCCTGTAGAACCAACAAATACGGATGGTGACGACAAGGAATCGTCAAACACGATTCTTTACGGAGGGATTGGAGGTGTTCTTCTCGTTTTGGTCATTCTTGGCTATGTCATGCTAAATCGCCGCGCAGGCGCAGGATTTGATGACGATGAATTCTACGGAGACGACGATGAATTCCCTATGGAAAAGAAGGAACCTGCTCCAGAGATTCCAGAAGGAAAACCATTGGATGAATTTGAAGACAAAACAATCAATGCTGAGCCTGAAATTATTGAGCGCCCTGGCGATTCTTTAATTTCAGAACTATCCGGTGGCGATTCGAATGAAACGATCGAAGAGCACGAGGAACCAGAACCTGAAGAACCCATTGAAGAGTCTGTTGAAGAAGACGATGGAATATCAGTCGATGAATACGGAACTGAATGGTGGGAAGATGAAAATGGAACATGGTGGTACCGAGAAGAAGGTGCAGAAGACTGGTCCGAATTCACAGAATAACAAGCGTGATATTTTTCTAACACGAGTTGACCAGAAGAATGAGGGGGAACAATGAGTCAGCAGTTTGGAACATATGATCTTGTTCTACGTTCAGGGGTTGACCCAACCACCGGAGGTGTCGCAGTTTGTGGATTTACTACGGCCGGAATGGTCGGAGTTATAGCAACCTCACACATCATTGAATCACTTGGGTTGACTCAATTAGGAACGGTCATGGATGAACGATTTCCTGCTGTTGCCCTTATCCAAAATGAAGTTCCTCGACACCCAGTTAGAGTCTATCAGGGGAATGGAATTGGAGTCTTTACCGCTGAAATTCAATTTGAAAAAGAACAAGACATTGCCTTTGGATCTACCGTTTTGGAATGGTTTACCGCCGGTGGATTTGAACAACTCATCATTATCGATGGAATTCTAAAACCCGAAAAAGAAGTACAAGGCGAAGGGTTGTTTGCTGTTGGAGCATCTGAGAAGGCAAGGAAGCGATTGAAAGAGATGGATTTACACACAATACAACGAGGAATTGTTTCAGGAATTACTGGCTTCTTATTGAGTGAAGGCGATCGACTCAATCTTGATATTACGGCCCTTCTTTCAGAAGCGAGCCCAATGTATCCTGATGTTCGTGCTGCAGCTGTTGCTATTGAAGCAATCACAGAAATGACTGGTGTCGATATTCCACTTTCCAAGATGCTTGAAAGTGCAAGAGAAATTGAACATTCGGTTCAGGAGATTATTCAGAACTCCACACCACTTCTTCCTTCACCAAGCGATGATGATGTTGAAAACGATCCATCATTCGGCTAAATCCATTTTACGCACCATCTCCAAGACTACGTCATACGGTGCTTTTGTTGCAATATACGGCCTTAGGTCAGGAACTCGAGCAGTAAGGTAGCCTTCTTCATTTAACGCTGAGATAAGGTCGATCATCGAAGGCATTGATGCCGCCTTTGCCCAAGGAGCAATCTGATCGTATGGTAGCAGAAGATGTTCAGATGAAAGCAAGGAAGATGCCTCTGAGATGTAGCGAACAGACCGCCTCAGTTCCCGCTCCGCATAGACTTGATCAAGGTCACTCCATTCTAATCCAATGTCTGGCGCAGAATTCAAGTCCTCCTCGTTAGGTAAACAGCACTTGACCGCATGATCCTCTGTCATCCGACGTGTAATGTCCTCATTCCATAATGGACCAATCCACATAGGCCCACTCGAACGTTCAATCTGTTCGGGAGTTGGGTGTTTTTCGAATGTGTAGGGGATCTCATCATGCCGAACTCGCCACCCCATAAGTTGACGATTTTCATCAGCACCTTGCTTGCTCTTACGAACGAGAACTGAAACGCGAACATGATGGCCATCAAAGAGAGCAAGAATCGGCTCAATCGATCGATCTAATCGTGCTGCACTTGTTGCAATCGTTCCTAGTAAGACCCGTACAGCATCATCGTGAGCGTAATAATCGACAATCCCATTATGCCCGTATCTTCTTTTTCCTGATGTCGATGATGACCCAGTAAGGGCTGCTGTATCTGTTGCAGTCACTTCGAGAACGCCAACACGCCCAAGACCCTGTAGGGCAGTATCAAGAAATTGTACAGGCGAACCGAATGGGTCGAGGTCAATCCATTGAAATGAGCCTTGAATCATTGCCATTCGAGCATCATAACGTTGGAAATGAATTCCATTTTCAGTAATGTGTTCAGTTGGTATCTGTTCGTCGTCGAGTTCAGGAAAGACCCCATCTGTCCTGTTCTTTCGAACGGAGGATAACGCCCAATCTAACGCTTCAGAATCGAGATCATTTGCTGTAATATGGAGGCGGTCTTGAAGGCCAGGAGAAATTTCATTTCTCCATCTTCTTACTCGAATACCAGTAGCGCACAATGCATCAAGAGCGCGTATTGGGCGTTCGCCAACGAGCCAACCATGTTCAAGCGCATCTTGTAACAAAAGAACGGATCTTGTCCGAGCAGGTGCCATTGCAGGATTCATGAACCCAGTTCCAGACTTTGCTACGGGCCCTCTTGGCATATGGGAAGGGCGCTCTTGATCAGATTGAAGATGAACAATAGTTCGACCCTCTAGCCAAAGATGACCAGGCCAATCCGCAGGGTCATCTGCTCCAGTGAAGGTATCGGCCATGGTCAATGGAACCGATTCTTCTTCTTGACCGCACCGCATCAATAGTGTTGAAACACAACATCTGAATTCACATGGGTAACTCTGTGTCCATCATCATGAACATGGCCAATAATCTGTGCTCCTGAATTCTTTTCTTCAAGGAAATTAAGAATGGCTTCACTCGACTCTTTTGATACAGCAAGGACCATTCCCAATCCCATATTGAATGTGCGATGCATCTCCAAATCCGTGACATTTCCATTCGATTGAAGCCAGACAAATTCAGGAGGTATCGGCAGAGGGCTTTCGATATGCCACCCAAGGGAATCATGCAATCGAAGAAGATTGGATAATCCTCCCCCAGTGATGTGAGCGATTCCATGAACATCGTGAACAGTGCCATTTTCTGCTTTTAGGTGGTGGAGTAAGTTGACTACAGGATCGCAATAGATACGGGTTGGTGTCAACAACACTTCGGCAAAGGTGGGATTTCCGTCAGTCCATCTGGTAATCTCTCTTCCCTCAAATGCAGGATCAAACGGACAAGCATCTTCGTAACTCAGCCCACTATGCTTGATGATGTTTCGAACAAGAGAAAACCCGTTTGAATGGATTCCAGACGATGGGAGTCCAATCAGTACATCTCCTGCCTGTAGAGTTTCGCCAGTAATTGCATCATCCTTTGCAAGATATCCAAGAGCAGTTCCAGAGAGGTCAAGTTCCGTAACAATTCCTGGTAATGAAGCGGTTTCTCCTCCAGCCAAAGTTACGTTTGCTAGTTCGCATGCTTTTGCAAGAGAAGCTCCAACTGCAGCATGAACTTCAGGGTCGGGTTTGGGGACTGCTATGTAATCGACAAAGGCAATTGGTTCAGCACCGACACAAAGGAGATCATTGACATTCATAGCCATGCAATCGATTCCAACACTCCCCCACTGTTTGACAGCGGTTGCGATTTGTAATTTACTTCCAACCCCATCCGTGGCCATTGCGAGAAGATGACTTCCAAATTCAATGAGTCCTCCAAAGCCACCGGGTAAATCGACAGGTGCTCCTGGCGTCCCCGCCTTTCTTGTGGAACGTTGTAGTGAACCGATCAATGAAGCGACAGCAGCCCCTTCAAGGTCAATATCAACGCCGCTAGAAGCATAATCCATTGAGTCGCTCATACCGTTGCCAGAGCAAGACGTTTCATGAATCAATCGTTTGTGAATACAAGGCGTTAGCACCCTCAATAATTGAACTGTGAGACTCAGATAGGCGATGTCCATCATCAACTTTGTGAAATTGCAGAATATCACTGCCCGAACGTTCTGCATATTCAAGACTGCAAGAAATAGGGACGATGTCATCTCCAATTCCATGAACGATAACTGTAGGCATGCCTTTCGGGGCGACGAGTACCGTGTCATCATCTACAGGGTCTTCTTTTAGATGCAGTGCAGGGGCACAAAGGAGAAGCCCAGAAAATTGTTTTGGCATTCTCATTGCAATAATTGCAGCGGTAAGGCCACCATAACTTGAGCCAGCTAGGATTGGCCTGTTGTCTCTATGTTCATTGCAGATATTCGCCAAGAGTGCCACTCTTTCACTTAGGATCATTCCCTGAAAGTCTGGAGCAAGGACTTCAAACCCTGCAGCTCTCAAAGCCTGTATTTTACTTCCATTGGGGGTGCCTTCGAGTCCATGAGCGAATATAATCATGAGTGAACTCAAGCGTTCACGTGTTATCAATTTATTGAGAGAAAATCGTCTCAATATGAAGAGACTTCGTTGGAAAAATACTCTTCGGAGAAGTTCCACTAGCACCAATATTTCACTCCAAAAAGTAGATGACGCCACTACAATTCTCCAGTGGAAACAAAGGGGGGGATTTGATTGAGCGCGCTTTCTATAAACTGTAGCCCATTATGTTCAACTCCACGCGGTGTGAATACTATGATTCAGGATTTTGATTTAACAGCCCGCTGGTCAACTCTCCTTCACGCTCATTTCACTGAAGATGTCCATAACATCGCCCAACTTTGGCCAGATGTTCAAAGTTTGGAAGTTTCTTACCAAACCATCGAGGGTTTTGATCACGATTTCGCACAGAGTATACTCAGTCAGCCCGAACTTCACTATGATGCTTCAAACAGAGCTCTACGAGAACTTCTCGCAGATGTTGGGCATGGATCGATTCATCCTTGGGTTCGAATCGTTCATCTTCCAAGTGACCAAGTACGAACAGTTTCCCAACTTCGTTCCGATGATATCGGTGCTATGTTGGCCATCGATGCAGTCATCACCAAGATTTCGGGGGTACGCCCAAGAATGTACTCTGCTACATTCAAATGTGTAGCCTGTGAACACTTGGTTACAATCAATCAACCGAATGAACAAGAACTCATTCAACCGATGGAATGCACCCAAATTGACGGTGGTTGCGGCCTAAATAACAGACAAACAAGATTCCAGTTACTTCATGATAGATCTGTTCTTATCAACTCCCAGTTTATTGAACTTCAAGAACTTCCTGAACAAGTTCGAGGAGGCGCCCAGCCAGAGCGACTAAGATGCATTGTCGAACATGATTTGACAGGAGTGGGCAACCCAGGCGATCGAGTAAAAGGAAATGGCGTACTCTTTATTCGGTCTCAAAGAAGACATGGAAAGGACACCCCGGTTTTCGATATTTTCCTTAGAATTCAATCACTTGAACGCCAGAATCTTGCGCTCGAAGAGATTGTTGTTTCCGATGCTGAGGAAGCTCAAATCCGTGAACTGGCAAGTGCTCCAGACATCTATGATCGTTTATCGAAATCTATCGCTCCATCGATTTTTGGTATGGAGAAAATCAAGGAAACATTGCTGCTTCAACTCTTTGGAGGAGTAGCCCGACTCAATCCAGACGGAACGAGAAACCGTGGTGATATTCACATTCTGTTAATGGGTGATCCAGGGGTTGCAAAATCTCAACTTTTGTCATATATGGGGTCGATTTCTCCTCGTGGTCGTTTTACATCAGGCATGTCTGCATCTGCGGCAGGACTTACGGCAGCAGCAGTTCAGGATTCGAGTGCTGATGGTCGCTGGACGCTTGAGGCTGGCGCACTCGTTCTTGCAGACCAAGGACTTGCTGCTATTGACGAATTTGACAAGATGAATCAATCCGATCGTTCAAGTATGCACGAAGCGATGGAACAACAACGAATTTCAATTTCAAAAGCAGGAATCAATGCCAGTTTG
>MDSW01110778.1_pt1 | contig 10377 bp, 4 predicted proteins | sample 811171 | NCBI WGS metagenome assembly MDSW01 (sample SAMN05326641, study PRJNA326480) | marine metagenome | isolation source: seawater | place: Atlantic Ocean: North West | collected 2012 | reverse complement strand
GGGGGGGGGGGGGGGGGGGGGGGGGGGGGGATCGTGCTGAAACTCACGAAGCGGTACCTCGAAGAGCTCGAGGTGAGAAGGCGATGAGGAAGCGCGAGAGGTCGAGGGGAGAAGGAAGCGCCGAGGAACGAAGCGCGAGGAGGGGCGCGACGATAGGGCGGCCGAATATGATAACGCGGCGAGCGTGAGTGTGATGCTGCAGGATTTTCGTTGAGTCGCGCTGGTCGGCCGCGTCTTCGCTCTCGGAGATCGTCGGTCCGGCCGAGAGTTTCGTGCGCCCCATCATCGGGCGGTGGCGTTCGTCCGGGGTGCTGTCGCGCGCGCCACTCCGCTCCGCGCTCGCGGCCGCGGATGGCGTCGACGTCCGCGCCGGGGCCCGTCTCGTCCGCGTCGGCGCGGGTCTCGTCCGCGTCGGCGCGCGTCTCGCCCGCGCGGCGCCCCCCCGGGGTTTCCGGCGTCGGCGGCGTCGGCCCCTCCCGCCCCCCGCGCGCGCGCCCCCCCAGGGGCGGGGGAACCAAACCCCCCCGCCGCGCCGTGCTCGCGCGCCTCCGGCCCCTGGGCGCGAGCGACGTGGAGGTATCCGACGCGTGCCTCGGGCACGCCTCCGCCCTCGACGACTTCGCGTCCGAGCGCGAGGCCCTCGACCGCATCTCCGCGGCGGTGCACCTCGGCGTGAACTTCCTCGACCTCTACCCGAGGAGCGGCGCGTCTTCGTCGGCGGCGGCGCGCGGCGCGTCGTCGCCCGGCGGCGGCCCCCCGCCGTCCTTCTCCAACCACGTCGAGCGCCGCGTCGCGCGGTGGTTCGCGCTCGGGAACCACCGCCGCGAGGACCTCGTCCTCGCCGTCGGCGCCCGCGTCGTCGACGACGCGTCCCCGCGAGACGCGCCAACCCCCGACGAGTGCCGCCGCCGAATCGTCGAAACCGTGGAAACCTCGCTCGCGCGCCTCGACGTCGACCACGCGGACGTCCTCCACCTCGACCTCCGCGGCGCGTTCTTCGACGAATACGTCTCGTACCGTCGTTCGAGTACCGGCGGCGCGGATCCATCGGCCGACCGCGCGGGGCCCTCGTGCACGATTCCGAACGAGGGGGGCCCCCGCGACGCTCGGCGCGAGGCGGCGCTCGAGGGCGCGCGCGAGGCGGTGGCGAAGCTCGCGCGCGAGGGGAAGATTCGCGTCGCCGGGTTGTACGGCGTCGCCCCCTGGGACGTTTCCGTCGCGGGCGCGCGAGCGTTCGACGCGGCGTCGTTCGACGCGGCGGTGTTCAGCCGGTCGATCTTCTCGCGCCTAGACCACGAGGCGGATGTGGACGCCGCGTGCGCGCGGCTCGGGGTGGGGTGCGTCGCCGCCGACCCGCTCGGGGCGCTTCGGGTCCGAAGCGGCGGCGGCGCGGCGAACGGCGGCGATCCTCTTGTTCTTCTCTCCTCGGCGGCGGCCGCGAGTCGAAACGACGCGGCGTTCGTCCTGGCGTCGGGTCTGCTGCGCTGCGGCGACGTCGGTTGGCCCCTCGACCACCCGCCGCGCGTCTCCGCCGACGCGCTCGGGTCCTCCGCGAATCGAACGGATCGGTTCGCGGCGTCCCTCGCGTCGTTGGCGCGCGACTTCGACGCGACGCTTCCCGAGCTCGCGCTGAGTCACGCCGGGGGGCTTCGGGCCGCGGGCGTCGTCGCGAGCGTGCGCGTCGAGGCGGGGGACGCGGCGGCGGCGGAGGCGGCGGTGGCGGCGCTGCGCCGGGATTTGGGGGGGGAGTGTTTCGACGCGCTGGAAGCGGCGCGGCGCGCGCACGAGCCCGCGGGGTCGCCGGCGCGCGTCGCCGAGGGCGCGGAGGAGAGGGAGGAGGAGGAGAGGTGGGTGGGAGGGGGGCGGGGGAGGCACAGGGGGGAGGGGTGGTAGGAGGAGAGACGGACGGAGGACAATCGTATCGTACGAGTTTTTTTTTCATTTTCCGACACGAACTATTATCGAAGGAACGCACGCGCGCCATGCGCGTACGACAAAACGCGTCATCTGGGTTGCCTCGAGTTGCCTCCTGACGGGGCTCGGGACGGCCCCTCGGACGCCCCCCTTCCCCCTGGGCTTCCCCCTTCCTTCGCGAAGCTCCGCGCGCATCGCGGCCCTGAGCGCGGCGAGCCACTCGTCCGCCTCCTCGACGCTCGGCGCGGTGAGCAGCAGGCCCCCGCTCGGGTTCCCCGCCGCCGTCAAGAAGACGCCGGCGCCTCTCCTCCTCTTCGCCCCCGGGCCCCCCCCCCCGGGGAGGGCCCCGCCCTCGTCGCTCGCAACACCTCCCCGCCCGCGCCGACGCGCCACGCCCCGTCCGGCTCGCCGTCCGGGCGTCGGCTCGTCGCCCACCGGTACCGAAGCTCGAACGCCCCGGGCTCGCCGCCGAGCCACATGGCGCACGCCGCCGGCGCCGCGCCGGGCGCGCCGCGCTCGCGGACGAGAAACGTCGTCTCGCGGCGCAGCGGTTCGAGCGAAGACGGGGGAGGGGTTCGAGCGGCGGCGGCGGCGGCGGCGGCGACCGCGGGGTCGGTCGGGACGCGCGCGCCCTCGGCGTCGCGCGGCGCGCCCTCGCGCGCGCGCGACGGCGGCGGCGGCTCCGAGTCGACCCGGTGGACGTCGTCGCCGCGCGTTCGCCATCGTTCGAGCGCCTCGACGAGGTGCTCGGGATCGGGCGCGAGGACGCCCGGGGAGTGCTCCAGGGCGTGCTCGGAGGTCCAGGGGTGGGTGACGACGGTGGGATCGGGGCTCATCGTGGACGCGAGCGCGCCCCTCCCGGCGCACATCTCGCGCCACGCGTGGTGGCGCCCCACCGCCGTGCGCAGCGCCGCGAACGCGCGGCCGACGCGGCAGAACGCCGTCTGCGCGCCGAGCGCGTCGCACCCCTCCGACGGGTGGCACCGCGCCGCCGCGAGGCGGTACGCCGCGAGAACCCCCGCGTCCGTCATGTCCTCGGGGCGGAGGCGCGCGCCCTCGAAGCCCAGGACGTCGAAGTGCGTCTTCGCCAGGAGGATGCCCCGCACGCTCAGGAGCTTCGTCGGGTGGGACATGGCAGCGCACCACGACGACGCAGTGCGTTTTGAACGGCCAGCCCGAGGACCTCATCAGATGCCCGCGCGACTTGTTCACTCGGGAACGACAGTCGCGAGGGGAGGTGTGCAGCTGTACTGCTGACTCAGGGTGCCGAGCCTGCAAAACGTTTTCGCCGAGACTCAACACTCGACGAGTTAAAGTGGCTCGCCGGCGTCGAGCGTCGTTTCGGCGCACAGCTGTGCAACAGGGTTCGGGAATCGTCCTCCGCCCCCGCCGAGACCTCGCGCCCGGGCACACCGCGGACGCGCGCGGTTCCCGGGACGCGGCCGCGCTCGCACCACCCGACGCTCGGTCCCCGCCGCGCGTTCGTCGGGCGCGTTCGTTCGCACCCCGCGACGCTCGGCGCCGGGAACGGGGCATTCGCCGCGCGCAGCCTGCTCGTCGCGGATAACGACCGAGACCTCCCGGCGGTCGCCGAACCGTCTCTCGCGCGCCCCTCCGTTCCGCCGCGACGATGCCCGGAACGCGGAGCGGCGGGGACCGAGCCGCGGCGAACCGTTCCGCCGAACCCTCCCCCGCGGCTGCGAAGAAGGACGAGGAGATGGAGGAGGACCCGGGGGCGGAGACGACGATGTTGCCGAGCGCGCCCTCGTCGGATCTCGCGCGCGGGGACTCCACGGGCGGCCTCGGCGCGCCGTCCTCGACCGCGCCGAGCTCCGACCGCGGCGACCCCGGGAGCTCCGTCCGACCGATCAAGCGCTCGCGGCGGAGCTCCGAGGGCCCGAGCGCGAAGGCGATGGTGTCGTCCCTGGACGTGAACGAGTTCGAGGGCGTCGACCTCGCCGGCATCTCGCGGAAATTCCCGCAGGAGAAGCGCGTCGAGCTCGCCGCGCGCATCGACGCGAGCGCGGAGGCCGTCGCCGGCGCGTGGGCGGCGTTACTCCTCGCGCAGACCGGCATGCGCTACGCGGAGTGGGCGACCACCCCCGCGCGCGTCGAGGCGACGCGGCAGAACACCCTGCGCATCGTCAAAGCCGTCGTCGACTACCTCACCACCGCCTCCCAGGCGAAGCTCCGCCGCACCATCTCCTACATCGTCGCCAAGCGCCGCCGCCAGGGCTTCGGCCACGAGGAAGTCATCACGTCCATGCTCCTCCTCCGCCGGTCGTTCGAGAAGGGCTGCGGCCCCGTGAACGGAGAGGCCGGGTTCCTGATCGACGCGGTGACGCGCGTGATGGTCGGCGAGGTGGCGACGTATCTCCACGCCATCAACCCGCTGGAGGAATTCGCCCCCGCCGCCGACGGGTGCGTCGCCGTCGACGAAGACGACGAGCTCGGCGTCGAGCGCCCGGAGGACGTCAACCTGGAAGGAACCGGCGACAGGGGCGGCGGCTCCGGGGGACCCCCGGACGGCCCGGCCGTGGAGGACGTGCGGCCGCCGATGCACCTGTTCGTCGTGCCGAAGGTGCCCGCGCAATTCATCCGCGCGAGGGAGGGCGCGACGCCCATCATGCTCGCGCCGCTGTGGAGCCGCGCCGCGCACGAGCCCGCGGGTCTGTGGACGTGGCCGCGGGGCACGGAGCCGCTCACCGGGGCGATCGTGAACAACCGATTCGTCATCGAGGGGTACATCGCGTCCGGGTCGTACGGGCACGGGTGGAAGGCGGTGGATTTGCTCGACAAGAAGCCCGTGTTTTTGAAAACCCCGCGCGCGAGCCACGACTACATGCCGTCGAGCATGATGGCGGAGCTCGCGCGCGAGCTCGGGACCATGCGCCGGATCCTGCACACGATCCCGAAGCACAAGCGCCTGGTGAACGTCATCGAGGTGACCCCGCCGCACGCGCCCAAGCCGTGCAACCTCCCCTCGGGCGTCTCCGCCCCCGTGCACTACTTCGCGTGCGACCTGTGCGAGGGGGGCGATCTCTTCGGGTACGTCTCCACGCAGCCCCTGGAGCCCATGCGCGAGCCCGTCGTCGCGCACATCTTCCAGCAGCTCATCGAGGCGCTCGAGTTCTTGCACGGGCGGAACCTCTTCCACCGCGATCTTAAGACGGAGAACATCCTGGTCTCGAGGGAGGACGGGCGGTACGCGCTGAAGGTTGCCGATTTCGGGCGCACGGTGTTCGTGCCCCCTCAGCCGAGCGAAACCGGCGAGGGCCCCACGAACGTGCACGAGCAATTTTCGTACGACAACGGCATCTTCCCCGCGGAGGCGGTGAGGGGCGGGCGGATCGGCGCGGAGGTGGTGGCGAACGAGGACGGCATGTACCGGTTACCCCCCGCGGACATCTGGGCGGCGGGGCTGGTGCTGATCCTGCTCACGGGGGTGGGGAAACTCGGGCGCATCAAGCACAACATCGCCGACGCGCTCCGCGGCCGGGGGGAGCTCTTCGCCCCCGCCTCCGCGCTCGAGGCGCCGATCGACCGGCTGTATCGCCTCATCGGCGGGCGCGAGTCCGCGCGGTGGGACGTCTCGCCCGAGCTCGACCAGCTCCTGCGCGCGATGGTGCACAAGGACCCGATGCAGCGGCCGACGGCGACGGATATCTTAAACTGCGACTGGATCCGGCTGGGCGACGCCGCGAGCGAGGCGGAGGTGGTGGCAGCGTTTGAGCAGCGAAGGCCCGTGAGCGAGGAGGCGTACAACACCATGGTCGTGACGTGCGCGCCGAGACTCCGGGACGCCGCCGTCGCGTTCGAGGCGCTCGTGTCCGCGCTGCAGTCGCTCGAGTGGCCGGGGGCGGAGGGCGCGACCGAGGCGGAGGTGCACGTCGACGCCGACAGGTACACCGCGACGGCGGTGCTCGGCGAAACCCGGGTCCGAGCCGTCCTCACCCCGGCGGAGGGACTCATCGTGAAGAACCCAACCGCCGCCTTCGCCGACCCGGACGCGGACCCGGTCGCCGCGGCGAAGACCGCGGCGAGGGAGGCGAAGAGAAGGGAGCTCGAAGCGACGCCCGTCGTGAGGCTCGTGTGGATCGGGGGGAGCGCGGGGGCGATGCAGCTCGTCAACGTGTACACGCACGTCAGCACCATCCTGAGCGCCTGACGCGAGATGTTACGAGCGCCTGATGCGAGATACGAATCCGGCGCGTATATGAGTAATACATACGAGTGGAGCGTTCGCTTCTTACCGATTAGAAGTCGCCAAGGAATACGCTCGCGAGTCTCGCTCTTCTGTTCCAAAACGCCGCGCCGCCCGTCGGAACATGTCCGTCCGCGTCTCTCTTCCGACGATTCCCCTCCGACCCGCGAGCGCCGTCAATACTTCCCCTCCGGCGCCTGGGGGGGGTACCCCTGCTGGTGGTACCCCTGCTGCTGCTGCTGCTGCTGCTGCCAGCCTTGCTGCCCCCACTGCGCGGCGGAGTCTTCCACCGTCGCGCCCCCGCCGCCCCACTGCTGCTGGGCGTACGACCCGAACCCCGCCGCCTCGGGCTGGCGCGGCTGCTCGTAGTAGCCCTGGTCGCTCGCGGGGTACGGCGGCGCGGCGTGTTGTTGTCCGTGATGGTGATGATACGCGGCGTTCGGGTGCGCCGCCGCCCCCCGCTCCCACTCCGCTCCCGCCGCCTCGTTCCACCCTCCCGGCTGCTGCTGCTGCTGCTGCTGCGCGGCGGCGGGGGCGTCGATTTGGTCGAAAAACGCGACGTCGGCGGCGGCTTCTCGCGCGGCGCCGAACGGCCCCGGCGCCGTCGGTTCCGCGAACGGGGAACCGGACTGCGACAAGGACTGCGCGGACGACTCGCGGACCTGGAGAAGCTGCGGCTGCGGCTGCGGCGGCGGCGCGACGGGGGGGGGAGCCGGAGCCGGAGCCGGAGCCGGAGCCGGAGCCTGTCCCTGGGGACGTTCCTCCTCCCCCTCGGGGCGTCGACCCTGCTTCTCGCCCGGGAGCTCGCCTTCGCCGGCGCTCGCGGCGGGCTGCTGCTCCCACTCCGCTCCCACCAAGGGCGAGTTCAGATCCCACCCTCCCGGCGAGAAGACGTCCCCCGCCTCGCCCTCGCGCGCGATCTCGCCGCTCATGTTCCACTCGTCGAACCGATCGTCCGCGGGGATTCCCGACGCCGTCGGTTCCCCGGCCCCGCCTCCCCCCGCGCCCCCGGTCGGCGCGTCGCCGCCGTCCGCGTCAAACGCGGGGATGTCCGGCAGGGAGATATCCTGCAGCACCCTCGCGCCGCCCGCGGTGGGGGTGTCCGGCGGGGCGCCGCCCGGGACGCGGAGCCCCCCCGCGTCGTTCGCGAGCGCGTGGGCGTTCGGTTCGTGCGCGCTCGAGGGGGGCATCGCCGACGCGTCCGCCATGAAGTGCACCGAGGACGCGAACGAGGTTTCCGTCTCCGTCTCGCCGCCGGTTTCGTCCCCGGGGTTTCCGGTTTCGCCGTCGAGACGGTTCCCGCGCGTCTCGTCGCCGAGATCGTTCCCGTCCTCGCCGCCCACGAGGGCTCTCAGCCGCGCCTCGTTCTCCTCCTCGAGCTCGGCCATGATCGCCTCGGTGTCGACGCCGCGCTCCTCCAAGAGCGCGCGAAGGCGCTCGATCTTGCGGTCCTCCTCCCCGAGGCACACGAGGAGGTCCGCCATCTGCTCCTCCGCCTCCGCCTCCGCCGCGGCGGCGCCCTCGCGCGCGCCGTCCGCGTGCCCGGCGCGGTACCCCGCCGCCCTCGCCGCCTGCTCCGCGCTCCCCGCCGCGTCCCCGCCGTCGCCGCCGGGCATGCCGTCGTCGCCGGAGGAACCGGCGGACGCACCCGGAGCACCCGCCGCGAACCCCCCCCCCGCGTCTCCGAGGTTCGCGAGAGCCGCCCGCGTCTCCGCCTCCGCCGCCGTCGCGCGAAGCGCCGCCTCGTCGCGCGCCGCCGCCAGCCTCGCCGCTTCCGCCTCGCGCGCCGCCAGCGACTCGCGCAGAGCCTCCGTCTCCGCCGCCCGCGCCTCGAGCGCCTCGCGAAGCGCCGCCGCGTCGGCGTCGCGAATCGCGAGCTCCTCCCGAGCCCGCGCCGCCGCCGCCTCCGCGTGAGCCTGCGCCACCTCCGCGTCGTTCGCCGCCTTGTACGCCTCATCCAAAGCCGCCTGCCACTGCGCGTCGTAGTCCTCGTCGGCCATATCGACGGAGGGCTCGGGGGGTAATACCACGGACGCGTTCGCCGCCGCCGCGGGTCGGTCGCTCTCCGAAGCGGCCGTCCCGGCGGCGCCCGCGTCTCCCCCCTCGCTCGGATCCGCCGCCGCCGCCGTCGTCGCCTCCGCCCCGTCATTGTACCGGTACGGCACGGGGTCGCCGCCGCCCGCCGGGTACCACCACCACCCCCCGTCCTCCGCCTGCGCCCACTGCCCCTCCGCGTCCCCCCCGCCGTCCTCCTCGTACCGGTAGCTCGCCTCCTGGTATCCCTCCCCGTACGCGGTACGCACGGGCGTCCCCTCCGACGGGTCCGTGTACGCCGCCGCCGCGTCGCCGCCGCCCGAGGGCAAAGGCACATCCAATCGCGGCACGTCGGGCAGCAGCGACTCCCCCGCCCCCGTTCCCGCGGCGGCGCCGTCGAGGCTCGCGCGTGCCGACCCCGGCTGGCCCTCGCCGGAACCCCGGCTGTGCCTCGGGAGCAGCGTCGTCCCGTCCCCGCCGCCCGCGCCGCCGCTCGAGCGCCGCTCGCCGCCGCCGTCGCCGCCGCCCCCCGGGACGAAGAACCCCTTCTCCGGGAACCCGTTCCCGCCGGGGGACTTGAGGAGGCCGCCGCCGCCGCCGAGGAGGAGGCCGCCGCCGCCGCCGTCGGATCCGGCGTCCGCTCGCGATCCGGCGTCCGCCGCGCTCGGACCCGGGACGAAGAATCTGTTGTTGTCGTCGTTCCCCGAACGCCTCCCGGGGGCGCCGCCCTCCCTGGGCGACGGCGCCAACGACTCGCCCTCGGCCTCGTCCGCGAGCGCCTGCGCCCAGTCCCCGAGCGCCCCCGGGCCCCCCTTCGCGGGCTGGCCCCTTCGCTGGGCTCCTTCGCCGAGCGGGCTGGGTTCGTTTTGGGTCTCCACGCGGACGCCGACGGGCGCGCGCGTCTTGGATCGCTTCGGGGACGTCGTCGCGCTGTCCCCCGCGAGGAGCATCGGGCCGTCGCCGGTCGCGCCGGTGGCGACGGCGGCGGGGCCGGACCCGGACCCCCCGCGGCGCGACCCGGGCCCGGACCCGCCGGTCGTCTCGCCGTCGGTGTCGTCCTCCGCGCTCGTGTCGTCGCCGCCGAGGGATTGCGCGGAGGGCACCGTCGGCACGAAAAACGACGGCGCGCCGGGGGGGCGCCGAGGCATCATCCCCGACGCGTTCAGGGGGCCGCCGCCGAGGGGTCCGGATCCTCCTCCGACGCCGCCCGGGAGGACGGGCGCGAGGAGAGTGGACGCGGCGGCGGAGGAGGGCCCCGCGTCGGCGGCGCCGGACGCGGAGGAGGCCCCCGAGATCTCGGCGTTGGCGTTGGCGAAGACGTCGACGTAGCGGTTGCGCACGTGCGAGAGGCTGTTCGAGCGGGACAGGGGGTTGGACCCCGCGGCGGAGCCGCCCGCGGAGCCGTCGCCGACGTTTCGCCCGGCGTCGCCGGCGCCGGCGCCGGCGTCCGCGGCGCCCGGGACCGGGACCGGCGCGGACGTCGGGGGCGCGGCCGCGGGCGGCGGGCCCGTCGGGGGCGGCGGGAGCGGGTCGTTCCCGGCGCCGGAGGCGTTCGCGCCCGCCTTCTTGTCCACCCACGCCTTGAGCTTCTCGTCGTAGTAGAAGCTGGACTCCTCCCCGAGGTTCGCGCGGACCGCGCGCTTGGGCTTCTCCGCGCCGTCCTTGGCGCCGCGCATGCCGAAGAGCTTACGCATCGCGCGCGCGGGAAATTTCCGCCGCGGCGATCGCGCGGGGCAACAAACAACCCTGACGAGATCTAGACCTATAGGAGGCGCGCCGACGCTCGGCCGCGCGCGCGGGCGCGGGCGCGCGCGGACGCGGGACGAGCCCGGAGCCGCCCTCCCCGCGAACCGCTTCGATCGACCGCGCGCTTCGCGAGCGAGCACGCGCGCGAGCGCCGCGCCGCGCGGACCTTTCTGACGAGACGGACGAGAGAGGCCGCGGGCAGGACGAGGACGGAACTACGCGAACGGCTCGGCGCGCGCGATTCGCACGGCCGCGCGCGGTTCACTGGCACTCGCGGCAATCTCAGGCCTGCGGCGCGCACTCGTCTCCGAGAGTAGTCTACGATTGCGCGCGGCGCGTTTCGCCGTCGCGTCCGACCTCGCCGCGTCGGACCGCCCCCGCGTCTCGCTCGCGTTCGCGATGCTTCGCGCCCCCGCGTCGCTCGCGCGTCGGCCCTCGGCGCCCGGCGTCGCGCGTCGTCACCCCGCCCCCCCCCCCCC
>MDSW01208689.1_pt1 | contig 10378 bp, 7 predicted proteins | sample 811171 | NCBI WGS metagenome assembly MDSW01 (sample SAMN05326641, study PRJNA326480) | marine metagenome | isolation source: seawater | place: Atlantic Ocean: North West | collected 2012 | reverse complement strand
GTCCAACCTCCAGATGTTGAGGCATTCAGATAATGGTTTATTTTAGCTATGATCATCATAACAATGACGAATCCAAAAACACCGGATATGTCGAGAATCGCCTTTGCCAAACCAACTACAAGATTCAGATTTCCTTCTCCTTCAACATCTTCGAATTTGGCAGCCCAGAAGAAAATCAAATGGACGAGTAGAACCAATATAGAAAGAGCGTATTTTCCCGACATGGACATTAAAGCTGGACTTCCTTGCCAAATAGGAGTCTCCGATTCTGTCATCTCAGGAAATTTCTCTTTAACCTCATGGATATCCAATTGCGATCTAAAATTGTTTATTTTATCGTTCATAATTTCACCTAGTGTAGAACTCCCCAAGCATGTTCGGCATTACCATGAATCCATTCATAGTCACCTTCATTTCTGGTTCCCTCTGAATCTTTGTAATTTATCGAGATTACCTCCAGTGGGTATTCGTTGTAAGTCAGGTGACTGACCCATGAGGCCCTAGTGGGCTGATCGAAAATCCATCTAGCTCTGCTCACCGCCCTGACTCTGATTTTGGCACTTGATTCCTCGTTCCATACCCTTACCAAGAATTCTGGCAAAGGATTTCCTTTGTCATCTTTCATTGCATCCGGGGAATTTTGCTTCGATAGCTCAACGGTGCAGTTATCGAAATTCTGTGTCTTCCCAGTTTTACGATCGTGAAATACGCCAGTGCCTATATTGGGAGTTCTGAAGAAGTCTCTTAACCTCCAAGGTTCATCATCACGGGCTGACCACATTGGCGTCACATGAGGCATGAACCAATCCAGGTATGAGCCATCATCGAAATGCAGCATTCCCCAAAACCATGGAAATGATGGGGCTTGAACTGAAACTTTCTGGAAATATCCTGTGCCTTCCATGACCTCTCCATCTACCACGAGCTTGCACTTTGTCGCTTGAAGTCTGAGTATATCATAGCCCATCCCTAGGAAATAAACATTATTTCTGTAAGTTAGCTCACTGGGAGGGCCCCACCAGGGAGTTAGCTCAGCTTCGAATTTGGAGGGTGCCCCCTTGGAAACGGCTTCCTCGTCACTCGAGAGATTTATCCAAAATGATTTGTTTCCGGGTGCCATACCTATGGACATGTCCTGATCTATCAGAGGGACTACGGCTCCGGCCCCTTCGCCTTTTCCTTCACCAGGCCACAAAGGATGCGTATCGGAGATACTTGCCATCCTGCATTCTCTCTTGACTAGCGGCTCGAACATCTCCTTTCCGTCGAACCACCACGCACAGACCATTCCGGGTATTACATGCCCTCCATGCTCATCTACGTACATCCTCCCGCCTGGCTTCCACCAATGCCCGCTCACTCTAATTGCAGGTGTTTCTTTTGTCGACCAGAGGACCATTAACTGCTTTGACCTCCCTGGATTATCGGGATCCGGAATTAGAATTAGGGCCCACCACCACCACCATGAAAGTCTGCGAATAGGAGGCATCATATCCAGCCTCCACAGAGATGAGAAGTCTCCTTTGAAATGCGATAAATCTTCGCTCATGTGATCACATTATCTCCCTCTTACTGAAGACTGCGCTACCGATACCAATCATTGCAGCAGAAGTGCTTAGCAGAACAACTACTGAAGTTATTATTCCCATGTATGGGTTATTGGTGTCTAGTGTATGCACAGGAGGGGACCAAATCCACTCAAGACCTGTATCCAAGCTAAACGCATAAGACATCTGTGAGAATTGAATAGTGTCCGGCCATGAAGCCAGGACTATGGAGTCGATTAACTGCAAGCCCCAGTGTGAAACCGATAAAGATGCCACAGTAGAACTGGGCGATATTAAGGTGGTAAAGCCCATTGCAAACTCCCAAACGCCGATGACTATGCAGAGGTAGACGCCGTACTTGGGAAGGAGTAGACCTATTGTATTGAACAGCGAACCATATGCTGCGAGAACCAGAATAGTGGTGAATGCAATTCCAAGCCAAACAGGGAAGTCACCAATTCTTACTAAACTGTCCCCGGGCCCTATAACAGAGGTAATCAGGGCCATAAATAGTGATAGAAACAAAACGAAGATGGACACTACCACCAAATATCCTAAAACACGATATAGAATAAATTCGCCTCTGTGGATTGGTTTTGAGAGAAGGTAGTGTAGAGTCCCTCTCTCAGTTTCATCCCTGACCAAACCTAATGAAAGGAATAGGGGAAGGAATAGTCCGAGAAGAAGTACGAATGCTATCTTCCCAGTAGCTATGACAAACGTCCTATGGCCAGCCTCTCCAACATAGTTCTCATCCACAGGATCTTCATCAACTGAAGAGTCCGCATTTATCGAAATAACTTCTCCAGTTTCTGGATCAATTACCCATATCACATCACAGGGGATTCCATTCCCATTAGAATCTGGATTATGTGGCTCTTGCCACCACATGAGATCGCCATTGACATCGTTTTGTGTAAACCAATCAATTCTAAGACAGTCGCCATCGTCATCAATTCCTTGACTCCCTCCAGAGCCATCCCAGTCAATATCATCTTCGTCGATGTACATTTCCTTCGGATCTTTGGGGACTTCGAAGATTCCAGTTATGTACCCCCAAGAGAGGAAGTAATTCATTGGGACGCTTAGATTACCTTCGGCTGTGAACTTTCCATTGGTGACATATGTGCCATTTTCTAGTTGACATGCTGTTGAATAATCAGGCATCCAATCCTCGAACACCACTCCTCTAGTATCCGGACAAACAGTTACATCGTCCCAATCGATGATGTAGTCCCATTGCCCTCCCTTGTAATCAAAATCTATCCATGTAGACTCCAGATATGCCATACCTTCCCATGTTCTATTGCCTGAAATTTCCCTATTTTCATCATTCCAATCAATTTCTCCCTCGTAAATGTAAGTGCCGGACCCCGGGAATTGCTCGCCATCCCAGTCACTAGTCCCATATTTTCTCTCTTGCCCGAGGGGGTATCCGTCTCGATCCTCATCAACGCTGTCACCATCGTTATCCACTGGCTCAAATCCATCCCTGACTGCATCAATGTAGAATGCGAGAAGCATAATCATGAGTACTGCTCCCAAAGATAAAACAACCCATGTTGATATTTTGTGCCTGAGTTGCCTTATGGTCAATTCAACGACTGCCCCGGCCTTTCTGTCAAGCTTTGTCCAGACAGTCTCGGATAGTTGTCTTCCCTGAACATCCATTTTTAGCCACCTACTAGATATCCAAGAAGAGAGTCCAAATTGTCATCGGGATTCTCAACTGAAGTAACCTTGATTCCAGAGTTAACAATTGCACTTGGGAGAATTGCATGCGCTGCAGAAAGGTCTCCCGTTTGTATTTCCAGACAGCCTTCTTCGGGGAATCTGACCCCGTAAATCGGATCCTCAGAAATGAGTTCCTTGGCTAGCTTCCTAGGGGACTCCGTCTCCAACATAATCCTGTGAGGGTGCTTGTCAAGAAGGCCTCTTATGGCATGTAAATTACCCAGAGCTAGTAGCCTCCCATTGTGAAGTATGACAATCTGTTCAGTTATCCTCTCAATTTCTTCTAGAATATGACTAGAAACTATGACTGTCTTTCCCCTATTGCCGAGTTCCCTAATCACACTCATTATGCTAGTTCTTGCCAGAGGATCGCACCCATGAAGTGGCTCATCCAGAATAATTAAGTCTGGGTCATGGACCAATGCGTGGGCTATTTTCACCCTTTGACGCATTCCCTTGCTATATTTGCCGACCTCTTTATGCCTAACTTCACTGAGGCCAACAAAGTCCAAAACGTGCTCTGCCCGATTCTTGGCCTCCTCCCTAGTCATGCCATGTAATCTTGCCATAGTAGTTAGAAAATCGAGTGCTGTCATCCACTCATACAATGGTTCTGTCTCGCTAACATAGCCTACTCTTCTGAAAGGAGAAGTACTCTCCCAAGGATCTGTTCCAAAGAGCCTCACTGCTCCTTGGCTAGGCCTAAGTCTACCTAGTAGTAATTTGAATAATGTGGATTTTCCAGCTCCGTTAGGCCCTAGAACCCCTGTTACTCCACCGTCTATAGCTAATGACACATCATTGATGCCGATTACCTCGCCATACCATTTGGATACAGCCTCCAACATCACGGCTGGGGGATCTGATGTCATTCTCTTGTCACCTCCAAAGAGCTCACCCTACTTGTTAGCAGTATCAGGGACAAGAAGTTAATCAATAATATTGACACAACTGAGAATGATAAAGGAAGATCGTAATTTGATTCTATCCCAACTAGCCATTGTCCGATATTCGCGAGTCCGTCATAGGGACTTAGTATATAGAGAATCGAGGAATCGAATGTTGATTCTATGAGGAAGGCGACCATTTTTGTGCCATAGATAACTGCTAGGAATGCGACAGCGGCAAAGAATCTGCTTTGACTGATACTTGACAGGGCTAGTCCAATCGAAGTGTATGTGATCACTAGGAGAATTCCTGCCAAGAGGCCGCCCATGAAAATTGGAAATGTGTCGATAAGGAATGCCCATCCCTCGCCATTCAGAACTATGGCACTTGTGTAGTATACGATGTACGAGAATACGATAACGAATCCTAGAACCACAGCGCTGCTGAGATACTTCATTGCAGTGTAGTCCGTCCTGTTAACAGGCCTGGAGAAATATATCGCGCTAGTACCATTCCTTCTGTCATCAGAAATCATGCCTCCAACAACCAGTGCAGTCAGCAGTGGCCACATGCAGAGGTTTCTCGGGAAAAATCCCAAAACCTGCCCCCATAAATTGTATCTATTGATGCCCCACATTCTTGAGAGAACTTCACCGAAGCCCCCTTGTCCCCCCAATGATGCCAGAAAGAGCATCGCAACCGGTGAAATGGAGAATAGGAACACAATCAAAATTGTGAGTCTGACCATTGGGTGATAATATCTATGGCCCTTGCTTGTGAATAGGCCATATACATGGTGTCTAAAAATGGCGTAATTCCTAACCCATCTAGGCCCAAGAGAGCCCCTCCATGGACGATATGTCTGTTCGTAAATTGAGCCTTTGACCTCAGCCTTTTGCGCGACAGATGCAATTGCCTCTTCATCACCGTCTCCAGAGCCAAACGCTGATTCCATCCGGGTTGTTCCACCAGAAATATCAAGTTCGTCCTTCATGATCCTTCCCCCGTATATCTGGGAGTAATCAAGTCATCAGTCTGCTTTACATCCTCACCTAATTTATCCATAATTAACAAGAAAATATCTTCTAAATCCGGTTCGTAATCTGTCATTTTCCTGACTTGGACCTCTGCTTTAGCCGCTGCAGAGAGGATATCTGTATAGGTACTATCGTCAATCTTCGTCACTCTCATATTCCTCCCCATCCTCCTGACTGAGAGGTTGGAAGATATCAGTGCTTTTTCCATCCTTGAAGCTCCGCCCCAGACGGATATCTCAATTTCTTTCTCGACTTGACTGACCATGTCCTCAATGCTTCTATGGACAACTATCTTGCCCTTGTGAATCATCACTATTCTATCGCAGACTTGCTCTACGTCGTCCATTACGTGACTACTCATTAACACTGACCTCCCGCCTTCTGAGACTGTCTTCTTCAGTGTCTGTAGCATGAATTCTCTGGCTCTTTGGTCTAGGCCATTTGTTGGCTCATCGCAGATAAGTATGTCTGGGTCATGGATTAGAGCGCAAGCCAGTTTTGCAGCCTGCTTCATACCCGTGCTAAATGTCTCAATTTTCCTATATCTCTGATCTTTCAGCCCAACATATTGTAGAACTTCATGAGCCCTCTGAGTAGCAGAGTCAGGATTCATCCCTAGTAACTCGCCAGAATATCTGACTTGGTCTATCGCGGTCAGGCCTGGGTCCAGTGAATCGTACTCAGGCATGTAGCCTATCTTGGATCTTATCAGGGAGCCTTCTGTCTTGATATCATGGCCAAGGACCGAACCTTCTCCAGAAGTAGTTTTTATCAATCCAAGAAGGCACTTAAAGAATGTCGATTTACCTGCTCCATTGGGACCCAGTATTCCGATTGCGCCATGGGGGATTTCTAGATTTATATCATCCAAAGCGAGATGTGGGCCATACATCTTCTTCAGGGATTTGGCGGTAATAAGGAATCCTTCTGAGATACTTGAGTCCATATTAGTCACCCGACTCCCGTAGGGAGTCATAGGTGCCTCTGGAGGGCATCACTTGAATTAATCCCCGAATATATCGTTATTATTTGCCAGAATATGGGCTATTATTTCAAGAAGCCTTGCCTTATTTTTACAGCGATCCCCTTATTGAAACATGACATTTCCGATGATGTTGACGTGGGAACTCCGTGGGCAACTAGTTCTCCCTTCTCAGAAATTACCACGCATGGTTGACCCGGTGTGACGTGTGAGTCGGCCCCTGTAATGTATCCATGCATTACATTTCGGCCATTGCCGACAAATGGAATGGCGTCTTCTGCTATCATTACTCTCGGTATACCCGGGAAGTCATTTTCTTCGTCGGTACTGGCGGTACCGAAAGGTTCTGGAACCCCTTCGTTCAGCGAGTATAGTATTCTGGCGCCCTCAGCTGTCAGTGATATTCCTCCATCCTTCAGCCTGGGAGACAAGGCATGTACTCCGTCGAAACTAACATTCACCATTCTATCCGTATTTGAACGTCTTGACTCCATTGAGTCTGTGATTTTACATAGTTTGAGTGGATGAGTGGCACAGAAAACCGAAAGCTTGTCTACTACAGAGCATCTATCTAACCAAGATCTAATTTTTCTAATATCTGACGAGGATTCATCAATAGTTTCAGATGACTTGGAGATAACTATCTCTAAGTCTTCGAGACCCAGGTAAGAGATTTCATCGGAGGGCCGAATAAGATCGGTCTGGTCATCCCAAATATTGTCTGAGCCATCTAGATGACAGAATGGAGATACGTCTTCAAGGGAGTAAGGAATAGGGCCCAGAGGAGTAGAAATGAGGACAATCGTTCTCGGACATTCAATGAGATGATTAACGATCGCACCCATGGAGCTTTCCCTCCAAGGAGGAGGGAAATTGTCCAGTATCAGAACCTTGTCAGCAGGCCCCGTACTACCATCCCACCAGGATCCAGGAGGCCTCCATCTTAGAGAAATTAGAGCCATAAGATGAAGAATATGTGGCCTAGAGGCTAGATCATCCGACACTGACTCTCCTCCCTTTCTGATTGGATTGGTTGAGGCCATGATATCCAATAATGAACTCCCTACTTCCGATTCTTCTAGTTCCTCGAGCTGGTCAATCACCCATTCAAAGGCCTCTCTTAGTCTTGGAGATGCATGACTCCTTATCTCAGCTAGCTTCCAAATTGTTCCATTTCTTATCGCCTCCCTGCATCTGGAAAGTTCCGTCTGAGTTATCTCAAGATTGTGTCTGGCTAGTATCTCGGATCTCGCATCCTTTGACATTGAAAGAACCTCGCTTGGGCTTGTACCAAAAAGAGCCTCTGATGTGATTGGCCACTCTCTTAATCCTTGGACCTTTACAGTCCCTTCTGGAGTGAGTATCCTATCGTCACGAGCGAACAAGGCATAGGCTGCACTATCGAAAAGGTCCACTCCCAATGCTATTGAGAGCGGGAAAAGCATCGGATGGCCACAACCAAACATGTGAATTGGCTTATTTGGTGGTATTTGGGACTTGGCTGCCAAAATTATCGAAAACAATTCTTGGTATCTTTGTTGTTCCATTAGTGGAACTATTCCCCCTATCGGATGTATGGCAAATGTCGCTCCAGATTCGGACTCCCGGCTCATCAACTCTGCTGATCTGGCCCTCAGATCACCATACAAACCCCCTTGGATTGGACCATTGAGCAGTATTTCTTGTCCTGCCTCTGAGAGAGATTCTGAAACTCTACTGTACGTTTCGTCGACTGCATTTTCAGTTTCCTCTCTACTCATGTCTGGTCTTCCAAAAACATCTAGCATTGTCCCTACATCGACACCAATTTCTCTCTGGAATGAGACAATTTCTGAGGGAGAGACCTCGACATCCCCATACACATATGATTGAAAGGTTCCAGAATCAGTTACTATGGCGCCTGGGAAGTCTAGGAGTTTGTGGATTCCATCCTTTATAGCCGGAATGCTGAGCTTCTCATGTTTCCAAATAACATATGAATTGGTGATCAAGGCTTCTACCTCATACTTTTCCCACATTTCCCTTGGTTCGATGGTACGTAAATTTGGATTCACCACTGGAAGGAGCATTGGAGTGGAAACTACTCCATGATGGGTATGAAGCCTTCCAATCCTAGCGGCCCCATCCCTGCCTACGATTTCGAATTTTCCCCAATCTTGGGCTCTACACGCCTCTGGTTCTGGCCTCATATCATCTCACCGGCGACTAGTAGACGTCATCAACCCTCTCTATATCTTGATACTACTTCGATTGTCGCTTTTCCCCCACTCAGCTGCATGTGAACCGTGTCTCCAGTGTTTATTTTCATGATTGGGTCTTCATCGAAGCTATGTGCATAAGGGGTGCCCAAGAGAGATGCTGCAGGAAGTGTCAGAGGGCAGACATCGCTATTGATAATACCCATCGGGCCCCTGCCCGTGTAAATTAATCCCATCAGTACGAAGGGAGCGACTGTTGATCCCGATCCCTTCGGATAGATCAGTACAGTATTTTCAATAGGGGTCCCATCTAAAGGATGTCCCGGCTCCTCAATTTCTCCAGTATCTCTGTTTACGTAACCGAGATATGTTATTGGTACATCTGTTACTAGTGCCCTGCCTCTAATCGACCATTCTTCTTGACTTGGGATCCCATAGCCATGTGTTTGGAAATATCCGGTTGCCTCGATCTTTGAAGTAGGCATCATCTTCACATTCACCGAATCCAGTGTTGGCCTGGGGGAAGTCAGGAGCGTAGGATCAAAAGCATGCGCCACACATTCTTCGATCTTGGCGACACTTGTTGGCATCTTATTCAGGCCACTGGTTAGATAGTGCTCGGCCTTGAGGGAGTTCGTAAGCAAGTGGTTGTAATTTGCTCGATTATAAGGCGTGACTTCCGGGCATGTGTCTTTGAGAACCAGTGCTCCGCCCTCTTCCAGGATATCTAGAGTTCCGTCTGCCTCAATTAAATCGTAGTTATGAGAACTCACGAATACCCATAGCCTCTGATCCGGTATTCTCTCTCCGAGTTCCATCCTCGAACGCATAAATGCTGCAGTCATCCGAGCCTCTCCGACACTAGCTTGTGGACACCCGATCACAACAAGGTCTACTATTCCTTTGGGCGATAAATCGCGATACCTTTCTGTCAAATCTGACTGTTTGAAATGAAGGGTCCCCTGGAAATTTTTCACATCTGGGGCATCTTTAGTTAGGCCATCGGCCCATAGCATTGGACATCCGTAATTCGCTGCTGCTGCAGTCAACGCCTTCTTCATCTCAAACGAGGCATGTGGAAGGCCCTTGATTACGGGCATTGGACCCCATGGGAGTTTCCACTCTGGCTTGATCTGTTTTCCTATCCAATCGCCCAAGATGCTCCAGTCCGTCATCTCATCCATTTCACACTCGACATAGACGAGTATGTTTGGTACTCTATTTTTCTCAATGTGTAATCCCCATCTTGGAGCCCACCCAGTCAGAGCAGTCGCTAATGCGGAGAGCCCTGACTCCCTATTAGTAACTAGAGATGTATACGAATTAGAGAAGCAAACTGCATTCGACTCCGCCCATGACCCTATGCCTTCCTCATCATCTATGCCCCTATCATAGGGAGTACAAGAAAGGGTGGCATCGATTCCTAATTCAGAATATGAATGAACAATTTCAAATTGCTGCTCCAAGAATCCCGGATAGTCTATATCCATCTCCTCCATTTTCTCATGATCACATCCGGCGGAATTTAGAGTGGTTGGAATTGCTACCTTACCATTTGGGTCCCCGGATAAATCAGCCAGAAATCTCCTCAGACCGTGCCCCCCTGTTATCACGCTAACTCCTGATACATGGGCATGTGATGCTCTGATGAATTCCTTAGCGCCCGCAGTTGAAGCTAGGTCAACAACGAGTCTCGCTGCCTTCTGCTTGGTAGGGCCATGGTCGCCGTCAAGCATCGAAGCCAATTCTTCTGGGACGTCCATGCATTCGGACTAGCTAGGAGTCACTTCAAGATTGGTGTGTGAATGTATCCTGATTTGTGATAAATAGATGTAGAACATGGTCGGGAACTCCATATTATAACTACTGACTGATGGAAAATTATCGAAGATAGGCGGTTGGCATATGGAAGTTAAGAGGGCGTACGGAATATACCATGCAGACGGAGGGATTCTGGGAGAGCTATCATATGTGTGGGGGAAGATAAGGGGG
>MDSW01148217.1_pt1 | contig 10378 bp, 12 predicted proteins | sample 811171 | NCBI WGS metagenome assembly MDSW01 (sample SAMN05326641, study PRJNA326480) | marine metagenome | isolation source: seawater | place: Atlantic Ocean: North West | collected 2012 | reverse complement strand
TAGGAACGGAGAGATGGCAGAGCGGTTGAATGCACTGGTCTTGAAAACCAGCAAACCTTCGCGGGTTTCCAGGGTTCGAATCCCTGTCTCTCCGCCAGCTATCTGAGAGATTCTTTCTTCAAAAGACAATAAACATGTGACAAATTTCTTGCCTTGCATTAAAGTAAGCTTATTAATACAGCTCGTATGAAAGAATTCTATCAAAATATTAGCGATGCCCTTAACATGCTCTCTGGAATGGAAAGGGACCTAAATATAAGGCATTTCACTCCAAACGAGCTAAAGGTTTTTTATACAATTATTCTTCGCTCAGCGAATAAAGAAGAGGGCTCAAATATTACTGAAATTGTTGAGAATTCTCGCATGTCACGTTCTACCGTCTATAAAACCTTAAAGAAATTATCTACAGAAGGAATTATCCATCTTCATCAATCCGAAGAGGATGGTCGGGAGTCGTTGGTAGTTTTAAATAGCCTTTCTTAAGATTATCACCTCATCAGAATCACAAGAATGAAAAATTTATTTATTTATTCTCTAACAGCATTTGTTTTTTCATCTGTTTTATGGATTATATGGTCTTTTTTTACAGTGCAATCTGGAATTGTTCCTAACTGGATGGGAAGCCTCATGTACTTACCTCATGCTGCGAGAGTTTTGATGGTGGTATATTTTGGCTGGAGAGCTATACCCGGTCTCTATTTAGCGGAGTTGTGGGGCCCAAATTATTTGGCAGAAGAGGCATATGATTTTGCATTATGGATTCCATCAGCCATAAGCGTTTTATCGGTTTCAGCTGCATTATATTCCTTGAAATTTTTTGGATTCCCGCTTGGAACAACCATTCAAAGCCCCTTAAATAAAAGGAACTATAAGCATATAGGTTTAATAACAATGATATCTGCATTTTTTAATGCGTTATTAGTAAATGTTTATTTATCTAAAATTCATGCAAATTTTGAGACTGTAGATGCAGACATTACTCAGGTTCTTCGGTTTTTTATTGGGGATATGCTTGGTGTCTTAGTAGTTTTTATATTTCTCGCAACTTTTTTAAAACCAATTTTATCCAAATCTAGTAATTAACTTTAGGTGGATTGAATCCACTCATCAATAATATCTTCTAATATAAACAACGGGACTATGCCTTGATCAAGAACTATTGTGTGAAATTTTCTAATATCAAATCTTTCACCCATGGCATCTTGCGCTTTTTGCCTTAATTCTAAAATCTTTAACATGCCCATTTTATAGCTAGTTGCTTGACCAGGCCACACAATATATCGTTCAATTTCAACCCTTACCTCTGTATCCGACATGCCGGTTGTTTTTTTCATGTAATCCATGGCTTCTTCTCTAGTCCATTTTTTATAATGCATACCAGTATCGACAACCAATCTATTGGCTCTAAACATTTCGCTCTGTAATACCCCCAATTCATCAAATAGATTTTTAGTCATCCCAACCTCGACAGCTAATTGCTCTGAGTATAATGCCCAGCCTTCAGTAAATGCAGAGGTTCTATAACCCATCTTTCTGTAGAGAGTTAAGCTCTCATTTTCTTGATTAAGGGCGATTTGAAAATGATGGCCAGGAACTGCTTCATGGAAGGTAAGAGTTCTCATGCCGAATGTTGGCGTTTGTTTAATATCATATAAATTAGCATAAAATACGCCAGGGCGAGATCCATCTAGGCTTGGAGCTTGATAATAACCTCCAGCAGCAGTTTTTTCTGAATATTCTGGCACGGCTCTAACTTCTACAGGACTGATTGGAAATCTTTCAAAGTAAGGCCTGACATCTTCTTCTGCTTCCTTGACCATTTGATTGTAATCAGCAATAACAATTTGTTTTCGATCTGGAGTATCGGCATAAAGAAAATCTGGATTCTCATTTAGCTCATTCATCATCTCACCAACAGGTTTATTGACTTCATAACCCAATAAAATAAAGATTTCCTTCATTCGGTTTCCAATCCTTTCAACCTCAGAAAGGCCGATCTGATGGATTTCTTCGGCTGAATAGTCTGTAGTTGTGTAAGACCGTAGCCGTGATGCATAAAAAGCATCACCATTTGGTAAAGACCAAACGCCATGATGCTTATTTGACTGATCATAATTTTTTTCCATGTACTGCAGGATGGATTCATAGCCTGGCTTTACATCAGATTGAATAACCTCACTTAACTCGGCAAACAAAGCTTCTTTTTTCTCATTAGAGATATCTAACTCATTAACCTTTCTTATAAATACCTGCATTAATGGATTGTTATCATCTGTGAATGCAATTAATTCTTTTAGCTGCCTAATCACATGATCAAAGACAAACTTAGGAGCAAAAATACCTAATTTCTTTTGTTCTTCTAGCCAAATTAAATCTGAGCTCATAGAATCATCAAAGAGTCTAACTCTTTTTATGTAATCTGCAGCTTCTCTATAATTTCGTATGGGATGAGTGTCTGTCATGAATTCAACACCATTAAGATGATTGCCGCTGATTTGATTGAATGGATAAGAATGAAATCTGAAGTTCTCAAATCTATCGATGCTATTTTCAGTATCAAAAATAGCTATTTTTTGCGTTACCTTTTGAACATCTGTTAAGTCATCTGAGTTATATTTTTTGAGCATTTTAAGATGCTTTAAAGTATCTTGATAATTCTCTTCTCCGTCTTCCAAAGTTTCAATGCTTAGTTTTTGATTGTGTTTAAAAATTGCATTTATTGGATCAAAAATTCCAATGTATGTCATAAATTCAGGTGAATCCAATAGACTTAAAGTTAGTTCCTTGGCAAGATAATGATCAATTGAATGTGGCTTCATCAAAAATAAATTTATTAAATATAGGGATAAAATAGCCAGCCCACTTAATGCAAAATAGCCAATATACTTCAATAAATTTTTCATAATATTCCTTTGCCTAATGTAATATATTGATTTTACCATTTAACCAGCGATTTAGGCATGAAGAATCCATTTCACTTAGCTATACCCGTTAATGATTTAGTTACAGCAACTGATTTTTATGAAAACACACTTGGATGTCAGAGAGGCAGAGAAAGTGACTCTTGGATTGATTTCAACTTATTCGGTCACCAGCTTGTCTGCCATGTTGTTCAAGAAGTTAACAGAGCAAACACTAATCCAGTTGATGGAGATGATGTGCCAGTTCCACATTTTGGAGTTATCCTGAGCTTTAAACAGTTCAATGCATTAGCTCAGCAATTAAAAAAGAAAAATCAAATTTTTATTATTGAGCCCAAAATTCGTTTTGCAGATCAACCAGGTGAGCAGCGAACAATGTTTCTTAAAGATCCCAGTGGGAATGCGTTGGAATTTAAAGCCTTTAAAAACCTAGATAGTCTTTTTAGTTCCTAGGGTTTTTGCAATCCTTGGGTTGGAGCATTTACCTGAAGCTAATGATCTATATATACTAGTTCTTTTTTTAAAAATTGTTTCTTTAATAAACCAATTGTCACTTTCATCTCGGATATATATGTCTTCGTAGGTACCAGAAATATTTAATGTAATTTTCTTTAAAGTATCTATTAAGCTATATGACATAGACCAAAATCCTGAAGCTTCGTTGCTTGATAATAATTTGATAATCGGGTTTTTCCCTGCGTGTTGCTCGATAAGATGAGGGCGACAGGAATGCAATTCATATTTTTTTACCATTTCTTGTGCTGATGAGAAGATACCAAAATCTTCAAAATTTATATAAATGTTTTCAGCACAAAAACAGCTTAGAATATCAGTAGGTTTTTTTAAATCGCATGCATTCCAATATTCAGATTTTAAATTTTTTATCTTATATATTGCTCTAATTTTTTCAATTCTCTCATTAATGCTGGTAATACTATCCATTTATGACTATTTTGATGTATTTAATATATTTTAGCCAATAGTTGACTTGTATAAGATAATGTTATTAAATACTGTATAAATATACAGTATTTCAAAAATATGAATAACTTAATACATTTAAACTATTTAGATCCCATCTTCAATGAATACGAGGGATTTGTTGATAAAGATGCCGGGCTCAAGACTATTGCGTTCAAATATTTTGGTGCAGATATAAATGAAGCATCAGAATACTTAAAAGTTACTGATCTAAACCCTAATATAGCAAATAATAATTTCTCAATAATCTCTAGCAATACAACAGATACTTATTATCAACCTGAGTTAATTTAAATTACTTTTTAGAACTTAAAAAGTGTAAAATCACAAAAGTTTTCTTGTAATCTCCTTTTTGGTGTTTTTGTGATGCCAATTTAATTATGAAAAAAATTTTGTATATTACCTATGATGGGTTGCTTGAACCACTTGGGCAGTCTCAAGTTCTTGAATACCAAAAAAAACTTTCACAAAGGCATGATATTTTTATAATTAGCTTTGAAAAACTAACTCTCAATAAAAATAATGAGTTTCATAATTCAACCATTAAAATCCTCAAAGCATCCAATATAAATTGGTACAGACTTCAATATCATAAAAAACCATCTGGATTGGCGACTGCTTTTGATATATCAACTGGAATACTTCTCGCAAGTTTTTTAATCATTAGGTATAACATTAAAATTATTCATGCCCGAAGCTATGTTCCCAGCGTAATAGCTTTATTTATGAAGAAATTTATCGGATCTAAATTTATATTTGATATGAGAGGCTTCTGGGCCGATGAAAGAGTCGATGGGGGTTTATGGAAAAAAAATAGTTTGCTTTATAAATTAGCAAAATGGTTCGAATCTAAATTCATTATCAATGCAAATCACATAGTATCTCTTACCAGGTCCGCAATTAATGAAATGAATAAATTTGAATATGTTGATTGCAATATGCCTCCGCATACTGTTATCTCAACTTGTACAAACCTTAAAATGTTTTCTCATCAACCGAATAAGAGCAAAAATTTTACTCTTGGTTATGTTGGTTCGGTAGGAACTTGGTATGACTTTGATTCTGTGATAACTGCTTTTTTGGAATTATTAAAAATTATTCCAGATGCAACTCTTTTTATAGTCAATCAAAATGAACATAAATATATTTTAAAAAAACTTCTTGAAAATAATGTATCTATGAATCGATATAAATTAGTTAGCGCCAATCATTCAGAAGTCCCATTATTGATGAATCAAATGGATGCAGGAATTTTCTTTATAAAGCAGCATTTTTCAAAGACTGCTTCTGCGCCCACAAAACTCGGAGAATTCTTAGGCTGCGGTGTTCCATGTCTTACAAATAATAAAATAGGAGACATGCAATCAATTATTGATAAAGAGAATGTCGGAGTTTCTATTCCTGATTTTTCTCAAGAAAATATTAAATCAGGAATTCAAGATTTAATTCATATTGTCCAAACAACTAATATCTCAGAACAATGTGTTCGAACAGCTAATAAATATTTTTCATTAAATGATGGAGTTAAGAAATATGATGAAATCTACTCATCCTTATAAAGGTGTATTAAATGATTAATGTTCTTGGTTTAGCATTGTATGGACCTAAAGCAGCAAGTCATCGCTATAGGCTTAGTCAATACGTAGAAGGATTAGCAGACAGAAATATTAATCTTGAAGTACATCATTTGCTTGATGATGATTATCTTGAGAGTAAATTTACCGAGAAACCATTTTCAAAAATAAAACTTATTATTAGTGTTTTAAAAAGGTTAATGTTGATTTTTTCTTCGCGAAGATTTGATGTAACAATATTACACTGTGAATTATTACCATTTTTACCAGGTTGGTTAGAAGCATTTATTATGCCTAAACCCTATATTTTTGATTTTGACGATGCATGGCATTTAAGATATAAATTAGATCGTTCAAAAATTTTTAAAATTTTCTTAGAAAATAAAGTTGATAGGGTTATTAGGAGTGCATCAGCTGTTAATGCGGGTAACACATATCTATCAAAGTTTGCAGCAACTCATAATAAAAATATTAATATATTTCCTACAGTTCTGGATACAGAAGTTTACAAGCCTAACTCTCAATCAAAAAAAAATACTTTTACTGTTGGTTGGATCGGTTCTCCTTCAACTGCTCCTTACTTAAAGAGTCTTGTAATCCCATTAACTGAATTAGGTGCTGAGGGCCATGTTTCACTTCATGTCATCGGAGGAAAGGCCCCAGAAATTTCAAACATAGAAATACATGAAATACCCTGGAACAAAGATACTGAGGTAGAACTTATTAACCGATTTGATGTTGGAGTTATGCCTTTAATTGATGATGAATGGGCAAAAGGGAAATGTGCATTTAAGTTATTACAGTACATGGCATGTGGCCTACCTGTAGTTGCATCTAATGTTGGTGCAAATAAACAAGTTATTAATTCTGAAACAGGATTTTTGGTTGATACTGATCAAATGTGGTTAGAATCACTAAGGATATTAAGAGATAATCCCAATTTAAGAAAACAACTTGGAGCAGCGGGTAGAGAAAGAGTTGAAGAATTTTACTCACTTAGTTCAAACTTACCCTTGTTAGTAAAAACAATTAATGAATTAATTATTTAATTTAATTCTCTTTACTGGCTATTTGTTTACATTAATTATCAATATATAATTTTTAAAAGTGTCGCATATATAAATTATTAAGGGGATTTGTATATGCTTGTTTTAATACCCTTGCGCAGGAGGTGATCTTATTAGTATTTATATTAAATTAGGAAACGGAGGGTTTGCCTTTTGACAAGAGGTGAATTACCGAATTCGCCTATCAGACTTATCTAACTCTGATAGTTTGAAGCCTCCATCGGGAGGCTTCTTTTTTCTGATAATTTATATCTAAATTATCAACCTAAAGTTTTTTATTAGTTTAAAATTCTTCATCTTAATAATTGATCTTACTTAATGGAATTAAAAGACTGGATTTTGCTTACTGCATTGGCGGCTATTTGGGGCAGTGCTTTTATGTTCATAAAAATATCTGCTGTTGATTTTGGACCAATACCTTTAGTGACTCTGCGATTATTAATTGCAGGCATAGTTTTCATGCCTTTTTTATTAAGAAAGAAAAAAAGATCTTTATTTAAACCTTATTTGCCAGCAATTTTAATTATTGCAATTGTTAGTAATGCAATTCCTTTTACTATGTTTGCTTATGCTTCGCTTGGAGCAACCTCAAATATGCTTGGAATATTAAATGGCACAACAGCATTTTTAACTACTGTCATTGCATATTTTTGGTTAAAGGAATCAGTAACTTCAAAGCAGATAGTTGGACTGCTCCTTGGTTTTATCGGAGTATTGATTTTAGTCAATCCATCTAATGGTTCAACTACTTTTATTGCAAGTTTGTGCGCGATGATTGGCTCATTGTGTTATGCATTTAATGCTGCATATCTTCAAAAGTATCACTCAAATTCAGACAAAATAGTTCTTATAGGCTGGTCAATGCTATTTGGAGGTTTTTTTATGATCCCATTAGCTGCGTTCAACTTGCCAGATGCAATGCCTGATACAAATTCTATTCTTGCCTTATTTTGGTTAGCAGTTGTTTCAACTGGCGTAGGTTATTTAGCTTATGTTAGATTAATTGACAGAATTGGTGCTGTAAAGACAGTCACTCTTACATATCTTTTACCAGTTTTTAGTATTATCTGGGGCGCTATATTTCTGCAAGAAAAAATCACATCTATTATCCTTGGCGGATTTATCTTTGTTATGATGGGAATGTATTTTGCCAATACATCAAATAAATCAAAGTCATAATATTTATATGAGTTACACAGAAAAATTACTTTTAAAAGCAGACGAAGTTATTCCAAGAGTAACTTTAGAAGATTTTAACAATGATTCAAATTCAAAAGTAATGATAGATGTCCGACAGTATGAAGAGTTACAGGCCTCTGGCACAGTGCAGGGGTCACTTCATATACCTAAAGGTGTCATAGAATTTAGATTGAACAGTAATGATAAAATTTCATTTGATACTTCAGTCTATGTTTTTTGTGCGATTGGCGTAAGATCAGCAATTGCTGGGTATAATTTAAAAAAAGTTGGCTATCAAAAAGTTTTTAATTTAGTGGGATTTCAGGATATTCTAGATCAAGGGGCTGAGAAACAATTTTTAATTTAATTTAGGAGTAGTGCGTATGTTTAGTCACATTATGGTTGGAGCAAATGATATTGAGGCATCAAAAGTTTTTTATGATGCAATTTTAGGAGTGCTTGGAGCGAAGCCAGGCCTGTTATCTGAAAATTTAACTGGTCAAAAGAGATATATGTATTTTCTAGAGGGAAGCACTTTTTTAATTTCTGAACCAATTGATGGCAATCCCTCAACTCATGGTAATGGTTCTACGATTGGTTTTAATGTTCCGGATGAAGCAACAGGTGACTCATGGCATCAAACTGGACTTGAGAATGGAGGAACAGACTGCGAAGATCCTCCAGGCACAAGAGAAGGCATGGGTGTGAAAATGTATTTAGCTTACTTAAAAGATCCTTCTGGCAATAAGATCTGTGTTTTAAAGAGACTGGCTTAGAGCTTTTTAATAGCCTGCAGCTTGGCCATCTTTCCTGGTTTCTGAGGCGCCATAATAGACACCATTTTTTAACATGATAGCTTGGTAGCCACCAAAGATTCCTCTTTCATATTTAATATTATGGCCTTTAGAGGTCAATTCATCCTCTATGCTTTTTCCAAAGCCGCTTTCTATGCTTAATGTACCACCATCCATCATTATTTCATCTGTTGGTTGGGAAGATCCGCTGTGCACAATTCTAGGCGCATCTCCTGCTTCTTGAAGATTGAGACCAAAATCTATTATATTGATAAGTATTTGAGCATGCGCTTGAGGTTGAGTAGCGCCACCCATGACACCAAAACTCATAAATGGCTCACCATCCTTGGTCACGAACGCAGGAATAATTGTATGGAAAGGTCTTTTTCCCCCCTCTAGGGCATTTTTATGATTTTTGTCTAGGCTAAAGAGTTCACCTCTATCTTGTAGCATAAAACCAAGTCCTGTTGGCATCATGCCTGATCCCATACCTCGATAATTACTTTGGATCAAGGAAACCATGTTACCAAACTTATCTGCCACTGTGAGATAGATAGTATCGCCAGATTTTAAAACTCCTGCATCATCTTTTTCGGCAGCCTTATCTAAATTTATTAACTTAGCGCGCTCTTTTGCGTAAGATTTGGAGATTAATTCATTGACTGGAATGTCAGCAAAATTAGGATCAGCATAATATTTAGCTCTATCAGCAAACACTATTTTTTTGGTCTCTGTAAACAAATGAATGTATTCAGAGCTATATAAACCCATTTTTTTTAAATCATAATTTTCTAATATATTTAAAATTTGCAAGGCAGCAATCCCTTGGCCGTTTGGCGGCAATTCCCAAACATCATAACCTCGATAGTTCGATGAGACAGGCGGTGTCCACTCAGCATGAAACCCAGCTAGATCATCGTATGTTAAGAACCCCCCCTGAGACTGAACAAAATCCGCCATTGTTTCAGCTATTTTGCCTTCGTAAAAACCTGCTCTGCCTTTTTCTGCAATAGTTCTAAGAGTACTAGCTAGTTGAGGATTTTTAAAAATTTCTCCCTTTTTTGGCATTTTTCCATTTTTTACCCAAACCTCATTAAAGTTAGGATAGTTTTCAAAACGTTTTTGTGATCTGTCGAGATAGTAGGCAATTGTTTCAGTTACTGGAAAACCTTTTTCGGCGTATTCAATTGTTGGCTTAAACAAAGATTTAAATTTTAGGTTACCAAATTTCTCATGTAGTTTTACCCACCCATCGACAGCACCTGGAACTGTTACCGGTAAGGGACCATATGATGGGATCTTTGATAGACCTTGCTGTTTAAAATATTCTATCGATAAATTTTTTGGGGCAGGGCCACTGGCATTAAGACCATGGAGTTTTTTAGTTTTAGCATCCCAAATAATTGCAAACAAATCTCCTCCAATACCATTGCCTGTTGGCTCCATCAGCCCTAAGGCAATATTTGCAGCTATGGCTGCATCTACAGCTGTTCCACCTTGCTTGAGAATATCTAAACCAATTTGAGTGGCAAGTGGATGACTGGTTGCCACCATACCATTTTGACCAATAACTTCTGATCTACTGGCAAATTTTTCACCAGTGATCCGATCATATCCATATCCTGTGATAGTCATAGTTATTAATAGTATAAATCCAAGCGCTTTATTCATCATATTTAATGAGTCTATTATATTTATTATTGGCACGCCCGGAGAGATTCGAACTCCCGACCCCTTGGTTCGAAGCCAAGTACTCTATCCAGCTGAGCTACGGGCGCATATTTTTTTTGTGGTTAATTATAAGAGCATTAAATATATTTTGGTAAAAACCTTCAAGACGCTAAATTTGTCAGTTAGCCTTT
>MDSW01041671.1_pt1 | contig 10378 bp, 10 predicted proteins | sample 811171 | NCBI WGS metagenome assembly MDSW01 (sample SAMN05326641, study PRJNA326480) | marine metagenome | isolation source: seawater | place: Atlantic Ocean: North West | collected 2012 | reverse complement strand
TTTAAACTTATTATTTTTTTAAAAATTCGTATTAAATATTAAATGAAAGCAAATATAATTAGTAAATATAGATACTTTATAATAGTATTTTAAAACACAAATAAAATGTATTAAAATAAAATCAGATATGAAACCAATTCAGTACTATAACCATCTATTTAAATCATTAATCAAATACAAACAACAACCTTCATACTTTATTTATTATCCTACTAGTAGATGTAACTTAAAATGCTCACATTGCTTTTATCACGATAGTCTTAATAAAAAACACAAAGAACTTTCAATTGATGAACTCTATAAAATTACTAAAAGTATGAGTCCTATTTTACATTTGATTTTAACTGGTGGAGAGCCTTATTTAAGAAATGATCTAGATCAAATTGTGAAAATTTTTTACGAAAATACAAGAGTTCCAATAATTAGTATACCTTCAAATGGCTGGTATTTAGAAAAAATGGATAAACAGATTAGAAATATGATGGATTGGTGTCCATCATTAACCTTAAATCAACAAATATCAATCGATGGTATTGGTGCCGATCATGATAGAATTAGAATGGACAAACAAGTGAATAATGGTGCAAATTCTTTTGAAAGAGCTGTCCTGACAATAAGGCATCTTAAAAAATTACAAAAGATTTATAACAGGATTAATATTGGTATAATTATTACATTTACAAATCAAAATCAGCATAAGTTTAGAGATATTATAGAGGAAATTTACTTATTATCGAAACCAGACAATATAGCAATAAACTTAGTAAGGGGAGATCCAAAAGAGAAAGTTAATTTAGACTTAGATATAAATCTTTATAAAAAAGCTGTAGAATTTAGAGATAGTCTGTTTTACGAAAAAAAAATGTCTGGTCACACAAAATTTGTTGGTAATAAATTTGCTACAGCGGCACGTATCATGCTAAACGAACTTGTCAGTAAAACTTTTGAAAAGAATAATTATAACACACCTTGTTATGCAGGTAATCTAAGTGGCGTGATGTATAGTGAGGGAGACATTTTTCCATGTGAAATTTTAGATAATACACACAAAATCGGAAATATAAGAGATTTCCAATTAAACTTCAAAAAACTTTGGCTTTCAAAGAAGGCAAAAGAAGAAGTTAAGTTTATTAGAAAAACTAAATGTTTTTGTACTCATGAATGTTTTAATATGGTCAATATACTATTTAATCCAAAATTTTATCATAAAATTTTAAAAAAATCGATATCAGTTTCATAATTTAATTATGAATTATAAGATTTCTATAATCATACCTTTTTTCTATAAAGAAAAGAGCAATGATAAGGAAATTGAATTTTCTTTAAAATCATTTGATAAATGTTTACTAGCAATTTCAAAATCTAAGTATAAAAATTATGAAGTAATTCTTGTTTCTGACAATAGTAGTAAAGCTTCCATAAATATAGCAAAAAAGTATCCATACAAAATCAAAAAACTTAAAAAAAATTATGGTGCTGCTTTTGCAAGAAATGCGGGTGCTAAATTATCAAGAGGAAATATTTTATTATTTATAGACTCTGATGTTGAAATTAAAAATAACGCTATGAATATAATCAATCAATATAATAATAAAAAAAATAATTATGGTATATTGCAAGGAGTTTATTCTCACACACCTAACTATGAAAATCCTGCAACTCAATATTTAATGAGTTATCATTGTTATTATCTTTTTTTAGAAACCAAAAAACAAAAGTTTACGGAGTCTTTATGCTCTTGTTTTGTAGCAATTAAAAAAGATATATTTGTTAAAAATGGAGGATTCGACATTAATTTTAAAAATGCTGATCCAGAGGATATCGACCTTGGATATAGATTAATAGACAAAGGTTTTAAAATAAGTTTAGAAAAACAACTCAAATCTACACATCATATAAATCTTTCAACAGGGTCTTTTATAAAAAGAACTTTAAAAATGCATACTAACGAAATGAAAATGTATTTAAGAAATAAAAACATATCAATGAAAATAGGGCAATCAAATTATACCTCAGTGATTTTAGGTATGTTTCTAATTTTTTTAAAAGTAAGTCTATTTACAATGAATTTCTTTTACACTATTCCACACTTTGGAAAGTTATTAATTACAATTTTGGCTATTTTTCTATTATTGCACTTTAATTTTTTAAAATTTATTTTTAATTCAAAGGGTTTTTTTGTGACATGTAATACAATATTTTATATTTTCTTACACAGAATTTTATTCATAATTTGTTTTTTCAAAGGAATATTTGATTTTTATATTCTTGGGAACAAATATTAAATTCAAAACTAATCAATTTTGATCATTTAATTTAAAAACTATTATTTTAGAAATTCTTATTGATCACAAATCTATTATAAAACTATTAGTATTTTAAAAAAACTTTTAATATATCTAACACATAAATATAAATGAAAAAAAAAAATACAATTATAACAATAACAATTTGTACAATATTAGTTATTTTTTTTTTTAAAGATAATTTAAAACAAAAACTTAAATATTCAAAAATAATAAATGAAATTTTTGCAATTGCATTATTCTTTGATGGAAAATATGAATTTTCAAAAGAAGTATTAAGAAGTGATTTTAATAATTACTTATTAGATGAAGAATATGTTGAAATTAAAGAAGTTCGTAAAAATTTTGAATTTGTATCGATAAATAATTTAGATAAAATTTTTCTTGCAAAGTACTATAATGTTGAACATTACGGAATTTTGCATAAATCAAATACTCAAAATTCTAAAAAATTGTTAATTTATTTTCAAGGGCATGGAGGAACGCCACATAAATTTGATTATTTTAATAAGATCAAAGATCACTATATAAATAATGGATTTGACGTATTCGCTTTAGCAATGTCCGATAAAGGTTTTAATAAAAATGCTTTAAGTTTTCCTGGACATGATAAAAAAATTAAAAATCATTCTACTTTTAAAAATTTTTTTGATCCAAATAATCCAAAAAAGAAACCATTAAGTCTTATGCTATCAGGAAATTTTTATTTGATTAAATATTTGATTAATCAAAATAAATATGAAAATATTTACCTTGTTGGAATTTCAGGTGGTGGTTGGTATGCTACTTTTATGGCTGCTTTAATTCCAGAAATAGAAAAATCATATTCTTTTGCTGGAACATTTCCAAAAATGCTTTCGATATTTAAAATTAATCGTGGTGACTGGGAACAAAGTGAAAGCCAAATTTATAAAAAAATTGATTATTGGAATTTATATAAATTATCAACTCTAGATAAACAATATAAAAAAAATAGATTTCACTATCAAATTTATAATAAAAATGATCCTTGTTGTTTTATGAGTCCATATGCTGACATGATGTATTCAGCAGTAAATAAAATTAATGATACTAATTTTAAAGTATTCTTAAGAGATCTCAATGTTCATGAAATAGATAAAGAATTTCTTTTTGAAGATCTCAAGTAATCAAAAGATGAAATGGTCATTTACAGAATTACCTTAATCGTTGTCTAATTTATTTTTTTTCTAATAAAGTATTAAAAAAATTTATTTCAGAGTTTTGACTTAAATTTTCATTGTCTCTGTAGTGTATAAATTTTTTTAATAAGTTGCCCCTCATTGAGCAATAGTTTAGGTTTTCGTCACAAAAAAATTTTCCTGGTTCAAAAACTGTTAAATTTTCGTAACTTTCAGCTAATGTGTTAAAAACTTTTTTTAAATCATAAATTTGATCTATGTATTCTGAATATTTAATAATACAACTTTGATTGTTTAAAAAGCACGAATTAGGACTATTGTAAAATCTAGGTAAAGGCAAAATAAATACAAAATTTAAATCAGATCTATTTTGAAATTTTTTTAAAAAAGTATTTAAATCTTTAAATAAAATATCATAAGCCAAATTCTCATTAATTATTTGATTATCTTTATTTAAAATTAATTGTGTTTTAAAATACCAATTATACCAAGAAGAAATTAGAATAATTTTACTTTTATTTAAATTTTTGCTTTCTTCTAATACTCTAATAATCTCCTTAAATTTTTCTGAACAGTCTTTTGGCTCTTCAAATTTTAAATAATATTTCAAAAAATTTATGTGTTTCAATTGACTTGAAAATAAACATTGTTTTTTAACATTAGAATAAGCTAAAAAAAAATTTTCTAAATTATTTATTGATGCTAAATACTGTTGCATTTGTGTATCACCAATAATAAAGATTGGTTTTTTTCCATTAGATAAGCATTTGTTTTCTCCATTTAAACATTTTTCTTTATATATCTTGTTTAATTTATTTTGATCAAGATTCATTTTTGTAAAGTGATTTTTTAAGAAAAAATTTTTTGACAAAATATAATGTAAATTAAAATTTTTATCACTCTTATGGATAAGTATTGTCAGAGAATTTGCAAAATAAAGAAAAGTTAAAACCATTATATAAATAGGTAAAATTAATTTAATAGGTGTTTTGAATTTTATAATTTTTTTTGTTGGAGTAAAAATTAGTAATACTAAAAAGATAATATAAATAGAGATATTTATACTTATGTAATAATTGATTATTGAAAGAATAAATATAACTAAAGTTATGCGATTATATTTAATCAATAATGTATTCGTCAAATAACTTTTAAATAAAAAAATAATCCAAAGTTTGTCAAATGGTAAGAAGTTAAGATTTATTCTAAACAGATTAAATATAAAATAAAAAAAACTTAAAATAAAAATAATATTAAAAATATAAATTATTTTTTTATTTGAGTTTTCATAAATTAAATAAAAAATATATATTTGAAATATAAGAGGAAAAAAAATATTTAAACTAAAGATATTACTTTTTAAAAATGAATATGTGTCAAAAAAAGAAAATTCTACCCAAAAATTGCTGAGAAAAAAAAACTGGAGTAAATTAATTTTTAAATAATTATTAAAAGAAGATAAATCTGAAAATAAAAAAATTAAAATTAAAGTAATTGTATTTATAGATATATGTTCATAAATTATTTGATCTAAATTTTTTAGACTTTTTTTTAAAAGCATTTCTCAACTGAGTTGCAGTATTTACTAAATCTTATTCTAGTAAAAGGTAAAATTTCCTCTATTATATCTTTTGGATATTCAAATGAACTTTTAATTTCTGCAACTATTTTGTTATCTCTAAAAACTCTATTATTATTATATTTCTGATACTCAATATTTTGATCTAAAGTAATTCTTAAATTTTTTAATGAGTAATAAGATCTAATATAAGATACAATTGTAACTGGTTTTAGTTGACCATATTCGGAGTCTATAAAACCATTCAATATTTTTTTATCTATATTTTTTTTGGAAGTCTTGTATCTGCCTTCAGCAGAATTTATTTTTACTTCATATTGTAATTTTCTCTTATCTTCATCGTAATATCTTATTCTTACTTTTTTTCTAGGAACTAAGCCTTCAATAGAATGTTTATACATATCAAAATTTTTATTATCAAAATAAATTGAACTTATTTTTCTATCTATAAATATTTTTTCAGCTTTTTCTTTATTTAAATATTCTTTAAATAAAAATAATTTTGATTTGTTCAAGTGTAGTTTTTCTTCGTTCCTAAAAGACATTATTGTTATATATATTTCCTGGATCAATTAATTTGATGTCATTATCACAATTCTCATTCATGATATTTAATTTGGATCCCATGAACTCTTTTTTTTTCCTATACATAGCTACACAATAATCTGTTTTTTCAGCTTTTAAATATTTGATAAATGTTTCACTTTTATCTTTAACTGCAATATTTATATTGGAGTCACTTGAATAAAAATTATTAATTTTGACATAGCTTGTTTCTCCAACGGATAGAGCTTTATCTCCACACTTATAAGAATTTATACTATCAATTATATAATTTCCAAATGAGAAATCTAAACAGTCATTTAAAGAATTATTAACTAAAATTTTTTTAATTTCTAAATTGGAAAAATCAAAATCGACACCGTCTGAAAATGAATTATTTGACACAATTTTAATAACATTTCCATTTGATCTTACAAAGTTAATCGAGTCTTCGCAAATTGAATTACTTATTTCAACCTCTAATTTACTCAATGTAATATCATAAAAATTTATGCATCCATTTAAACTAGTCTCACTTTTAAAATTTTTCAAAGAGCCTTTGTTTAAATAATTAATTTTCATATTCTCTAGTAAGCCACCAGTGAAAATTACTTTAGGGTTTTTATCCGTGTATATATTTATAATATTTTTATTGATATCTAATTTTGTATCTTTTGAAAAAATTATTTTAGTATTTTCTAATATTTTTTTTTTCCATTTTTTTTGATCATCAAAATTTTCTATTTGCTCATTTATATTTTTATATCCTATAAAAATTACATATTTTCCGTTTTTTTTTAATCTTTGATTAAATAATTTTTTAATATCTTTAAGATTTAATTTATAAATTTTGCAATCATTTATTTGACAAAATTCAAATTTATCCTCTTCGACATAATAAGAAGTAATTATATCTTCTTTACCAAGAATTTTATCAATATCGTCTCTTGAAATTTTAATTTTTTCATTTTTTTTTATTTTACTTTTATTAATTTTAATTGAATTTAGTCTTCTCTTAATTTTATCTAAATTTTTTCTTATTTCTTTTTTAGAAATATTAATTCCTCTTTCAAATAAATCCTGCTCTATTTTTTGGATATTTATATTATTTAAATGTTTAATTAAACTATCAATTTTTTCGATTTCTTCGATATTTATATATGAATAATTAATTTTATTTGGGGTTTGTAAGAATGACGTTGATCCATCATTATAAATTAGATCGAGTTTTTTAAATATTGGATCATAATAAAATCTTACATCATTTACTGATAATGAATTAAATGCACCAAAAGCATTCATTAATAACCTAAATTTTTTAACTTCTTCTAACTTAATGTGACCATTAACTAGAGAATAATTAAATTTTAAATGAGGGTCATCATTTAAATCGCTAATAGTTGTATTAGAAATAAATAACCTATTTGCGAGAGTTATAGCTTCGACAGACCTTTGAATTTGTTTAATATTATTTTGTTTGATCCAATTTGAATTTTCTAATCTTGCAAAAATCAAGTGTTTTTTATTTTTATTAAAAAAAAATCTTTCATCACCTCTTATAATTGGTCCCTCTACTCTATTATTTCTTTCTAAAAATTCCTTATTTAAATTCTCATAAAAGAGGTATTTTTTATTAATATTAAACATTTCTAAATCTATTAAATTGACTTCTGGTGATAATAAATTTAGGTGCTTTAATATTGTAGAAATAAAAATTTCATTATCACTTTTTCTTGTATTGGGAAGTAAAAGTTTAAAATCATTAAAAGTATTTACATTATCTTTTATTCTTATATCTAAACTTGAGATTAAAACGTTATCAACTATGTCAATATGATCTTTATTGTCTCCATTCAATCTCATTCTACCTTTTATTAAACAATCAATATTTTCATTACTGGAAATAACAAAATTAATATCATAATTTTTTTTATATTTATTTGAGATAAATTGATTAGGTGATTTATAAGCATCAAGAAGATTTTTTAACCAATTTCTTCCATCAAATGTATTTATTTTAAATTTTTTTAAATTAGAATTTAAATAATAAGTTTCACCATTACAATATGGCTCTATTCTGTCAATATTTGCTAAAACTGGTTTTAAAGTGAAAAAAAATACAAAAAAAAAAAATATCTATACATAATCTACCCTAACAGATTTTATTTTTTTGTCATTTGCATATTCATTATATATATTTTCAATAATTTTTTTTTCAGTTGAGTTAAGACTATATAAATAATTACCATTATCTTTCTCAAATGCGACATGTGCTAAAAACTTAGACTGATCTAACTTTAAAATTTTTTCATTAGATATTATTTCAATTGAATTCAGCTGTTCACCTTCAGTAAAAGATAAATTTAAATTATTTTTTCCAATCAAAATAGTATTTCTAAATATATGAGAAAATAATGTTAATATAATTATACCAATAGTTAGTGTTATACCCCATTTTATATTTACTGAATTTGCAATTCCAATAGTGATTAAAGCAAAGTAAATAACAAGTTCTAAAGAATTTTTTACAGGATTTCTAAATCTTACTATTGATAACGCACCCACCATACCCAAAGATAAAGCAATATTATTAGAAATTACTTTTGTGATAACGAAAGTAATTAATGGTAGTATAAGAAATGTTAAAGTTGAATGAAAATTTTCAACCCATTTCTGTCGTGAAAACATTAGGGTATATTTAATCATTATACCACTTCCAACACAAGCCATCATTCCTAGTAGTGCATTTATCTCAGATTGTTCAAGTGTCATCATATTTTATTCTATATAATATTCTTAAAAATTATATATTAAATTTATTTCAAATTAACAATGAATCATCATAGAAAAAAATTCTCTATACTAATTTCAAGCTGTGATAAATATTCAGATTTATGGCTACCAATAGGAAATTTGTATAAAAAATATTGGAGAAAATGTCCATATAAGATTTTTCTATTAACAGAAAATTTGAATTTCAAAAAAATCACCAAACTTAATACAAATATCAAAACTATAAATGTAAATTCCAGATCTTGGTCCAAAAGACTAAAATTTGCACTTAAATCAAACAAAATAAAAAGCAGAGACGTATTGCTGGTTTTAGATGATTTTTTTATTCAATCAAAAGTATCCAATAATTTGATAAATTATTACTATTATCAATTTATTAAATATAGAATGCAAATGTTAAGGATAGTAGCTAGACCAAGCCCAAAGAAAAAAAACAAAATCATAAACAATATTGGAAAAATAGATAGATTTGATAAATATGTAATTTCAACACAAGCAGCATTTTGGAATAAAAATGTATTAATAAATCAACTTAAAAATAATGAAAATATTTGGGAATTTGAAATTAATGGTAGTAAAAGAATTCAAAACAAAAAAATCAATTTTTTTGGAGTTTATAAAGATATACTTCCCTACAAACATCATGTTATTGAAAGAGGAAAATGGTTTCCTTGGTATTTTCAAAAGTTTAAAAAAATGAAGATTGGAATTTCAGAAAAAAGGCCGAAATTGAATTTTATAGAAACCTTAATTTGGTTATTCAAAAAATTTATTTTAATTTATTTAATAAAATTAATTATTTTTTTTAGAAATATATTTAAATAAATTAATTGTTTCCTTAAGAAAGATTTTCTTTCCCATTTCTCAAAACTTAGAAAATCAAAATTTTTTGATAACATGCTTAGATTTTTTTCAAGATTTTTTAAATCTCCGATTAATGAATATCCAAATCTGCACCAGTTATCATCACAGGCTTTAATTAAATTTTTAAAATTGTAATAATTAAAAACTCCAATTAATTCATATTCACTTACTGGATTGTTTACACTTGTATTCATCAAATGAATAATACTATTGATCCATTCTTTACTAAATTTTTTTTCAATTCTATTTTTTAACATTTTTACCCAAGAAACCTTTGTAATCATACACTGAGTTATAAATGAAAAATTTGGATGATCATAACCTAAAAGTTTTTTATTTAAAATATAGTAACTATTATTTTTTTCATTAGATCTATAGTATTTAATTTTATTTCCTAAAAAAAAATTTATTTTTTTAAGTGGTATTGTGTCGGAGTCCCAAATTAATACATAATCATGTTTTGATTTAATACAAAATACAAGTTTAATTAAATTTTGTTTTATCCAATTAATTCTTTTTTTATTTTTATTAAATTTTTTTTCTAAAAGTATTAAATTTTTTTTGAAATATAATTATCTTCAGAAATGACTCTGTATTTTTTATTAGTAAATTGTTTAAATAAATTAATCTGATCTTTTGGTACAACTAAAGTATAACAATCTGCCTCAATATATTTTGGAATATAATTTGTGGCTTTTTTCCATACTTTGAGGTGTTTTTTTTCACACAATGAAACAATTTCTATTTTTTTTTTCAATTAATTTTTATTTTTCAATATTTCAGCTTTTGCAGCTGCTAATCTTGCAACTGGTACTCTATAAGGTGAGCAAGAAACATAGTTTAATCCTATAGAGGCACAAAAAAATATACTTTCTGGATCTCCTCCATGTTCTCCGCAAATCCCAAGTTTTATATTTTTATTTTGACTCTTTCCTTTTTCAACTGCTATTTTTATTAAATCCCCAACTCCATCATCAATCGAAATAAATGGATCAATTGAAAATATTCTATTATCTAAATAATCGTTTAAAAATTTTCCACTATCATCTCTGCTTATTCCAAATGTAGTTTGAGTTAAATCGTTAGTTCCAAAACTAAAAAATTCAGCATGTTTTGCAATATCTTTGGCTTTG
>MDSW01098872.1_pt1 | contig 10380 bp, 7 predicted proteins | sample 811171 | NCBI WGS metagenome assembly MDSW01 (sample SAMN05326641, study PRJNA326480) | marine metagenome | isolation source: seawater | place: Atlantic Ocean: North West | collected 2012 | reverse complement strand
GTGCAGAGTCAATTTATATTCGCAGACTACCACTATGCGACAATTTCATTATACCACTAGATATAGTATGTCAAGTTTATTCTTCTACTAAACCTAGTACCCTACGACCTCTTCTAGCAGCACCTGTTAATGGTGTAGACAATGACTGTTCTTCAGCTTCTAATCTTCGTATTCTTTCTCTTTCTTCTGCAGAACCAAATACTTGTGCTTGTATAAATTCTTCTATATCATATCCAGGTCTATCTACTAAACCTTCTGGAGTTACACCTTCTTCTACTTCTACTGGCTCTGTATCAAACCTTCTAGTTAGTGTTGCTAACCTAGGTACTTCTGCTTCTGCTTGTGCAAATAACTGTCTAGCTTGTGATTGTGTTAATCCAGCTCTTTCTAATGCTTGTGCTTCATCTGGACTTAATGCAAACCCTCTAGCAGCAGCTTCGCCACCAATTTGAGCTTGTGTAATTCTACCTTCTATAATCGCTTCCCCTACTGCAGGGTCTATTATTGATGCAAATATTTGATTATCATTTAGTTCCATACCAAAATTATTTCTATAGTACTCTTTTACAGCAGGAACATTTTCTACAATCCCTGACCTTGCTGCTTCCACTCTTGCTCTAAACTCATTAGGTGCAACACCTACTTCAATTAAATCAGCAAATGTATCTTGGAAATATTCTGGGTTTAATCCATAATCTTCTAATGTCAAACCAAACGATTCTTTTACTGCTGCGTAATCTTGTTCGCTTAGTCTTACTGTTCCATCATCTCTTATGTTTTTAGGAAATACTTGTGCATACTCTGGATTTTTTCTAACTTCAGCAATAGCAATATCTGCATTTTGTGTTTCTGCAAAACTATCTGCATAAACTTGTATTAATGATTCAGGTAACCAAGGAAGTAATGCTCTTGCCTGTCTTAAAAACTCGTCCATTATACTATTCTCCTTACGCCACCAGCACCAAATTTGCCTACCATACTAGACAATACTTGGTTCTTAATCTTGTCTGAACCACCATCTTTTAATCCTGCATCATATAATAATTTCGTTGCTTTAGCTACATCATTACTTTTCACAACATCTTGAAACAGAGTAGATGTTTCATCTACTGTTCCACCCCAAGTATTAGTTGTAAAACCTCGCCAAGGTGCAGCTATTTCTTCATAAGTTAGTTCATCATTATAACCTGGATATAAACCTTTTTTCATATTTAACAAAGTATCTTTAATATTTATCTCTGCATCTGGGTCATTTCTTACCATACTTGCCCATTTATTTATTTGCATATCAGTAATATTTGCACCAAAAACTGGTCCTAAGTATTCTTTCACAAGCCTCTTAACTTGTGATTCCCCAGCTCTAGTTGTGTCATAATCTATTTCTCCAGATGTAATGAAAGTATCTAAATCAGTATCCAAATCAGCTTCTAGTGTAGGGTCAGACAAAATTGTTATTTGGTCTGATGTATATGCTTCTGACCATAAACCTGTTGTAAATTTTTCTGATACCCAGTTAACTAATTCTTCAGAAGGGTTTGATATACCAGACTGTACCATTAAGTTTTCTATAGCTAATCTATCATCTTCTATTTTTCTTTGTGCATCTGCTGTAAGAACACCTGTAAAATCTGTAGTTCCAGACTGTGCTAATAATAACCAATCTCTTTCTTCTTGTGTATGTGTTCTCCACCATTGAGTAGATTGCCACTCTGCATCTGTAACTGTTCTACCTTCTAATGTAGCTTCAGCTAATAACAAAACCATTTCTTCATCAGCTAACCAAGGTCTTATCTTAGATTCTTTTGCAACTGTATCTACGAAAGAAACCCAAGGACTTTGCTCAGGATTGTAAATATTTGGGTCTGTTAATTCTAAAGAATCACCAAATCTTATAGCACTATTCCATTGTGCAGAGGTAGGACTCTTAATACTTTCCTGTACTCCTGGAAACTCTACAGGACCAAATATGTTTTCTAAATCTTGTAAACTTGTATCGTAATATATTGGAGTGCCTGTTCCTGGTATGTAATAAACTATATAATAATTACCATCTACATTCCAATATTCAGCACCTGTTGGTATAGGCATATCTCTTTTATCAATACCTGTATATATAGAACCATCTTCGTTCTTAATTACTACTTCACCATCTTCGCCAACAGTAGAATAATCTTTAGTATCGTAGTTAGTATTACCTACACCTACTACACTTTCTCTTTCATTAGTTGGTGTAGATGCGTCTTCACCACCATAGTCACCAGGATAATCTGGTGTTAAAGGTTCTGATTTACTTGCACCAATGTAGCCTTCACGTCCTGGAATTTGACCAGCAATAAGTCTATCGTATTCAGACATTGTATAACCATTACGTTTGTCTGCCTCTGTAAACTCTGTATTAGCTGTTGTTCTAGCTCCATTAGGTCCATAAACTACTACTTGTGCCATATTATCTCATCAAACTTTCTGATAGTGCTTTTAGCATATTTGCATACATATCGTGCAAATTCTGCTTCTCTTTACTATCATACTCTACTTTTGCTGGTTTATCTTTAGCTTTACTGTAAATGGGGTTTCTTTTAAATAATTCTTGTTCTCTTCTAGTTCTAGGATTATCTATAAAAGACTTTGACAAATCATTATATAGTTTAGTCCAGACCATATTTAGCTCACTATTGTTTTGCTCTGGTTCTGCAGTTGATAGTGGCAGAGAACCTGGAACAAATGTTTCACTAGGTGTTGGTATTCCTCTGTCAGGGTCTTGAACTTCTTCTTCTGGTTTGTCTGGTGTAGAAAAAAATAATTCTAACTCTTGTTCTTTTCTATCTTCTAATCCAGGAAAATCTTTTACTGCTTCTGATATAGTTTCAGACCATTCTTTTCTAATCTTATCTTCATCACCACTACCTATTGCTCTCCACAATGCACCACCACTCATTTTCTCTGGCCTGTTCATAGTTGCAAATACTAAACCATCAAACTGTTCTTGTGTAAGTTCAACATCAAATGACTTCATTCTATTATTTACAATATCTACATACTGTTGTAAATCTTTTTTAAGTATTTCTACTGCTTCTTCTTTGGTTACAGTATCCCCTATTTTTATAATCTCATCATCATCTCTAGCAGCGTTAGTATGTCCATAACCAATAGTTAAAGTACCTATTATTTTGTCACCAGGTTTTAAATCATAATTTGGTCTAGCATCATCATACGCTTTATCTTGAAATGTTTCTTCTTCTTGAATTATTATTATTGCTGGTGGTGATATATCCATTATCCACCCAATGCTTTAAGACGCATTATTGATTGACCAATATTACCTATATTATTCCTTGCTTTTGCCATATCTTGTTGTCTAGCAAGTACACCTGCAAAATCTTCTTTTACTTGTTCTTGTAATCTAGCAACAGCATCTACTTCTTCAGGTATAGATTCTACTATCTCTTCTCTCTCTACTACCTCAATAGGTCTTTCTGATATAGGCTCTACTGTTTTTTTTCTAGTTTCTTTTACAGTTACTTCAGGACCTTCTACAGATATTCTTGATATAGCTTCATCAGTATAAAATTCTTTTTCTTCTAAATCTTTTAACAATACTTCGTAATAGTTTCTTTCTTTCTTTGTAGGTGTTCTACCAATAGAACTAAATATTGCATCTACTGTTTGTAATCTTGATGCTTTGTCACTTTCTCTATATGCTTTAGGTACATATATTTCTTCAAAAGGATTTAATAATTCTATGTCTATTGCTGTATCGTAACCAACACCTGTAGCGTAATTAGATGCAGTCATAGCTTTTATTAAAGCACTTCTTGTTGCTGTACTTGGCCTACCATATTCCTGACTATAGTCCTCTGTAGATAACCATTGTGTTCTTACTAATCTATCTTGTAATGTTCGTATATCTTGTACTGACATACCATCTAACACTCTATCTTCATCTCCTGGGTAATACCATTGACCTTTTTCATTTAATCCATTGAGATATACATTAACATCTAAAAAACCACCTTGACCATCTGGTACTAATGATGGATAACCAAATGGAGATGGTGAAGTGTCTGTTCCATCACCAAATGGAACATCTCTTTTTGGACCAGTTTCTCCTACAGCCTCACTAAAATTTACAGGTTTTTCTGTAGAAAACCCTAAGTTTATATAATCTTGTAACTGGCTTTTATTAATTCTAATTTTAATACTTTGTCCATCATCTGTTACTTTGTAAACTGTTATCATAAAATCCTCATTATGGCGTATACTGATATTCTACAATGTATAAGAAGTTTGACCTGTAAATACCTGCGAAATCTGGATACTGGTCTACAACTTCTGCACCCCAGTTAAACAAATAATCTCTCATAGCTTGTGTATTTTTTTCTCTTCCTAAATAATTTATTGCACTATCTTCAGGATACAATACAACTGTACCATCTGCTGTTGTTTTCTTTAAACCTTCTTTGTTTCTTACTTTATTTACATAGTGCATAAAACCATAGTTATTTTCATCACCATATAAAAACAGTTGTAAACCTTTTGCTTGTTCTGAATTTTCTAACATAAATTCATCATTAGCTGCTTTTTTAAGTTCTTCAAACTTTACATAAGAACTTACTGATTCTGTTTTTGGTAAATCCCTTGCATCTGTACCTAGTGGAAACACCTCTAATAACTCTGCTTTTATCACTGCTGCTTCTGCTCTTGCATCTTTTTGAGATATTTTTTTATCTGCTAAAGCCTCTCTGTATGGTTTATATAAATAATTAAATATTATTCTGTATGCTGTTTCCTGTGCTCTTTCTATTTTTTCATCTACTGTAAGTGTTATTCTCTGTCCTTCATCTACTTGGTTGTAAAAAGAATTTATATCAAGTAAATCATATTCATAAACATTTGGTGCAAACAAACCATAAGTAAATTCATACTCTTTAGCTTTTTCTGGATTTGCTCTAAACCATTCAACTTGTTCTTCTGTTGATGGTAAAGACACACCTAATGTTGTTGTGTTTCCTTGTACTAAATATGCAGCAGTATATATAGCGTCCCAATCTTCTGGTGTTTCACCTATAAGTGATGCAATAGTTTGATATGCTAAATATTCTTCGCCTGGCTCTACTTGATTTATGATTTGTCTAAATAATGCAGTAATAACTGTATTTGTAAAATAATCATCATCATATTTTCCAAACTCATAATCAGCAGGCATGAGTGATTCAAACACTTCTATAAGGTTTTGTTTATCTAAAAAATCTTCTTGATTTGCTAATCTATCATTTAACTTTAATTTGTAAGCTGCCTCTGCTCTTGGTGATGATGGTGCAACACCTTTAGCCATAGATTCAAATACATTTATTCTTGATGCTAAATCAATAGCATCTTTTTCTAATAAAGCTCTGCCCTCATCTGTTCTAGGGTCATAAGGCAAATATCCTTTTAGCCATGATACTGTAAGTATTTTTGTAGCATTTGCTACATCATTAGCCCAACCTTGTTCATCTAACTGACCTTTTGTTGCTGTATTGTATGCTTGTTGCATATATACAGGCAGCTGACCAACAGTAGCACCTTCTATACCAGGGTCACCTAATCCATAAGGAAATATGGTATCTTCAACTTTTTGTGTCCATTCAGAATCAGGCATAAACTTTTTTAATACTTTATATGCTAATTGAATTAAAGGACCTGGACCTGGTAATGGTGACTGTGTAAATAAGTTAGCACCTTGCACAGGTGATGCAAGTCTTAATTGTACATCTTCATCAAATCCTGTTAAATCTCTATCTTCTAATCCATAAACATACTCTGTTAAATCTGTTGGAGCAGTCACATAGAATTTTTCTCCTGAAACTGGGTCTGTGTAAAAGAAACCATTATTAGTTCCTCTTTCTGTTGCGAGTTGTATTTTTCTTAGACCTGCTGGATTTCTACCAAACAATCTTGGATAGTTTAATGCTATTTCTTTCCAAGGCTCTAAGAAAGGAAATACTAATCGTAGTGCCTCTGCTACATATCCTTTTTGGTTTAAGTTATACAATAATCTATTGTGCATTTCCAAAGAGTAATATTTTGCAGCATCATTAATTTCATCAATAGTCAATCGCATATTTTCAGGTATTTGTTTTACAGCTTCTTCTAGCGAACCATATTTTTTAATAGCAGCATTTTTACCTGCAACATATAAATCTTCTACTGATTTTGGTACTTTGTTTTGTTTTATTAAATCATCAAAATGTTGAACAACTTTTATGTCACCAAATGGTAATTGTGAAGCCACACTTTGCCAATAGTATTGTGTAAATGTAGGTATTCTCTGTAATTCAGCATCTGGTAACTCACCTAATGTGTACCATAGAAATTCTGTTCCTTTGTTAATCTGTTCAAATACTTGATTTTTAATTTGAGGATTAGCTATCCAATCTGGTGTAGACAAAACATTTGGTGCAGCGACATCATACTTGCTAGACAAAAATTTCTTTACTAATTTTTGATTGGCTGGTGTCCATCTTGCAAAATCATCAAAAGTAATTACTTTACCTTCAAAATTTAATGTTCTGTTTGCAATTAATGTAAGTAAATCTTCATCACCCTTTGTCAAATCCATAATCCAATCTCTGTAATCATCTACATATTTGTTAGCATCTTCTAGCTTTGCAAATGGGTTCATAGGATTACCATTAAAATCTAACCTTGTATCATTCAACTCATTCCTAAGTTTTTTTAGAGAACCATTCCAAAAACTTTGTTTAGTAGCTGTCAAGTCACTTCCATCTAATATTTCTTTTGCTAAGGATTTTGCTAAATCACTTTCTATTGGCCATCTTAAATTAAGTTGCCAAGAAGAAACATAGTTATCTTTTGAAATACTTCCTTTAATTACCCTTTTCCAAGTTTGTTGTGCATATTCTTTTGATGCTACTTTACCAAATACACTAGAAGGCCTATCTGCAACAATGCCTTGCACTATTTCATCATAAGCTCTTTTACTAGGTCTTATACCTTTTCTAAAATCATTTCCTAATATATCATTGTAATAATTTGCCCATACCCAAGTAGACATTGGAGATTCTATCCAGTTATCTAAACCATCTAACCCCATTCTGAATTGACCTTCTCCAAACAAACGAACAGGCCATGCTATTCTGGTAATTAACTGTGCTGCTGTCCATATTTTTTGTGCTGGCCACAATACATCATCAATAAAACCTCTTGATGTTTCAGGTATAAAACTTACCAACATATCTACTTTTGGAACTACATTTTCTAATAAATTTTCTACAGGTAATTTTAATCTTGAACTCTCTGGCAAATCATCTACAAAGTTTTTTGCAAGAGTTACTAATTTAGTATTACCTACATCTATATTTGTGTATTTCTCTACTGTTGATAATGCTCTTCTTATATCTAATGGCTTACCTAAAGACCATAGTTCATCAAAATGTTGTCCAATGTCAAAAGGTGTAGGTAAGTTTATTGGTGACCCATCTGGGCCAGGAATACTTCTCATACCTTGAAATACTTTTTCTATTGGTTGCAAACCACCACCTTCTGTTTTACCTAAACTTGCCCAATAAGAACGAACATCATATTTATTAGTTCCATCTATTTTTATTTTTCCTTGTAATTCATCAAAGTAATCAGTTACCTTTGCAATAGTTTTACTTGAAAAGCCTTCTGCTTTTAATGTTTCTTTAACTTGTTTTGGTAAATCATCAAATAATATTTTTGCCATACCTGTTCTATTCCCAGCAACAGCTTGTTCAGCAAATCTTATAGAAAATTGATTAGCAATATTTCTAGGTACTTTAAACTCTACCAACCATTGATTAAATACTTTTACAGAATCTGCTGCATCTTTGTACATAGCTCCTGAATCTGGTGTCCATTCACCAAATTTAGAATATGGGGCATTAGGGCCTTTTATTTTTTTAGATAAAGCATCTACTAAATTTTTGTTATAGCCAATACTATTCTTTGACCTTATCAATGCAGGTATTCCTTCTGATTGATTTTTAATAACAAAACCTTTATATATTTCTTTTACCTTATCTAATGAATTTGCTTTTACTAAATCAAGTGCTAGTTCAGGGTCACGCACAGCATCAAAAACTCTCTTAAAATCATTTGAATCAACAAATGCTTGTAAAAAAGGTTCTGACTTAGAACTATCTAAAAACTTATCAATAATACCTGGTATCTTTTCAAACTCGCCTGCTCTATATGCTGTTTGTATTTCACCTTGAATACTGTTAGCAAATTTTATTCCTTTACTTATTTTTCCTACAACAAGAAATGGGTCAGTATATAAAACTTTAAAGAAATCTATACCACCTGATACACCATTGTAAAGTAAAGTATTTTGTTCTATCCCTACTAAATCTGCAACATATCTACCTGATGTTATATTTTGTCCTCTAAATTTTGGTGCTTCTCTTAATTCCTCTGCTTCTGCTGCTACAGAACCTTGTGGAAAATAACCTTCACCAAAACTTTTCCATACAGCTCCTGGGCTTTGACCTTCTCTTATTTTTTGTAGTGCAAGTCCTGCAGTAGAAGGTCCTGCTTCTTTGTAATAATCACTACTTGTTTTACCAGTAATATTTTTTATTCCTGGTTTTATAACTGTAAGCAAACCTGCAATACTAGGAAAAAACTTTGCATAAGTTTCTGCTTTTTGTGCTTCATCTCTTGCTACTGCTACATCATACAAAGTAACACTAGGGTCACCTGCTAAACCTTTTGCAGATAAATCTTCTGCTTTTTCTTGTTTCTTTCTAGCAATAATTTCAAGAGGTCCACCTACTATTTCTTCTGTTTCTCCTGCTCTTGAAATCACAGCTCTTTCTGTTCTGCCTACTGTTGCATTAGCAGCACCACCACCAAGTAGTGCTAGTACACGAAATATACCTTTAAATGTTCCATAAACAGGTTCATCTTGATAAGTAGATTTATTCCAAAATTTTACGCCTTCAGGTAGTTGAAACTGTTTACCTACAGCATTAAATACTTTTCCAAATGTAGAATTAAACATAGCACTTTTATAAACATCATTACCTGTTTGATTTGGAAATACTGGTTGTGATTTAGGTACTGCTTGATACTGTAATTTTAAAAGAGCTTCAAATTCTTTGTTATTAAGTCCTTTTAAAACTGCAGATGAAATAAGTCCAGATTGTGCAGAAGGATATAGTCCTGCTAATTCTTTTGTTCTGTTTATTTGTTCTTGTGTAAATTGATTTTTTTTCTTATTATATATTATTTCTTTTTGTCTATTTTTTTCTTGTATTTGGTTATATTCTTCACCAAATGTGTATGGTCCAATAGGTTGTAGTACCATGACTAAATACTAAATGCTTGTCTTAGTGCATTAACATCTGAATTATCTGCTAAATCTGCAAGAACTGCAAAATCTAAATCTCCAATTTCTTGTGGAGTTAAACTAGGTACAATACCTGATGTTAATTTTTCGTTTGGTCTTTCTGTTGGTCTTTTCAAATCTAATATATTTCCCATACCCATAGGCATTTGAGGTGTAACTGGTTGACCACCTGCATTCATAGCAACAGAAACTTCTTCTTCCATTGGTACTGCTCTTGTTTGGTCTGTTCTATTTGAAGCTGGTGGTGGTACATTTGTGCTTCTACCATCTACTTTAGGTAATGGTGCAGCTTGTTGTTGTGCTACTAACTCACCTTGTTCACCATAAGGAAGTCCAGGTATTTTTTGTACCTTTTGTGTTTTTTTATTACTAGAACTCCTCGTTGCCATCTTGCTCCTCATCATCATAAAACATAAATGTAGAACTGATTATCATATAACCAAAAGGAAAAGCTAATGGAGGCATTTGGTCATAAAATACTTTACCTTCATCTTTAGCTTGAAATATAATAGCATCACCTTTCTCATCAATGTCACCAAGTGAGTTGTGTACTATATCTGCAAAATCTTTATTTATAGACATTATCCACCTAACCCTTGTAATAACTGTGCTATGCCTGGTGGAGGACCTTGTGGTGGTAAGGCACCTCCTCCAAGCAATTCCTGTTCAGCGACTGGTATTTCAGGTTCTTCTGCAGTAAAGAACTTATCCAGTATGTTTTGCATATTATCTGGATTCTTTCTTATCTGCACAACAGCCATAGTTGCCTTTGTATCTCCTTGTTGTGCTTGTGCTAATAATGTATCAAATAAAACTTTGTCTGCTTTTTCTTTTGTTATTCTGCTATTTACTGCAGATAAGTTATCAAGACCATCTAAGTTTTCTTGTAATGTCTGTGTGTCTATGATACCTGCCTGAAGTAACTGCAGCCCTGTTACAATTTTCTGTGGCTCATCATATCCAGCCATAGCACCATAAACTCTTCTAGTTTTAAATGCACCTTGTAT
>MDSW01091738.1_pt1 | contig 10380 bp, 10 predicted proteins | sample 811171 | NCBI WGS metagenome assembly MDSW01 (sample SAMN05326641, study PRJNA326480) | marine metagenome | isolation source: seawater | place: Atlantic Ocean: North West | collected 2012 | reverse complement strand
TATGATAATCCCCAATGTGAATTATAATTTAAAATAATATTATTAAACAAGTTTTTAGATAAGCTCTTATAATAATCAGACTCTATGTAATTAAAATTTATATCGAGATGTTTTATTCTTTTTGATAATTGATAATTTTTAAAATAATTAAGTTTATTTATATTTATAATTTCTTTTATAGCTCTTAGATATATATATTTGTCATTCAAATATTCTCTTAAATTTTTAGCACTTGATAAAAATTTACTTATTCCATCTTTTTTAAGCAAATAAGCTAGATATCCATAAACATGCAAAGGATAACCAAAAAAGGTTTCATCACCACCTAATCCTGAAAAAAGAACTTTAAAACCAGATTTAGAAACTTCCTTACATAAAAAATTATGTATTACCATTGATGCATCAGCAGTAGGTTGATCCATATCAGATATAGTTTTTATGTGAGCTTCAAAGAAATCAATTGAATCTTCACTCACATAATGTTCAATAAAATTATAATCTTTATTAATTTTTGGAATATTCTTATTTTCATCGTTTGGTTTATTTAATAATGCGGAAAATGTATGTATCTCTTTGTTTCTAGCTTCTTTATTCAATGTTATGCTTAGTAGAGTAGAGTCTATACCTCCTGACAAAAAACATGCAATTTTACTATGCTCTGTTATGGATTGATCATTGAGTGAAGAATTAAATTTTTCAGCAAAATCTCTATTTTCATTTATTTTTGAAAAATTAAAATTGTTAATAATATATTTATCTATTTTAAAATTATTTGTATTTAAATTGTAGGTAATTATAGTTCCAGGTTCTAGATTTCTAATATTTTTAAAAAAAGTTTCTTTAAATCCATGGATTTGTCGATGAGCTATGAATTTAATTATTTGATTATAATCTAGATTTAGTTCATTTTTTATATGTTGATTTGAGGTTAGTGCTTTTATTTCTGAGGCAAATATAAAAAAATCCTTACTTAAATAATAATATAATGGTTTTATTCCATAGGGGTCTCTAATTACGAATAATTTGTTTAATTTTTTATCAAACAAACTTATAGAAAACATTCCATTTAAAAGTTCAACAAATTTAATTCCAAATTTAGCGTAGAGTTTTAATATAACTTCAGTATCTGTGTTACTTTCAAAATTTTCAGATATAAAATATTTCTTTTTTAAATTTTTATAATTATAAATTGCTCCGTTAAAAATTATTACATTTCCATTTTTTTTATCAACCATTGGCTGTATAGATTTATTAGATAAATCCATAATTTTAAGCAGACTATGAATCAAACAAAAATTTTCTCCTCGATAGGTATTAACTCCATCAGGCCCTCGATGTTTAATCTTTTCACTTAACAAACTAATATCTGACTTATCGTAATTTCCAATTATTCCTGCAATACCACACATAGCTTATTTTTTTTTATATTTAAGTAAATGATGTTTTGATACAAATAAATAAGAATAAACTAAACTTATAAAACATCCTAAAGTTATTACTGCAAATGCATAAATATATGAAATATGCTTTAAACAGATAAGATAAAATACTAATATTGAAAGAATTAGTATTATTAAATCTATTATTTCTATTATTATATTTTTATTTGATGCAGTTAAAAATGCTGTGATTGATTGTTTATATAAATAAAAGAAAGTATCTAATATGATAATTAATAAGAATAAATAAGTTAATTCATAATTATAATTTGTCCAAAAACTATAAATAATTGGTCCAACTAACAGCGATAAAAAAATAAATAAAAATAATAAAATAGTTATAAGTCTAATATAATTTATAAAATTTTTGATATTTTTATTTAGATTTTTTCTTTCTATTACATTTGCAATTTCAAAATAAATTACACTATTAATTTTACCAAAAATTCTTATTGGAAAGTAATAAAAGAGAGTTTTGATTGTCGATACGTACCCTACAGTGCTTGGTCCAAAAAAAATACCTAAAACAAATATTAAACCAGAATTTTTAAGCATATTTGAGAGAATACTTGCTGTATGACCAATAGATAATTTAGATATATATAAAATTGATTTTAATGAAAAAAATTTTGTAGAGAAATAAGTATTTTTTTTGTATCTCAAAAATAAAAAACCGTGACACAAAAATTGAAGAAGATTAAAACTAAAAAAAATTATCGAAGGGATGATTAATGTGTCAAATATAATACCAGATATGGCAGTAAGAATCTTTGACATAAAATCAATTATTGTACTTAAATTAAAGTGCAAATAATGTTTACCTTCAGACAGAACTGCTGTTACAAATACTCCCTCAAATATGTTAAGATATATTGAGGAAATTATAAAAACTAAACTTATAAAAATTTCTTTTTTTGGTACTCCATCTAGAATGTTAAAATGAATTTTATCAAGAAAAAAAAATAAAAAAATCAATATCGAAAAAACAAGACTATTTATTATAATAAATATAATTGAGTTATTAAATAAAATATTAGATTTTTTAAAATTTTTCTTTGATTTACATTTTATAATTTCATTTATAGTAGCAATATTAAAGTTTATATTAAAAATTGTAAAAATACTTGGTATAGAAATTAGAAATATCCATATACCAAATTTATCCACTCCCCAAAAAAAGATCATTAATGGCGCAAATAAAATTTGAGAAATTATTTTAAAAAATTCTGAATTGATTCCAAAAAAAATATTTTTCTTTATTCTTAATATTTCTTTTTTATTCAATATGAAACTTTCAAATATCATACCATCTCATTTTCAAACAATAAATCTTGTTGATAAATATCAGTATAAGGAATTTTACTTTTTTTGTTTTTGTTTATTATCTTAAAGTTTTTATCATTTAGAAAATCAATTACTTGATCAGATTTTGGCTGGATTGAATATAGGTCACCATAAGTTACTTCTAGCAAAATATATTTAATTTCTTTTAGAAATTCACCACACCCTTTAATTACATCTAATTCAAACCCCTGGACATCAATTTTCATAAGTATTGGTTTTGCACATTCTAATTTTTGAAAAATTTCATTTACTGTAAAAATTTTAATTAATCTTTTTTCTTTTAGATTAAAGTCAGAATTATTTTTAATTCTTAAATTTGATTTTTTATTAACCTCCAAAAATGATGATGAATCTGGTTTATTTAAAATATTTAATTCTTTTTCAGTTTTTATATCTCCTAGTGCAAAATTATAGAAAAATATATTATCAAAATCTTTTAAAGTTTCTTTCTGTATATTTAATATTTCAATTATTGGCTCAAATGAATGAAAAGTTATTTTTTTGAAAAAACCTTTAACTAAAAGTATAAATTGACCTCTGTTAGACCCCACATCAATCACCGTGTTGAATTTTATATCTTTAATTAAATCTTCTAGCTCTATGTTAGCGGCAACACCGTATCTTAGACCTTTTAACCAAGTTACTTTAGTAAGGATTTTTAATAATTTTTTTATTTTTTTTAATATAATCAAGTTGAATCTATTTATTAATTTATATTTAATAAAACAATTTATAATTTGATGCAAAAAATATTAAAAAAAATAAAACTATATCTATTAATTTGTCTATTCTCATCAATTTTTGCTATTTTGTTATTTGAATTGTTTGCAGCTTTCAACAAGAATTTATTTCCTCATTTTGGCTGGCAAAAAGAAAATAAAATTTCAAAAAAAATTGACCAATGCAAAGATAAAAAAAATATTGGTGTATTTGGTGACTCATTTGTTGAGTTTTATGGTCAGCATAAATCAAATTTAGTTCAGCAATTACAATTAAAATTTAAAAATTATAAACTTTGTAATTTCGGTATTTCGGGCACATCAATTACAACATATTTAAGAAGATTTAATTATGTGTTAGATCAAGAAATAAAATTAAATAAAGCTATTTTTTTTTTTATGAGGGAAATGATTTCGACGAGTTTAGATACTTTAAAAATTTATCTGATTTAGATAATCCAAATATCTTAAGTCAGGATATTTTTGATTACAACTCAACTAAAAATATAGATAGAGAACTACACTTCATAAAAAATTTTGTTAAATCTACTTATACATTGAATATATTTTATAGATATTTTATTAAAAATATATTTAGAAAAAAAATTGACAGTGAATATCTTCAAAATTTATATAATCAAAATTTATATTATGAAGTACCATACACAGAAGCATTAAAAAGATTAGAGTCAACACCCTTAGAATACAAAAATAAATTTGCATCAGGAATATTAAATGAAGCATTTTATCAATTGGCTTTAAGAAACCCCAATCATGCAAAAGAAATATTTTATCCAGATGATGAAAGATTCATTATACAAAAAAAAATTATTTTTAATCATATTAAATTTATAAATTCAAATTGTGAAAAAAAAAAAATTGTGTGTAAAATAATAATTATACCAAATGATCAATTTTTATTTGAGGAAAGTAAAATTAAAAATAATAAAATTTTTCGTTTTAACTTTCAAAAAGATTATGGCCAATCAAGAATTGTCAAAGATCTTGTCTTAAATTTTAAAAATGTTTTTTATCCAAAAGATATATTTTCATTTTCAGATTTTCTTAAAAATGATATGCATTTAAATTATAACGGTAATAAAAAACTTGCAAAATTTGTTTTTAATTTAGAAAAGAATTAATTTTATTTATTAAATTTTAGTATTATATCTGAAGAATCTGGATTATTTTTCTGATCTAACTTATGTGGTAATTCTAATTTATCATTTATTAAGTTAGGATTCCTTGAAAAAGACATTTCTATACAAGTTGGTATCCCATCCAAACCATAATCCATCCAATTATTAGCATGTATATGTATCAACTTTAGTTTTGTTTTGTTAATAAAATTTTCAATTCTATTTTGATTTAAATCAACGTCATGAAACTCAATCGTCAAACCAGATATCATGTCTTCAAATTGTAATATTTCATCTAAAATTCTATATTCAGATCCTTCTATGTCTATTTTAAAAAAAATATTTGATGAATTATCAGTAAGTTTAATTATTTCGCCAATTGATATATAGCTAAGATTAACGTTTCCTCCTTTTCCAATCTTTTTTAAGAAAAATTGATTATCATTCGAATTAAAAAAATTTTTAAATTTAATAAAGTTTATAATACTAAAAAAAAATTTATTTATTTTTAAGCTTAAAAGATTAAGTAAAATTTCTTTAAAAAAAAAATTATTTGTTACTGTAGGATCAAATGCTAATATTTTTATTTTGGTTTTACCCTTAAAATCTTTCTCAAATGAGAAATCATTGTTTATACCAAAAGAGACTAAACAATCGCTTTGTTTGTATGAATTTACACAAATTAAATAACCTCCATCATTATTTTTTCCAAGACGCACAAGTTCGTATAGACCGTTTGGCTTAAAAACTTTTGGCAACATAATTTTTTGTTATTAACATTCAAATATATATAATTTTAAATAAATAATATAAATTTTTTTTAATTATTAAGTATTTTATTTTTAAAAATTAAATTTAAAAATTAAGATAACTAGTATATCAAAGGATTCAATAAAGATTAATATTCAAATATAATGAAAGTTAAAATTGGCTCTAATAGAAGTTTTGGAATTGTATTTTTTATTGTTTTTTTAATTATTGCTATATGGCCTGTCTTTTACGATGGTAGTTTAAGAATTTGGTCAATTCTTATTTCATTAATATTTTTAATTTTGGGAGCTTTAAATTCCAAAATTCTAACACCTCTAAATATAATTTGGTTTAAATTTGGTATAGTTTTAGGAAATATAATTTCACCAATAGTTATGGGTATAGTTTTTTTCTTAGTAGTAACTCCAATTGGATTATTATTGAAATTATTTGGTAAAGATGTCCTTTCACTAAAAAAAAATAAGTTATCTACATATTGGAAAGAAAAATCTAAATATGATAGCAGTATGAAGAATCAGTTTTAATTATGGAATTTTTAAGAGAGTTTTGGCAATTTTTGAGAGTTAGAAAAAAATATTGGCTACTGCCGATTTTAATAGTTCTTGTATTATTTGGTGGACTTATAATTTTATCTCAGGGATCAGCGGTTGCACCTTTTATCTATACGATATTTTAGTGACATCTATTTTAGGTATATCAGCATTTTATCACGATAGTGCGGCAGCACTTGTTGTTGATGGTAAAATAATAGCTGCAGCACAAGAAGAGAGATTTACAAGAAAAAAACATGACAGTTCTTATCCGTTTAATGCTGTGGAATTTGTACTCAATTTTTCTAAATTAAGTTTAAAAGATATTGATCATATAGTTTTTTATGAAAAACCTTTCTTAAAATTTGAGAGATTACTTGAAACATACGTTGCATTTGCTCCTAAAGGTTTTCTCTCTTTCTCAAAAGCAATGCCTGTTTGGCTTAGAGATAAATTGTTTCAAAAGAAGATGTTAATAAACGAACTTAAAAGACATGATAAAAATTTTAAAGATATAAAAAAAATTAATTTTTCTGAACATCACTTAAGCCATGCTGCAAGTGCGTTTTATCCATCCCCTTTTGAGGATGCCCTAATTTTAACTGCAGATGGAGTGGGAGAGTGGGCCACAACAACTGTTGCTGTAGGAAAAAAAAACTCCTTAGAAATTAAAAAAGAAATTCACTTTCCTCATTCATTAGGTTTGCTCTATTCAGCATTTACTTATTATACTGGGTTTAAAGTAAATAGTGGGGAGTATAAACTTATGGGTTTAGCACCTTATGGAACTCCAAAATATAAAGATAAAATTTATAATAATTTAATTGATGTAAAAGAAGATGGTTCCTTCAATCTTAACCAAGATTATTTTAACTACGCAACTGGTCTAACAATGATCAATAAAAAATTTTGTAATTTATTTGGAAGAAAAAACAGGGACTCAGAAAAAGATAAAGTTGAACAATTTCATATGGATATTGCTGCCTCGATACAAATAGTAACAGAGGAAATAATGATTAAGTTAGTTAAATCACTTAAATCTGAATACAAAATTAATAATTTATGTTTAGCAGGAGGTGTAGCTCTTAATTGTGTTGCAAACGGTAAAATTCTTGAGGAAAATTTATTTGATAATATCTGGATACAACCAGCGGCAGGTGATGCAGGAGGATCTTTAGGTGCAGCTCTTGCTTATTGGTATCTTGAAATGAAGGAAGACCGAAAAGATATCCAAAATGATGAGATGCAAGGTTCTTATCTTGGACCTTATTATAATCTTGAGCAGATAGAAGAAGAATTAAAAGAACTTGGTGCTTCTTATCAAGTATTAGATGAGGAAGAGTTAATAGATAAAACAACAGATGAAATAATTAAAGGAAATGCTATTGGATGGTTTCAAGGCAGAATGGAATTTGGTCCACGTGCGCTGGGTGGGAGATCTATAATTGGTGATCCAAGATCAGAAAAAATGCAAAAAATCTTAAATTTAAAAGTAAAATACAGGGAGAGCTTTAGACCATTTGCTCCATCTGTACTAAGGGAAAAGGTAAATGATTGGTTCGAATTAAAAACTGTCTCTCCATATATGCTATTAGTTGCAAAAGTAAAATCTGAAAAATTAATCAAAATGTCAAAAGAAGATGAAAAATTATTTGGTATAGATAAATTAAATATTAAGAGATCTGAGATACCTGCTGTAACGCACGTAGATTATTCTGCTAGAGTACAAACCGTAGATAAAGAAACAAATCCAAAATATCATAAGCTTATTAAAAAATTTAATAGTAAAACTAATTGTCCAGTTTTAATTAATACATCTTTTAATGTAAGAGGTGAACCAATTGTGAATACACCAAAAGATGCTTTTAATTGTTTTATGGGAACAGAACTTGATAATTTAATTATTGGAAATTGTTTTTTAGAAAAGGAAAAACAATCTAAAAATCTATTTGTAGATTATAAAAATAAATTTGAATTAGATTAATTATTTTAAAATTTATTTAATTTTTTTTCCCAGTTTATTGCACTTTTTATAATCAAATTTATATCGTTATATTTAGGTCTCCATTTAAGAATTTTTTTAAACTTTTTTGTATTTGCAAATACTTGAGCAATATCACCTTTTCTTTTTGGTAAAATTATAATTTTAGTATTCTTTTTTAATTTTTTAAATATATTTACAATTTGTTTTACAGAATACCCTTTTCCGTAACCACAATTTAAAATAAATGATTTTTTGTTATCGTTTAAATATTTTAAACTTTTAATATGAATATCAGCTAAATCTGAAACATGTATATAGTCTCTTATACATGTTCCGTCTTTCGTTTTATATTTGTTCCCAAAAATTTTTACCAAAGGATTTTTTTTTAAGGATTGAATTGCTAGATTTTTAATTAAATGTCCATGAGATGTTTCAATTTCTCCAATTTTTCTTGATTTACTTGCGCCTGCAACATTAAAGTATCTTAAAATACCATATCTATATTTATATTTATCAGAAAATTTTTTTATAATCTTCTCACTTTGAAATTTAGTATAAGCATAGTAACCCATAGGATTTGGTTTTATATTTTCTGCTACTGAGCCAACTACATTTCCATAAACAGAACAAGAAGACGAAAAAATAATATTTTCAACTTTAGAATTTTTACAAGCTTCAATTATATTCTTTGTACCAATAACATTGTTCTTGTAATACGCTTTTTTATTTCTCTCTGCTTCACTTACATTTAAATAAGCAGCCAAGTGTATTATTGAGTTGATATTATTTTTATTAATTACAGTTATTAATTTTTTTTTGTCTTTAATATCGCCTTTAATGAATTTAGTTTTGGGCAATAATAGTTTCCTATAACCTGTGACTAAATTGTCAAATATAAAAATATTATAATTTTGTTTGATTAATAATTCGGATATATGACTACCTATATAACCTGCTCCCCCTGTAATTAAAATATTTTTTTGATTTGATTTCATGTAAAGAATTAAATCTAATATAAATATGCAAAAATATAAAATATGAAAAGAATTATATTTGAAAACATTAAATTTATAAGTTTTGATGATAAATATTTTGCTAAAATTCTTAAAATTAATGGTTTATTTGTTTTTCCTTCAGCACCGGGATTAGCAAGTATTGATGTGGAAAAACAATATTATAATTCTCTAAAAAAGTCTGATTTAGTTTTTCTTGATAGCGGGTTATTTGTTTTACTTTTAAAATTCTTCAAAAAAATTAATTCAAAACGTTTTTCTGGATACAAATTTTTAAAATTTTTTTTTAAATTTTTAAAAAAGAATAAAAAATTATCAGTATTTTTAATTGATCCTAAAATTAGTTATTCTAAAAATAATTTCAAATTTATTAATAAATTAGGAATAAAAAAAAATAATATAAATCAATATATTGCTCCATTATACAATCCAAATAATCTAAAAGATAAAAATCTGTTAAAGAAAATAAACAAATTAAAGCCTAAAATTATCTTAATTAATATCGGAGGAGGTACACAAGAAGTTTTAGGTTTATATTTAAAAAAAAATTTAAACCATAAATGCAAAATTATTTGTACAGGTGCAGCAATATCTTTTTTTACAAAAGATCAAGCTCCTATAAATGATTTTATAGATAAATATTATCTTGGATGGTTAATAAGATTAATCTTAAATCCTTTAACATTTTATAAAAGATATATTTATGCATTAAAACTTATTAAAATTGTATTTTTAGGTAAAGCATATGAAAAGTAATCTTCCAAAATCTTGTAAAGTAATAGTGATAGGTGGAGGTGTAGCTGGAACTTCATGTGCTTATCATTTAGCAAAATTTGGATGGAAAGATGTTGTACTACTTGAGAGAGACCAGCTGACTTCAGGGACAACATGGCATGCAGCAGGATTAATAGGTCAATTAGGTGCCACATCAACAATAACGAAGCTAAGGAAATATTCATTAGATCTTTATAAAGATCTTGAAAAAAAAACAGGTTTATCTACTGGATTAAAACAAAATGGAGCAATAACAGTCGCATCCACTAAACAAAGAATGCATGAACTTTTAAGACAAGCGACTACTGCCCAATTATCAGATGTTGAAGTTGAAATTCTAGATCAAAAAAAAATTAAAGATCTTTATCCTGTAGTTTATAATGAAGATTTAGTAGGTGGCGTTTATATGCCAAATGATGGACAAGCTGATCCTGTAGGAGTTACAAATGTTCTAGCAAAAGCTGCTAAAGCCGAAGGTGCTAAAATTTTTGAAAAAACTCCTGTTAAAAAAATATTAATAAAAAAAAATAGAATTTATGGTGTTGAGATAAATGAAGGCATAATCGAGTGTGAATATGTTGTTTTAGCATCAGGTATGTGGTCAAGACAAATTGGTGAAGACATAGGTGTAAGTGTTCCATTATATCCAAATGAGCATTTTTATGTA
>MDSW01219700.1_pt1 | contig 10381 bp, 11 predicted proteins | sample 811171 | NCBI WGS metagenome assembly MDSW01 (sample SAMN05326641, study PRJNA326480) | marine metagenome | isolation source: seawater | place: Atlantic Ocean: North West | collected 2012 | reverse complement strand
TATTTTCATATCCTTTACTATCAAATAAATAAATATCTGTTGTATCAGTAAATTGTTTATACTTATTTATATCTTCAGTATCACTTATGGTTATTGCAGTAATAATTTTTTTTTTATATTTTTCTTTTATCGATTTTATTTTGTTAGAATCACAATCATAAAGTTGATAATAATCGAATGGTAGTTCCTTAATTTCATCTAAAATATCTTGATTAGGGTTTACAAGGACTGCAACATAAAAAGAATTTTTTTTTTTAATCTTCATAAGCTCTTTTAATTTTTCAAAATCAACATATCTTTTTGATTTAGGGTAATTAACAATAAATCCTACAAATTGTGGAGGGTAATCGTGATTAACTATAAAATTTAATATTTTGGGGTCTGAGACTCCACAAATTTTTGATTTAAGGATCATTTATCCAGATGATCGATTAATGTTTGCATATTCTTTTTTATATTACCATTAGTGATTGGTCTTCCAATTACTAACCAATCACTTCCATTCTTATATGCCTGTTGAGGTGTCAAAGTTCTTTTTTGATCATTATCTTTTGAATTAAATCTAATACCTGGAGTGATAATTTCTTTTTTAAATACTTTTTTAACTATATTTACTTCTTGAGCACTACAAACAATTGCATCTAGTTTTGCTTTAGATGCTAACTTGGCCTGATGATATACTAATTTTTTTACATTTTTATTAAATCCAACTTGCCTTAAAGATAAGTTATCTAGAGATGTTAGAACTGTTACCCCAACAAGTTTTGTTTTTCCCGAAACTTTTTTACATGCTTTCAAGGCATCTAGTCCAGAACTAATATGTATTGTTATATAATCAACTTTCAAATCTTTTATTGCTAATATAGTTGAAGCACATGTATTTGGTATATCATTTAACTTAAGGTCTGCAAAAATAACTTTATTTTTTAATCTTTTTAAAAAATCTCTTCCATTTTTTGAATTTAAAAATTCAAGTCCAAATTTATATCCAATTTTAATTTTAGTATTTTGTGTTTTTCTTAATATTTCTTTTGCTTTTGGTATACTGGTGCTATCACAGGCAACAAAAATTTTTTTGTTATTCATCATTTATTTTATTAAACAAATCTTTAGCCATTTTGAAGTGAATTATTCTTTTTTTAGGAGTATTTACTTTCTGTCCAGTTTTTGGATTTCTTGAAATTCTTGGTTTTTGGATATTTGTAGAGAAAACTCCGAAACCTCTTAACTCAACTCTTTCACCTCTTTTTAAGGTTAATTTTATTTCTTTCAAAATAATGTCTATAAATTTTTCCAAATCTTTCTTGAGAAAGTTTGGATAATTTTTGGAAAGTTGTTTAAGTAGTTTGGATTTAACTATTGCCAAATTAGCTCTTTATTTCTTTTTACTTTTTTTTTCTAAATCATCTGATAACGAGGAGAACGGTAAGTTTTTACCTGAACCCTCAGATCCATATTTTTCTAAGGCTTCTTTCTTCTCTATTTCTTCAAGAAGTTTTATACTTAAAATAGCTTTTCTTTTTGTAAGGTCTAGATCGGCTATTGCACAATCAATTCTCTCATCACCAGTAAATCTTGATGGCCTAGCATCTGCAGCATTTATTGCGATATTAGACTTTTTGATTTGGAAATCCATCTCACAACCCTCTGGTCTTACAACTAAACCTTTATTATCTGAGGAAATAATTTTTACAGTAATGATTTGATTAATCTTTTTATCTTTAAACCAATCAAAAGGATCTGCTTGAGTTTGTTTTAAACCAACTCTTATCTTTTGTTCAGAAACTTTAATTTCTAAAACCTTGACTTCAATATTATCACCTTTTTTATATTTTTTAAGTTCCTCTTCACCGTTATTTTTATAAGTCAAGTCATTGCAATGTAAAAATGTATCAATTTCAAATCCATCTGGCTTAACAAATAAAGAATATTCGTTTTTATTAATAATTTCACCATTAAAAACTTTACCTACAGGAAATTTTTTTTCAAATTTTTCAAATGGGTTTTCTTGTGCTAGTCTATGTGAAATCGCAACCCTTCTTTTTGTCTTATCGATTTCTGTAATAACACACTCTATTTCATCACCTACATTAAACATTTTTTTTGCAGAAACATTTTTTTTATTCCAGCTCAATTCACTCGAATGAAGAAGTGTTGTAAGTCCAGGCTCAAGTTCACAAAAAGCACCAAAATCCATTATCTTTACAACTTTTACTTTGTAAATTTTATTTAACTCATAATTTTCAATATGTTCAAAAGGATCAGGTGATAATTGTTTAACAGAACATCCAACTTGTAGTTTTTCTTTATCAACTGAGATTACTTTTAAATCATGTTTTTCTCCTATGCTGAAGACTTCATCAGGGTGGTTGACTCTTGAATAAGAAATTTCTTGTAAGTGAACTAAGACATCTAGCTCACCATTAACATTAAAAAAACATCCAAAAGAACTGTAACCTTTTACTTCAGCTCCTTTGATTACATCTCCAACTTTAAATTTTTCTATAATCTTTATTTTGTCCTCTTTTTTAAATGATGAAATAATTTCTCGTCTAGATACGCATGCGTTTCCTCTGATTTTATCTAATTTGATAAGAGCAAACTTTTGTGGTTCGTTCATCAAATGGCTTATATCTTTTAAGGGTTTGTCACTTATTTGAGAACCTGGCAAAAACATCAAAGAGCCAGTATCAATGTGTTCAACTATACAGCCTCCTTTACACTTAGATGTAATTTTTCCCATTATAGGTTCATTTTTTTCATAAGCTTCTACAAGTTTATCCCAACCTTTTATTTTTTGAGCTTTGCTTGCAGAAACTAAAACCTCACCATTTTTATCTTCTATTTTTTCTAATAAAACTGGAATTGTTTCGCCAATCTTAATTTTTTCAGTTAAACCCATGCTTTTTAATTCATTGATATCCAGCACAGGCTCACTTTTAAGTCCCTCAACAAATAAAAATACAAATTTTTCTGTAATCTTATTTATTTTGCCATCGATTATTTTGCCTTCTTCTATACGAACTTTTGATAGTTGGTTGTTTAAAAGTTGTTCAAACTCTTTAGATTGTGGTGTGTTTAAATTTTTATATATTTCCATGTTAGTTTTATCTCTTATTAAAAGAGCAGGGTTTTCTACTTAAATTTAGTTAAATTAGCAATAGTTAAAATTTACTAGGTTTTATTATATAAATTACATAAATTTTTTTATTGTTTTTAAAAACGAGGGAAAAGAGGTTTTTATAGAGTCTAAATCTTTTATAATCCAATCTCCCTCACTTTTAAAAGTTAATGCAGCAACAACACTCATCATACAGACTCTATGATCTTTCAGAAAGTTACTAACTAATATATTTTTTGGAACTATATGATTTGGATTGCCATAAATTTTAATAGAATTTTTAGTCAAAGATGTTTTTATGCCCATGGAATTAAGGATTTTTGATCCCATTTTTAGCCTTGGACTCTCTTTTTGATTAAGCTCAGCCAAGTCCTTAAAAAAAGAAATACCTTTTGATTTTGCTGCCACTAAAAAAATAACTAAAAACTCATCAATAGCACTACTGTTGTATTTTGATGGACATTTAATTGCTTTTAAATTTTTTGAACTTTTGACCAAAATATCTCCGATCATTTCACCCTTGTATTTTTTTTTATTTTTAATGAAAATTAATGCACCCATTTTTTTTAAGATATGAATTATCCCAATTCTTGATGGATTGATATTTATATTTTTGATCAACAGTTTTGAATTTTTGGATAAAATAGTTAAAACTATAAAAAATGAACATGAGCTTATGTCCCCAGGAATTTTATAGTTTAATGGGTTTATTTTCTTTACCCCTTTAATTTCAATATAATCATAATTTTTATATTCTTTTATCTTTAAAGGAACTTTTAGATATTTAAGCAATAGCTCTGTATGGTTTCTAGATTTTTTTGCCTTGATTTTAGTTATGCCATTTGATTTCAATGCTGCAAACATAATTGATGTTTTACATTGTGCTGATCCTTTATTTTCTAAATATTGAATTGGTTTTGGATTATTTGTTCCTTTCATCGTTAGTGGAAGCATTTTTGAAGATGAAAATGAAGCTCCGAATTTTTTTAAGGGTGTTGAAACTCTAGAGAAATCTCTCTTTGATAAACTTTTATCACCAATCAATTTAAAATTATTCTTATAATTAACTAACAATCCAAGAATTAACCTACCTAGCGTTCCAGAATTTCCAGCATTTAAAACTAAATTTTTCTTATTTTGATAATTAAATCCTACACCTCTAATTTTGCATTTCTTTTTGCTTAGCCAGACTTTAGCTCCTAATTTTTTGATGCAGGCAATTGCACTTTTTACATCCTCTGAGAATAAAAGATTGTGTGCCACAGATTTTTTTTTTGACAAAGAAGAAAGCAAAACCCACCTTATAGATAAACTTTTATCACCTTCTACGTATATAGTTTTATCGAATGGGTTGATGACCCTACTTATTTTAATAAAGTTTTTCATATCTTTTTATGAAATTTTAGAAAAATTCACCAAAATATTGTGATTTCGCATTTTCATCTTTGATAAGTTTATTGGGAGAACCCTCGGCAATAATTTTACAATTCGACAAAATTAACGCTCTATCAACTATTGATAAAAGCTCTCTAGCCTGATGTTCACAAACTACGATACACATATTAGGTTTTTCTTTTTGCAAATTCACTAATATTTCTTTCAACATATGTATAGTTAAAACATCTAAAGCTGCAAAAATTTCATCACATAAAAGAATTTTAGGGTCCCCCAGTAGAGCCATACAAATTACTAGCTTACGTCTTTGACCTCCTGATAAAAATTTTGCTTTTACCTCTTGAACATTATCTAAGGCGAATTTAGAAATTAAATCATGGATTTTTGAAATTCTCTCTCTTTCATCTTTAACAATTATCTCTCCTACAGATTTAAGATTTTCTAATAAGCTTAAATCATTAAAATATCCACCATATTGAGGCACGTATCCAATTTTAAATTTCTTTGCTCTAAGATAAATTGGATATGAAGTTGCGTCATCACCCTCAATAATTATTCTGCCAAAGTCTGGTTTTACTAGGCCCATCAAAATGTTAAAAATAGTACTTTTTCCAGCACCATTTGGGCCCAAAAGTCCAACTATCTCACCGGAATTAAGATTGAAACTTATATTATCTAAAATTTGTCTTTTAGCAAAAGAAAGCGATATTTTTTCAAGTTTTGCAATAGGAAGTTTATTTTTAAAACCTTTAATTCTAAATTTTTTAATTAATGCCATTTTTTTTATAATTTATTTTTACTTTTTTGTTTTTATCTAACATCGATATTTTTGTCGATTTTTTAAGCAAATCAAACTCAATTAGATCAGCATAAAATTTTGAAAATTCGTTTTTATAAGTAATATTTCCAGACATTAAAGCAATGTTTTCAGATAATTTAGCATCCATAATATCACAATTAATCAGTTGATTTTCATAAGTAATCAATACGTTTCCACTAAATTTTGTATCAAAAGTAACATTATTATATATTGCTTTTTTAGATGTGACAAAAATTTCACTTTTATCATTTAAGTTGATATTTGCTTTCACATCCTGAAGGTAGATTAAATTAGGGTTTTCTTTATCAGAGGTACCAGTTTTAGCTTGTAAAAGGTATTTGTTTCCCTCAATGTCTTTTGAAAAATATTTTAGATCTTCAATTAAATTATCTGTTTTTGTATTTAAAGTATTCGTATCTTTTACTATATTGGAACTATTGTTATCAGTGAAATATTTATAATAAAACATTATTGTTACTAATATAAGTAAACACATTAGTGAAATTTGTATAAGTATTTTTTTATTCATTCTTTAATTAGTATTTGTTTCTAAAATTTGATGAATATGTAAGATTCCGATCGTTTTTTTTTTATTATTTTTTTTAAATATACACAAGCATGTAATTTTTTTTTCATTCATAATGCTTAGGGCTTTTACAGCCAATGTGTCTTTTTCAATACTAATTGGGTTTTTTGTCATAAACAGTTTTATTCTTTTTTTAAGAATTTCACTATTTTTTTGAATGGCTCTCTTTATATCACCATCAGTAAAAATTCCTGTAGTTTCTTTTTTGCTATTTCTTGCTATTAAAACACCTAGTTTTTTTGAATTTAAAACTTTTAAACCATCTTTTATAATTTCATTTTCGTTAATAAAAGGAATCTTTTCTTTGATAGTCATAAGATCTTCAGCAGTCTTTAATTTTTTACTTAAACTTCCAGCAGGATGAAATTTCTTAAAATCTAATTTGCTAAACTTTTTGTAATTCATCACAGAGATTGCTAGCGCATCACCAATAGCTAATTGCATTGTTGTACTTGTTGTTGGAACTATCCCAAAACCAGCTTCTTGAGACTCTGGTATTAATAATCTAATATCTGACGCTTTATATAAGATAGAATTTTTCTTGGAAACGATACCAATTAGTTTAATTTTGTGACGATTAGTGAATTTAATAATATTTTTTAACTCCTCTGAGTTTCCAGAATTGCTTATTAAAATAACTAAATCTTTTTTGGTAATACTACCAAGGTCACCGTGAGAACAATCACTCGCAGAAATATTAAACGAAGGAGTACCAACTGAGGAAAAAGTGGCAGCTAACTTAGCAGCAATCAATCCACTTTTGCCAACACCAGCAATAATGATTTTTGATTGGCACTGTGTTATAGCGTTTACTGCTTGATTAAAAGATGAATTGAAGTTTTTTTTTAATTTTTTTAGTCCTTTAATTTCAAGATCAATTACGTTTTTTCCAATATCTATAAAATTTTTTTTCATTAAACTAGTGAGACCATATATCGTCTTTAAATAAGGCAAGATCAAGTTCAACTCTTGTTTTTAGGAAATTTAAGCAATCTTGATATAATTCTAACCTTTTTTCTCTCACTAAAATTTTATTTAATTCAGAATGGATTCTATGTAGGTATATCACGTCATTTGCACAATACTTTAATTGAGCTGGAGTCAATTCTCCACCAAAATCGGAATTTTGAAATTGCTTACTAATATCTACATTAACAAATTCTTTAATAAGTGTCTTTAGAGAATGATTATCCGAGTAAGATCTTGCAAGCCTTGATGCAATTTTTGTGTCTAAAATATTGTTGGTCTCTGTTTTAAGATAATATTTGATGTGAGCAATATCAGCTCTCCCGTAATGAAAAATTTTTGTTATTTTGTCATCATTTAGAATTTTTACCAAATTAGGGGCATCATAATTTGATCTATCAAACTGAATTATGTGAGCATCATTGTTACCAGTCGATATTTGTATAATACATAAAGGGTCCCGTCTGACATTTAAACCCATAAACTCACCATCTACAGCTAATACGTTGCCTAATTCTAAATCATCTGGTAAATCGTTTTTGTGAAGTTTAATATCAATATTCATTTTTTGTACATGTATATATGAAAGAAAAAAATTGTCTAATTTTTGGTGGAAGTGGTCAAATAGGGAGGCATCTTATAAGAAAGTTAACTAAAAATAACTTTAGGGTAACTATAGTAACTAGAAATATACATCAGAAAAGCTATATAATAAAAACACAGGGAAATGCTGGCTATATAGATATAGTTGAGGCCAGTATTTATGATGAAAAGAAGATCAGAAGTCTTTTTGAAAAAACAAATATATGTATCAATTTAATTGGAATTTTATTTGAAAAGAAGGGCGGAAATTCTTTTAAAAATATTCATTCATTATTTCCTGCAATTTTAGCAAAATTTAGCAAAGAATATAGTTTGGAGCAATTTATCCATATTTCAGCATTGGGTATTAATGATGCTAAAGACTCAAAGTATGCATTAAGTAAACTTGAGGGTGAAAAAAACATTTTAAAAAATTTTTCTAAAGCAACAATACTTAGACCGTCTATAGTTTACTCAGTGGATGATAATTTTACGACTAATTTTATGACTTTATTAAGTTTACTTCCAATTTTTCCAATATATTACTCAGGTAAGACTAAGTTTATGCCAATTCATTGTTCAGATTTGGTCGACATAATTTATAAAGTAATATCAAATAATATGAATTCAAACATTATAGAATGTGTTGGTCCTGAGATAATTACATTTAAAGAAATTATAAAAAAACTTTTAAATCATATCGATAAAAAAAGAGTTTTATTACCTATGCCCTTACCTTTAGCAATTTTGTCCTCGAAGTTTTTTCAATTATTTCCAAAACCTCTTTTAACAGAGGATCAACTAAAACTTTTAAAATATGATAATATTTCGTCTGGAAGATATAAAAATAACTTTGACCTCAATATCCCAAGTATTAAATATTTTGATGATGAGGTAAAAAAATATAGTTATATGTGGAGAGAAGGTGGTGAATTTTCAAAAAAAAAATTAAATTAATTAAATTTTAACCATTTTTGAAAACTTTATGCAGATTGGATTTTCTTTTCAATAAATTCAGGAATTTCCTCTTTTTCAGTTGAATCTTCTTTTTTACCTTTTGGTTGATAAGCATAAAGAAGATGTAATTTACAGTAAGAAAAATCTTTTAATGAAGATCTGCCGCAAAAATAAAATGACTTTTCATCAGGATGACCAATCGGCCACTTGCAAGAATTTTCATCTAATTCTTCTAACTGTTTAGGATTTTCTGGTTCAAAATCTTTTTCGATTATTAATGATTTAAATCTGTTTCTTCTGCCTCTTTTTGTTTTAATATTTTTATTATCAATTGTATTATTAAAACTGTCATTTGAAGTTGCGGTCCTAGTTTTTATTTTAGCTGAAAGATTTAATCTGTGGGCTTTCCCTATTACTGCGTTTCTACTTATTCCGCCTATTATTTCTGCTATTTGACTTGCGGTATTGCCTTTTCCCCAAAGCTCTTTTAATTTTTGTACTTTTTCTTCAGTCCAGCTCATGATAGCTATATAGAGTATATTAATTTAATTACTATACAATATAATGTTATTAAAATAAAATAAACAAGGTAATAGTTGAAGTTATTAACATAAATTTTAAAAAATGATTTAGTTATACTTTCAATCGATGCTTGTATCTTGATATTTTCGTTATAGAAAGTTGGAATTAATTATGAGCTATTTAGCAAAAAACTATAATAGAAAAAAAATATCTTTTTTAAAAGGAAAAGGAAGTTTTTTAGTTTCAAAGGATGGATCTAAATATTTAGATTTTGTTCAAGGGATAGCTGTCAATTCTTTAGGACACTCTCATCCAAAATTAATAAAAACTATAAATAAACAAGCAAAGAAACTTTGGCATGTATCTAATGCTTTTATAATACCTGAGGGTGAGGAACTTGCAAAAAAATTAGTAAAAAGAACTTTTGCTGATTTTGTCATTTTCCAAAATAGTGGAGCTGAGGCGACAGAGGCAGCAATTAAAATTGCAAGAAGATATTTTTTTTCAATCGGAAAACCTTATAAAAATAGAATAATTTGTATCAAGAATTCCTTTCATGGCAGAACCATTGCAGCAATTCATGCTAGTGGTTCAAAGAAAATGACTGAAGGTTTTGGCCCTAAAGTGAGCGGTTTTGATCATTTTAAATTTGGAGATCATGAAAAATTAAAAAAACTTATCAATAAAAATACAGCTGCGATAATGCTCGAGACAATTATGGGTGAAGGTGGAATTAAATTAATTCCAGATTGGTGTTTAAAGGAGCTTAGAAAATTATGTACCAAAAAAAAAATTTTATTAATACTTGATGAAGTTCAGTGTGGAGTCGGAAGATCAGGTGATTTTTTTGCTTTTGAAAGATCTAAAGTAAAACCAGATATCGTGCCTATTGCAAAGGGAATAGGTGGTGGTTTTCCGATAGGTGCAGTTTTGATGAATAAAAAGGTAGCCTCAGGTATGGTTCCAGGCACACATGGGTCAACATTTGGTGGTAATCCTTTAGCCATGAAGGTTGGAAGTGCTGTTATGGATATTATAGCTAATAAGAAATTTTTAGATAACGTGAAAAAAAATTCTGAATATTTTCATAATAAATTGAATAAGCTCCAAGAAGACTTTCCCCAAATTATAAAAGAAATTAGAGGTAGAGGTTTTTTAATTGGGCTTAAATTAAATAAAGAGCAATCTTTTTTTATAAAAAAACTCATGGACAACAAACTTCTTACAATTAGAGCTGCAGAAAATGTTGTAAGAATTTTACCTCCTTTAAATGTTAAAAAAAATGAAATTGATAAAGCGATTAGAATTCTCAATAAAGTTTGTAAAGAATATTATTAATGAAACACTTTATTAATTTAAAAGATATTTCAGCGAAAGATCTTAGAAAGATTTTAATTGATGCAAAAAAAAGAAAAAAAACAAGAAAGAAACT
>MDSW01003208.1_pt1 | contig 10381 bp, 6 predicted proteins | sample 811171 | NCBI WGS metagenome assembly MDSW01 (sample SAMN05326641, study PRJNA326480) | marine metagenome | isolation source: seawater | place: Atlantic Ocean: North West | collected 2012 | reverse complement strand
TTCATCCTCTTAAAACGTACTACGCTCTGACAATTTGCTCATACGCCATCCTCTTAATATCCTCTCTATAAGCTCCTATCCTCTCGTTGATATCCAAGTAGCTATCCTATTAGCTATCTTATCTAGCTTCCTTCGGTCGTACGAAAGTACGTTGTACGTATTCTATCTACGTGTAGTATGGACATTGGAGTTTCAAAGGATTGTGTACAACTGTACACGTACATGTACAGTATGTACATTAATTGTTGTATGTACTTCCGGAAGTACAACTACGTGTACAACTACAGCTGTACACGTAACGCGTTACGTGGACGCTACTACCTCTACGTGTACAGTACACGTACGTTGTATCATATTACTTTCGAAAGTACATACTGAATGAAATAATATTAGCTAGATACTAATGGGCTCAAGGGCCCTACGAGAATAACCTTGACACCGGTGAAGACAGCACCTTTTGAACGCTTGCGCCGTAGTGGACGGAGTACGCGCGTCTGAACGGTTGCGCAGTCACTTTTCAACTGCACACTACGCTCTGTACCATTTCTTGTAACTTTGTGAATCCAGTTATGGCGGTGAGTTATATCGGTGGCTCTCATTCCGCACAAAACTTACTTTTATTTTTCGCAGTACTACGAACTTTATCGCAGGTCAACCCTCGGAATGACCCTGACAGATGCACTAGATGAATTAGTGACCGATGGAGATCTCACGCCATCGATAGCGATGAAAGTGCTCTCTCAATTTGACAAGGTAAGCGTGTTTTCATGCTAATAGTAGTACCGGAATTTATTTGTTTATTTGTTTCTAGTGTATGAACGAAGCTTTGAAAGACGTCAAGGCTCGAACTACTTTGAAGGTCAGAGACAGCCATTGACTAGTTCTGCATTTTGGAACTAAGCCATTTTGACTATCAGGGACAGCTTCACACGTATCGATTTTGTGATAACGTTTGGACATTCATCCTTGATGATGTAACTCTCAGCAGTACAGTACCTGGAGGTGTCAAAGAAACCTCACGGGTTCAGAAACTTAAAATTGTAGCATGCGACGGGAGGGTGCCCCTTGGGACCAACACAAATCCTGGTCGAACGTAATATTGATTTTCTCAGCTGCGCTATACATAAATGTACACGCCTAAGCGCTCGGAATTTTATTCGCACATTACCTGAAGTTCATGGCATGCAACGGAACACTACAACTTCATTTCGTCGTCTAAGGTAGAACAGGGCAATCACTGCCTAAAAAAAACCGAAGTGCACGCGAGTCTAACAAGCGTAAGTGCGATACAGAGAGTACACGGGACTCATCTAAACCTGGAACGTCTATGACGATCCTTAATATTCCCATGCGGCCAAACGATTAGGGCTGGTTATATTTACCTGAATCACCGCCTCGTCGTGGACACTGCCTCTTAGTTGTATTGCGTATTGCAGGGACATCAAGATAAAAACACGAGAGTAAAAGTAAGTCTATCCCGCATGTAAACGCGAATTTGAAAACACGACGAAAATGCGATTATGACGAAACCAACCATATATTTCGCAGTGGAGCTGAACTTCTGGTATCCTTTTATCACTTTGGTGATGGCATCTAAAAAATCCTTCTCGCTCACAGTTTTTCGCCTCTGACGGATGGCAAACATGCCCGCCTCAGTACAAACTGAGTGAATCTCTGCCCCAGTTGCGTTAGGGCACAAACGTGAAAGCAGATCGTAGCGTATATCACGCTCGACTGCCATGGAGCGGGTGTGTATGCGGAAAATCTGTGTACGAGAAGCGAGGTCAGGCAAACCAAACTCAACCTTTCGGTCGAGTCGACCTGGGCGGAGAAGCGCTGGATCCAATGTATCTGGGCGGTTAGTTGCCATCAGAACTTTGATGTTTCCGCGTGCATCGAAACCGTCAAGCTGATTAACTATTTCAAGCATCGTGCGTTGCACTTCATTATCACCACCTTGTCCATCATCAAACCTTGCTCCGCCGATTGCATCAACCTCGTCAAAGAAGATTAAGCACGCCTTTTTGCTTCGAGCCAGCTGAAATAACTCACGAACCAAACGAGCCCCTTCGCCTACATATTTTTGAACCAGTTCCGAACCGATGACACGAATGAAACACGCGTCTGTGCGGTTAGCAACAGCTCGTGCAAGAAGTGTTTTTCCTGTACCAGGCGGACCATAACAGAGAACACCTTTGGGTGGGTCAATTCCGAGCTGCACAAACTTCTCGGGATGGAGGAGAGGCAGCTCGACGACCTCGCGCAGTTTTTCCACCTGATCTTTGCTACCTCCTACGTCATTATAAGTGACATCTGGTTTATCCTCGACAGTCATCATCGTAACAGAAGGATCAATCTTGGGCGGCAAGGGAATATTGATAAAATATTTTGTGCGGTCTACCCCAACTCGCATACCCTCTTCAATGTCAGTCGGCGCAACATGCTGCCCTAGGCCAACTACAAACTTGGCAATCTGCTTTACACTGATCACGTACTGAGCTTCTTCGGTGTTAGGATTTAGTACTTTAGTGCATCTCGCTACTTGCAATGGCTGCTCCTCTTGCACAGACTGTTTGTCCTGGGTCAAGTCCCACTGGCTTGGTTGTGTTAAGCCAGTATCAGACTCTTTGACACCGCACAAGTCGTTGACATTTTTTGTGATAGACCTCAGATCGGATTCTAATGTTTTAATTGAGTTCGAATAGGGTCCCAGTCCGTAGGTCTTTAAAAGTGCAATGTCTTCTTCGTCCAGCAGGGCGATTTTTTTTCCCTCCAACTCGTCGACCTCAACATCTTTTGCTGGCTGGTTAATATGTTCTTCAACCATGATGTTGTCGACGAGTCGATGCTGTGAAATGCAGTTTAAATTTTTCCACACAAAGTGCCACTTAGGAGACAAAAAGAAGCAAAAGAAACACTCCAATTTTACGGAGGACGAGAGAGTATCCTAGCTAGAGAGCAATGGAGTCGTTATATCCGAGTAAAGGTTTGTTCTTGCTGAATTCTACTAATCGTGGTGGCACCTTCAAAGTGATGCCGGGTTGGAATCGACGAAGAAACAATCCTCGTCCCAGTCTTCGTACGTTCGTAGTAGGCGAGACCCTGAACAACGTGATGAAACCAGGAACTTGTTTATTGTACCCTCACAACACGTTTAATAAATTGACAGAAGACTACGTGTACAACTACAACTACATACTTACGAAGGTACGAAAGTACTTTCGTACAACAGTAGGGCCCTACACGTACAACGTTACGTGTACTGTACAAGTACTCGTAGGGCTAGCTAGCTAGCTAGGCCTCTATGATATGTGTACAGCTGTGCAGTACGAAGGTACACGACTACGAAGGTACACGTGTACACGTACATGTACAAACGTACTTTCAAAGTACAAAAATGTTTGTACAACTACGACTTGTACAGTACGTGTACAGCTGTACGAAGGTACACGCAATGTACGAAGGTAAAACAACTTATTCTATCTTCGTGCTAAGTATTATTTCCGTAGCCCTACAACTACGCAGACCAGAATGCGGTTTTTCACCCGCGTTATGCTTTTGATCTGCTATTGCGATGAAAATACCCTTTCAAAGTTCTAAAAACCGCATTCTGGTCAGCGTAGAAGTATTAAAGATAAACAACCTATTCATATCTTCATAAAATCATATTCTATGTACACGTGTAAAGTTTACACGTGTACAACGTACAATAAAGTTGTTATTTCTGGAAGTACGGAAGTACTTCATATTCGTTCGTGGCGGCAGGTATGGAGGGCTACATATACCACTCATATACCTACATACATAGTACATAGTATATACATAATTACATACACGCGAAGGTAGTTTATACATAACAACTTTTACCTAACAACAAATATCAACCTTCGTACAAGGCAGTACTACAGTACTTTCGAAAGTACATACATAGCTACATACGGAAGTACTTTCGAAAGTACTTTCTTACTTTCGTACTTTCGTACGTATTAAGTATGAGTATACTTCCGAACGGAAGTACGTGTGCGGAAGTCCGTACTTCCGGAAGTACTTCCGAACTTCGTGCGGAATGAATGAAGTATTTGAGATAAAGTATCTATCATACCTTCGTACTTTCGTACTTTCGTACTATCTAGCTAGTAGCTAGCTAGCTTCATACCTTCGTAGCTAGCTACCTTCAGGTAGCTAGATATGATAGTTAGTCTATCTACTGTAAGTTGTAGGGCTATGTTGTTTATTATGGCTCGCTCGCTAGTCATAATGCATATCATATCCCTAGCTAGTAGACTACACGTGTACTTTCGTAGTTCGTATGAAAGTACTTTCGTACCTTCAAAGGTAGTCGCGTACGTTTACAGTATCTGATACAAAAAAACTGAGCAGCGTACAGTACGTGTACAGTACGTGTACCGTTGTACGTGTACACGTACGTGTAGTGCATTGTTATTCGTGTATCTTCGTAGTTCGTACCTTCGAAGGTACGAAGGTACACAGCTAGCTCTTCGATGATAGATAGTCAGCTACACACACGCGTACGCGTACGTGTACACGTAGCACGTCTGCCGACGTATGAACAAGTGACGATAACCGAACCACACGTCTGCAACTCGTTGCCTCGAATACGCTAGGCCACCATCTTCTCTACACTGAGTCTTTCGCCTCGTCGACCATACACGCAAACTTGTCGTGACGAGCTGACGAACTTTTTTCCTCTTTTTTTTTCGCCGCCGCACTAAAAGCCAACATCGCGAGGGTTCTCAATAGACCCTAGAAAAAGAAAATTTGGCATGGCTTTTTCTCTGTTGCACCACCGCGGCGCAACCGTTCCTAACGTGTTCGCAGGGCGCAATCGAGGCTCCCGCGCGCGCTGCTCTTCCGCTCAGTAAGCACGCGCATTTTGATTTTTTAAATTCTGGATATCCTTCCCCTCGTCCCGAAACCTGACATACGCTACTTCTAGGCAAAGTTTTGGGTCGAGTGTTCGTGCTGGTGTTTCAAGTATAACGAGGTAGTCTGCGGATTCTTTGTGACCTCGCGTCTTCTTTACATGTCTATCTTCTGACCTTTTCTTCGGCGAATTGACTCTTCAACACCCTCCCTTATTTTTGGTAGCTCTGAAGTCCTCGGGCAGCAGGGTAAAGGACCTCCACCGATGGTCATGGAACGGTTCCAAAGTGTTGCTAGCCAACTCTTGAATCAGGTTTAGCATCAAACGCTTCGTGATAATGCTCCGAGTATCCTAATTTTTTTTTCGTTGCAGCGCATCATTCGGCTGGGGGGAGCAGTCGATGACGACAGCTGCAACCTTATTGTGGCTCAACTACTCTGGCTTGATGCCTCAGATGCTAAGCAGGTATCTTGTTATCTTTTTCCTCTTTGGATATCTTTGCCCCTCGTGTATAGCACTTACTTTTCACTATTGATTTTCTTTAAACGAATAATGCACAGGACATTACGATTTACGTGAACTCCCCTGGTGGTTCTGTGACCGCTGGCATGGCAGTGTTCGACACAATGCGACACGTTCGCCCAGACGTTTCCACTGTATGTGTCGGTCTTGCAGCTTCTATGGGTAAGTATTCACTGATGATCCCCCGATATGCGAAACGCCTGATGGTTTCTGAAATCTAACAAAAATACATCTGCCTGCTCTTCCCAGGTGCTTTCTTGCTAGCATCAGGTCAAAAAGTGAGCGACTTCTAAGTGTCTAAGTACTGAGATTTTATCTAATGGAGAGAAACCTTGTCGTTGTTCTTGTTGCAGGGGAAGAGGTACAGCCTACCCAACAGCCGCATCATGATACATCAACCTCTTGGAGGAGCACAGGGACAAGCGGCTGATATTGAGATACAGGCAAACGAGATTATGGTACCCTTCGATTCAGTTAATTTATGTGAACTGTACATTGACTTGACTATCTTGCCCGCTTAACCAGCACCACAAGTCAACCCTCAATGGTTATCTTGCCGAGTTCTCAGGCAAGCCCCTGAATACGGTATGCCACCTGCCTTCAATTCCTCGAAGTGACGTCATGAATGTTTTTGCATCATCAAATGATAGGTCATGGAAGACACCGATCGGGATTTCTTCATGTCTGCTTTTGAAGCCAAAGAGTATGGGCTCATCGATGAAGTGATAGAGCATCCAACTGACATCAAGGTCCGGTCATCGGGTATACCAATGTATGCTGGGGAATTATAGAACAGAAGTCAAAAAAGGTTTCCTTTGTAACCAAGTAATCTGCAAACACTTTCAATTTAAAGGATGGCGTGCTCTAGACACCCATGGATGAACACTCCAAAAGTTGCTCGAAATATCTAGTCTATCTGTTTGTTCACTTTTTTCGGAATAGCAGATGCCTGGCTGCGCTGCACATGGCTCTGTGCACCTGTAATTGGAGCCAGAAGAAAAACTCCTAACGTACAGGCGAGGAGTAGTGCAGCGAAAAACGCATTCCAGCCGTACTGTTGGACAAGAAGAGAGAGTGGTACGCCTGCATTGGCAGCGCCCTGTGTTGACGGGTGAGCAGTATCAGATCAAAACAAAAGTAGACCACACGTACCAAGTACGCTATCCATCCCAAAAAACCTTCACTTGCGCCAACCGAGCGGCGACCAACGATTTCAGCACCACAAAGTCCTGTGAAGTGAAGTTGTTTTGCTTTTAAACCTGAGGCAAACATTATATACCAATACCTATAAGCATTTGTGGACCGTAAAGAAAAAAACCGATAAAAAATACAATTAGTGCTTGAGTAATAGTCAGTCCTTCTCGAGAAATTTATCAGTAACTCTGAAGCGAAGAACAAAGAAACTAAACGACATACCTGGAGGGACAGCCTTAAAGGCAAGTAACATGCCAGCAACCCCAATCATGTAAGCGATTACAACTTGTATGCGCTTGCCAACAGCACCTCCTGCTTTGGATGCTGCTATGTAGATATCACTTATCCGTCCTGCAACTAGGCTTCCAAGAAGTCCACCGAGCTCAAGTCCCGATACTCGGACCTAATGATAAACAGGGAATTCAAATCATTCTACATCATAAAAATCTTCAAAAATCATTACGGGTGGTACTCACTGCAGCTGACCCGGCATCAACAACTCCTTTTTCTTTTATCAAATAGAATACAGACCATGATGTTATTCCCTAGAAAACAAATTCTACAACAGCAGCCAAAATATCGCGAATGAAGGCACACCTGTCGAACAACGTAAACACAAAAGTATGTAAATGCAAGACCCCTGCCATGCAATGTGAGAATCGATTAAATGTGAATTTTGAAAGAGTGTACCATATGAAAGGATTAGAAAGAACGTTTTGAATTAAGTTCTCAAATAGACTCAGTCTTTCAACCTAGCTCCAGCACTTTGAGTTCAGGAAAAAAAATCATCAGGATAGAGCGCTCACCGAATTCTGAGCACCAGTCTTTACTCTGTTTGACTCTAAACGAGTTGAAAAAAAGAAGTGTTCGGAACGAGAGGAAAGAAAGAGAAGTAACACAAAACTCTACCTACGGTCAGCTCGACTGGCATGAAGCCTCGATCCTCAGGAGAATCTTTTAAGGACAGAATTATACCCAAACCAATAAGGATTGCTACAAGTCCCGGAGCCCACAGACCCCACTGCAGATAATTTGAACGTATCAAAACATGAAAACTGAATAAGCCAGAGAATAATTTCTCACATTCCAACCAAATGTTCGAGCAGCAGAACCAGCTAGAATTGGAGCAGCGAACCCCCCGAGATTATGCGCTATGTTCCACATACCCTGCGAATATTGGAAGAATGACAGCAAGAAGATATGCGTGATACTAAAAGATGTACCCAATAAGTTCCACGCTCTTTGGTAGCAAACCACGAAGTAAGAATCTTTGCACAGCTTGGTGCTCCGAAGCCCTGCAAGATACCTATTAACGAAGCGACATGAATACGTGGTCACGTTGATGAGCGATATGCGACTTGAGAGATAGAGATAAAGCGCTCTTGCATACCATTTACAGCCCAAAGAAAGCAGAACATTGGTAGCGTTGAACTAGCTCCGAATAAAATGTTTACCTACTCCAATACAAAGCGTCAATATATCATTGGATTTGTTTTGAGAGATTGCGCACAAGTCCAGTAGCCACGAGTCCGCCACCTAGCATAATACTCGGCGACAGCACATCACCAACAACGCCACTGACAAATTTACTGAAGCCGTAACACAGAGGAAATATGGAGGTGATTACCCCGATAGAGGTCATGTCCAGGTCAAGCACGGGCGATGCAACCATGGCGGGCGCCGTAAATGTGAGGCTATTGCGAGTAAGATAATAGCAAGCATAACCCACAAGAATGCTGTAGAAATAGATGCTGATATTCGAAAAAGATGTTTACATAAAAAAATACCGAACTGACCTCAAAAATACAGATAGTCTCACTACTGAAAAGGTTCTCGTGTAACCTCCCGTGATTTTATCAAAAGTAGGTTGCGGGCTAGCGACAACATTTACAAGGACGCGCCATCGCATCTGTGCAATGGATTTTTTCACGACATGGACGGACCGATGTCCAGGTCGGAGAAGACTCGCTCCGCCAAAGCCAGGTAAGGACGTCGCGAGCCCGGAGAAGTTAGCGAACGTACTTCTTTCACCGAACGAACTTGACGTCAAAACTATGCGTGTGCGACTTTTCGCACGCGAATCGGTCTGCGAACGCGTAAGTGTTGCGACACTTGTAGCGAGTACTAGAGCCATAATAATCGGAAGTGCTGTCTATCCGAGGCGCACAGACTAATCCAGCAGCGAAGTGGGTGTCCGTGTCGAACCGGTGGTTTGCTGCGGCACGTTCTAAAAAGTCTACACTCAGGTACGAAAGTACTTGACAAGGTGCCCTAAGCGAAAATCGTATGACGCCCAGTCAGCCGCGTATCGGCCACATAGGGCTACGTCCTACGCAGACCAGAATGCGGTTTTTCACCCGCGTTAAGCTTTTGATCGGCGCTTGCGATGAAAAATACCCTTTTAGCATTTTTGATCGGCAAACCTCCCCGATCGATTTTGATCGTGGTCGGTCTATATCGTTAGATCTGCCGATAGATGCGGGTGAAAAACCGCATTCTGGTCTGCGTAGGACGTAGCCCTATGTACGAAGGTACAATTTGTCACTGAAAATACACGTACACGTACTCATTGGCCCTACAAGTTTCAATGGTCGATCGACCGATAAGCCCCCATAAATACGTAGGAAGTATTTCCGGAAATAGAATTCGTTCGTACGAAGAAACGCACGCACTGAAACTGGAGACGAAAATCTTGAAACGGAAATCGGCCCAAGCGCGCGCCCATAAACCCGGAAAGGCGACCCGCTTGGTTTTGCTTATACAATTTCCGGAATACAAACACACACACAACAATAAGTCTACGTTCCAAGGTCTATACTTCCAACTTCCGTACATACTACACGTAGCCCTGATGAATGAAAGTGTCAATACGAGTACGAGTAGCCCTGAATGAAAGTGATAATAGCCCTAAATGAGAGTGATACGGATTCTGAAGATACAAGTACACGTACGTGTAGTCTAAAGTCTACGGCATAGCCCTAGCTAGCTAGGTGAAAGGCTCATTGTTGAAAATAGTGTATGTATCATCTGTAGCTATGTACAAGTACTTTTGAGTACATCAGCTAGTGATAGATAGTAGCACCAGCATCTCTGTCTCACACAGGGACGAGAAGATATCTTGTATTTTCCACCAAACATTATTGTCTATTTGGCAAGCGTTGCTTACCAGCCTATGTGTCGGTAATTCTCGCCTGCATACGATGCTTCTGCACCAAGCTCTTCTTCAATTCGCAATAGTTGATTGTATTTCGAGAGGCGCTCAGATCGACAAGGCGCTCCAGTTTTGATCTGACCAGTGGCAAGGCCTACCGCTAGATCAGCGATATATGAGTCCTCTGTCTCGCCAGAGCGGTGAGATGCCATGACGCCCCAACCAGCCTTCTTCGACATCCGCACTGCCTCAATTGCCTCGGTGATTGAACCAATCTGGTTCACCTTGAGTAGCAATGCATTGCAAGCCTTTGACTCGATGGCAGTCGCAACGCGCTCAGGGTTTGTCACGAGGAGGTCATCCCCAACTACCTGGCACACACCTGACGCGGTGAGAGTGCCCGTGTTCTCGAAATCGTCCTGGTCGAACGGGTCCTCGATGGAGACGATAGGATATTCAGAGCAGAACTCTTTGTACATAGCAATCATTTCCTCACCAGTTTTCTTTAACGATCCATCGTTGTTTTCAGTCTTGAAGTCAAGGTCATACATCTTATCATCAGCCGTGTAAAATTCAGCTGCTGCGACATCCATGCCTATCTTGATCTTTCCAGTGTATCCCGCTTTCTC
>MDSW01145731.1_pt1 | contig 10382 bp, 7 predicted proteins | sample 811171 | NCBI WGS metagenome assembly MDSW01 (sample SAMN05326641, study PRJNA326480) | marine metagenome | isolation source: seawater | place: Atlantic Ocean: North West | collected 2012 | reverse complement strand
GCCGATGTGGTGGCGGAGGCTCAGTCTTGTTTCGATGACCCAACGGCAACAGCCGTGGAAACCTGCAGTGGTAACTCCTACGGAACATTGGAGACGTCTGACGCGACTTGTTCTGTGAGCACGGAGTGTTTCGCGTCGGACGCCAATGGTGAGTTCATCTGCGACCAGCTGGTGAATCAAACGTTTTAAGAGAGAAACTGTGTCGAAACGGGTGGCGGAGAAGGCGGTTAGAATAAAGACCACACTTCCTCACCTTGAGCTCTTCTCAGGGCCTTGAAATAATTAGGCTATGAGAGCCCAAACCCAAAAGGCCTGGTTTTGTGACCTGTCCCGCTGGCCGTTCTTGCGTAGGATTGGAAGTCGGTTATGACAAAACGTGTGGCTATATTAGGAGCGGGGGCCTCCGGGCTGACGTGTGCCTATTATTTAGCCCAAAAAGGCTATGAGGTTTGCCTCTTTGAGAAGCGCTCTATTGCAGGCGGCCAGGTCGTAGACCATCAAGGAGTGGATGTTGGTGCTTTAGACTATTTCCCTCATCGTGATTCTTTGCGTTTGTTCTCTGATTTAGGAATCAAACCAGCGTTTGAGATGGTTGATGCAAAGCGGGCTTATAATCCCAGCACCTCCCAATCATGTACCAACTTGCGAAATAAGCTGGACCTCTTTGGAATGGGCGGTTTGATTTATTTAAACACCAAAGCCTACTTCGCCGGTATTTATTCGGCCATCGATTATGTCTTTTTGACTCGGCAGCATTCTCAACGCGTTATCAAAGTTATTAAGGGTACCTATGGTGCCTTGTGGCAAACCGTTGCTGAAAAAATAGGCTCCATGGACAATGTGGACCTGCGGTTATCCGTACCCGTTCATAAGATTTTACGCTCACCGGATGAGGTGGTGGTACAGTGGCCCGGTGGAGAAGAAAAATTTGATTACTTGGTGACGACAGTGGGGCCAAAGGTATTTCAGAAACTCTTCGATGACGGCGACCAAGCACATCGCCGGCTTTGGGGCTTTACCACGTCTCACCCTATCGGAACGATTGTTTTGAATTTAGATTACTCCAAATTCAAGGGGACGGAAGTCTTAGCTTTTCGCGATAACGTTTTAGCTGGCGCATTGATCAATCAGAACAAGGCCGCCATCTATGTTATCTCAAACCGAGATGAAGCCCGTTTCAATGAACTCCTAAAAGAGCCCAAGAAGGTGCTAGGGATGATGCCAGAAGATTATGGTGCGCAGAGCGTGGATGCTGTGTACCGCTGGGATGAATACTTTACTCACTTTAAGAGTTCCATTTTAACAAGCCCCTGGGTGTGGTGGAAAATGCGTCAGGTACAGGGCTATCAGCGAACTTATTACACTGGCGCTTGGACTCGAGGTGGCGGGGTGGCCAGTGCCGTAGCCAGTGGATATTTAACTGCGAATCGGTATTTCTAAGCAGCGCCAAGAGAGGTTTTTTTCACGAACCCTATGGGTTGGAGGCTCGCGCTCATCCCTCAAGGGCGTCACCGGCTTGAGACTCCACAAGAATTTTTTGCCGGGCGGCTTGTTGCATGTCCTCTACCTCGTCGGTCTCATCGACAATCTCGCCGGTTAAAACTTCGAGTACATCTTCGAGGCTGACTACACCGGACACACCACCGTACGCATCTTCAACCACTGCAATGTGCTGCTTGTTGCGTTGAAACGTTGTGAGTAGGTCGTCGGCTGCAATGCTCTCCGATACGTGTTGAACCGAGGTATGGTGTTCTGAGATGGGCTCGCTGCCGTCGCCATTGATGAGTGCTGCTAAAAGCTGAGACTTAAGGGCAAAGCCAAGCACATGATCAGGTGTCTCTCCAATCACAATCAAGCGGCTGTGCTGGGAGTTGATGATGAAGTCTTTGGCATCTTTGAGCGCATCGCTACCATTGAGGTAAGTCATAGCGATACGCGGTGTCATCAGGTCTTTGGCGGTGGTGTCGTTAAGCTTAAACACTTGCTGCAGCATTTTGGCTTCGTCATCTTCAATGACACCCTCATCGAGGCCTATTTGAGCCAAGAGCCGGATTTCACCTTCGTTGGTGGTGAGGTTGGTTTTGCCTCGGGTGATGGGCGCAGTAATGCGCTCGAGAAACCAGACCACAGGTGAGAGAATTCGAGTCATCAAGAGAATACTGGGCGCAACCTTCAGAGCGACTTGCTCGGAGTAATGCTCACCCCAGGTTTTCGGAATGATTTCGGAGAAAATGATGATCAAGAGGGTAAGGACCCCAGAGAAAATACCCAACCATTCACTGCCCAATGCCTTGGCGGCCAAAGCACCAATGGTGATGCTGCCTACGATGTTGGCGATGTTGTTGAGCACGACAATGGTGGCAATGGGCCGGTTCATGTTTTCAAGAATTTGAACGAGTTGCCGCGCGCCATAACGCTTGCTCTCTTGAGCCTTACGGGCCTTGACCATTGAAACGGAAAACAGCGCTGCCTCGGTACCCGAGCAAAAAGCGGACGAAACCAGAACCACAAGAATTGCCAGTGTCAGTGAAATCATGAGTCGTGGTCGACTCGCAGGATATATTTTGAATGGGCTATCATCGTTCCAAGTGGAATTTGCTCCGGATTTAGGATGGGCAAGAACCACTCACTGGCTAATATAGCCATAAATCCAGGAACCACAACGGCTCTACGGATAATTTTCCACACCAGTGTGAAAAAACATCGAGTTTTGGAATACAGCGCTTTAAACGGTACCCTTAAATGTTAGGGTGAAATCCCTAAGTGCTCGAATTGTTGAGTGTTTTTTTGTTTTTTTGGGTGGGGTTTCTCGCGTGTCACCGGAATGTTTATTTTGTTCGTGTGATGCTGGTTTCCGGTGTGAACGTGAGCTTTGACTGATGAACTGCCGTTCCATAGAGTTGGACCACGCACGAGAAAGTTGAAGTCATGCATCGTTATTTCTTTTATTTGGGACTCTTATTTGTGCCACTTCTTTTCGGTCTGGGTTGTAAGGATGCTCCAGTTGATGCCTCAGAAACCGTAGGCGTTGAGGATTTTTTTGATCGTTCCATCGTCCAAAGCATAGCCTTAGAGATTTCTCCCTCAGACCGACAAGCCATGTTCGATGCGCTTCCCGAGCGGGTTTATGTTCCGGCGACTTTTATGTGGGGAGACACCCGTCTGGAAAACGTGGGTGTGCGCTTTAAAGGCAACAGTTCATCTCAACCCGAGGCATGGTGGAAACGCAGCCTACTGATTAAGTTTGGTGAATTTGTCGATGGTCAACGGTTTCTCGGTTTGCGCCGTGTATCGCTGGATAATGGTGTGCAGTTTGGTTCGCTTTTCTCAGAGCGACTGATGTCAGATATGCTCCTATCCGAAGAGGTCATCACTTCGCGTACGAACTATGCCCAGGTGACCATCAACGGAGAATTTGAAGGACTCTTTGTGAACGTTGAGCGCATCGATAAATCTTTCTTAGAAAATGCCTTTGGTAACCGCGATGGGATTTTATACAAGAACCATCTGGGCGGTCCGGGGTCAGATTTTTCCGTATTGCAAAGCTTAGAGGAATACGGGCTAAGTTTTGAACCCAAAAACTACGAAGATGAAGCCGACTACAGCTCCCTAATGAATCTGGCACTTTTACTTCGGGACACGCCCGAAGCTGACTTTGAAGAGGTACTGGAAGCAAACTTTGCCCTTGAGCCATTTTTGAAGTTGATGGCAGTCATGATGCTTTCAGGAGCCTTCGATCAGTACACGGGTTTTAACCCTCACAATTTTTATATTTACGATGATCCTGTTTCTGCGCGTATTCATTATCTCGTGTGGGATTTGGATGTTGGATTTGCCGACAATGCTTTTGGCCAAATCCCGGTGATTGATGGCTGGGATGCTTCGTGGCCAGCTCCCAGTATTCCGCGGCCGCTTATCGAACGCATTCTGTCGAGTGATAGTTTGAGGTCGCGTTATCAGACTCACGCAAATCGTATTTTGGAAACCTATTTTCGTCCCGATATTTTAGAACAAGAACTCGATAATCTCTTTGAGCAGGTTAAGCCCATTTTGGATTTGGACCCTTATCCGGCCAAACGGGTAACCGTAGCAACCGACGACGGTTATCCTTCTATTGTTGCTTCCATGAAAGCGTTTATGCAGCGCCGCTATGAGACGGCCCGTTATCAGTTGGATAATCCGGCGAGCGAGCGTCCCGTTCATGCATCAGAGCAGGGCCCGCAGCCAGGAGAGTCCGTTGCCGATGACCCAAGCAATCTTGAGGTAACTCAGGTGGACGCTCAAGGTGTGCATTTGCGTTGGCAGGATAACTCGGACCGTGAGGCCATCACCATTGTTCAGAGGTGTCAGGGGGTAGGGTGCACGAGTTTCAGTAATCACGTGGGGATTGAAGCCAACCAGCCGCCGGAAACGATTGATGGTACGGTGCGCGAGGGTATTACCTACCGCTACAGAGTGTACGCGGCTTGGCCAACACCGGATGGACCGAGAGGGACGGGGACATCGAATGTGGTGGATGCAACGCCTTAAATTTGGGTACAGGTTATGACGCTGAAAAGCCGAACCGGCCGGAACGAACAATGGCTTGCTTGTAATCTTCGTCGAGACCCTGGACCGGCATGAGCTTGCCTTGGACTTCGGATCTTATGGGGCGGTCTGGATGAAAGCAGAGCATGTTCACTTCGGGGCGATGTTTTTGAAACACATTGATTGAGTTTTCATAGAAGTTTTCAGGATTAAAATAACTTTCAATGTGCCACATGCATGTGTAGCCAAAACTTGTGAGCAGTTCCAATAGTTCCCGGCCTCCTTGATCTGAGTTGTTTTCAACAAAGATAAAGGGTTTATGCTCTCCGATGGTGCGTGATGCTCCTTTAAGAACCTGCGATTCCATGCCTTCCACATCGACTTTAAGAAGGTCCACACGTTCTAGCGCCAAGCTATCGATGGTGATTTGCGCCACGGTTTCGCCAGCTCCATTGGAATCCAGTGCCAAACCAGCAAAGTTTCTGGTTTCCCATGGTGGATGGACCGGTACTTTAATATCAGTCATCATCTCGCCGACGGCTTGCTGACGGAAGAGCACATTAAGGATTCGATTCAGCGCAAGATTGGCGCATAGAAATTGGAAAGTGAGATGCTGGGGCTCAAACGCGTAGACGATGCCGCCTTGTCCCTCTACTGCTCTGGCCAGTGGAACGGTATGGGTTCCGATGTTCGCACCCACATCGAGAACAACGTCCCCTGATTTGAGTAGTTCGATCAAGAGTTCCACTTCGTGCTCGCACCACTCACCGTAGAGATCCATGCAGCGGCCCACAGAATAATCGTTTCTATTATAAAGCATCAAGCCGTGCTTGCACCGTTTGAGGTTTACCCAGTCTTCTTCAAGGATGGCTTGGGTGGGATCTGCATCAGTGGGACTCTTACTCATGAAATGACGGTATCACTCTTAACGGGCGTTTAAAAGAAAGGAGGGCCGTTGGGTTATTGGGGTCATAGGCCCTTGAAATGTTGTTTGAGATTGCTTCACCTAGCCCTCATGGATTGTCATCTATGTCGATTCCATCTTAATCTGTTTTATGGTGTTTATTCCTCAGGAGATTCTGAGCCATGGGCCAGTTTGATTTAGCATCGTTCATTTGGATGGCGGGCGGTTTCGCAGGGTTCGCATGGTTGGTGGGCGGATTTCTTTCGCCGGTCGCCGGCCAATGGCGTGACCGCGACAGGCTTGTCGAGCTGAAGCAATTCGGCCCTTGGGTTTGGGGGGAGTACAACATCTCGGGTGGGGTCCAGCGTTACCGGGGGAAAATATGGTTGGGCGGTCTTATTCTCGAACGACGAGATTATGGAAAGCAACATCTCTTGCAGTTGGGTTTTAATAAGGTGCAGGCGAAGTCAGTGGAAGGGCAGGTGATGGTTCGCTTGAAATTGAAGCGTGAAGGAGACGTTTTAAGGGGAAATCTCTGGGGGACGCGATTCAAGTTCAATCCTCAGACCCAGCGGGTGATTTCTGTTCAAACAACGGCGGCCGAAGCCCGAGAGTGGGTACAAATTTAGTGGTTCTATGCTTCGGTTTGGGGCATCACTCTCAATTGTCACCTGAATGAATAGCCTCCGTTAGACCCATATTTCATTATTCTTTGAAGTGTTTTTAACACTCGGTTACTCGGCGATGTCTCTTGGAATTAAATCAATGATTTCGGCGCGCTTAATGCTTTGTCTTTCTCAAAAGAGGACACGGTAATGCGCCTGTCTACGGTGATGTAAGTTGCCATCCGGATTGACTTGATTTTGCTTCTGGATCGGTCTCTTGACCGGGGGCGTTAAAATGGTGTTGCGGCTATTGATCGCCTCTCTTAAGCGCCTTAGAAGCACGTCCTAACCATTTCAATCTGTAGGTGTAAAAATGAAAAAGATAATCTTGGTAACTTTTGCTTTCATGTTCTCTATCATCGGATGTGCGCATGCTGATACCGCTGGTAATGAAGCGCCTGCGGCAGTAAAGAAAAGCCCATTCTACGGGATGTACCCAACCGATTTAGCGCCTGCGGCTGAGTCTTATTTTGGTGAGTGGAACAAGGTTCTTTTCAAGACAGGACCGATTGACGGTAAGTCTGCGCGACTTGCTGCTATTTCTGCATCTGCGGCCATGAAGTGCGAATACTGCATCACGGCTCAAGTTGTTTTAGGAAAGGCTGTCGGAGCATCGGATGACGAGATTAAAGGTGCAACGCAAATTGCTGCTGAAGTTTCTCGTTTCTCAGTTCTGCTTTATGGTAACGAGTTTGGTCAGGACAAGCTGAAGACTATTCTTGATAAAATGACGGCGAAGCCTGCTGCTCCTGCAAAGCCAGCGGCCGACGCAGCACCGAAGCAAAGCCCATTCTACGGCATGTATCCAACTGACTTAGCACCAGCAGCTGAGTCTTACTTTGGTGAGTGGAACAAGGTTCTCTTTAAAAAAGGACCGATGAGTGAGAAGACAGCTCGACTGGCTGCTATCTCAGCATCTGCAGCCATGAAGTGCGAATACTGCATCACTGCTCAAGTTGTATTGGCGAAGGCCGCAGGAGCAACCGATGACGAGATTAAGGGAGCCATTCAAATTGCTGCTGAAGTCGCACGGTTTTCAATCTTGCTTTACGGCAACGAGTTTGGTCAGGACAAGCTCAAGGCGATTCTTGAAAAAATGACGGCAAAGCCAGCCGGCGCATAATCTTAATTGTTGAAGCGTTGCAGGCTGGGCGAAGCATTTCTTATCTCGAGTAAGAGTCACTTTTCGGCCACGCCTGTAAGCGCTGCAATTGGCGTTGTATTGCGGCCCTTAGAAAACACTCATTAGAACCCCCAGTTATCTGACCTCCTAAGTCTTCTCTTTGGAAAATCTAAATAATACCAGGCGCTTACTGGCTGTTTGGGCAGCTGCTCAAGCTTTGATGAATAGGTCAATTGATTACGAATCTATCGGGTACTTCCAACATAAGAGCGGATTGAAAGCATCCGGGAGTCGTCGTGTTTGTCAAATATTCAGAGGTGAAACCAAATACGAAACTTTAAGAGACGTTGGCACTTTGAGGGTTTACGTTGGAATTATGTTAGGATGGTCCTGATGAGGGTGCGTAGATGACTCAGCGGAATCATTCCCGCGTTCATTGGCTCTTGAACGCTTTAACGGATGACGATTTAAAAGAGCTGGCGTCGGAAATTTCCGAACGGTCCTATGCGCCGGGAACCACGATTTTGGTGGAGGGCGAACCGGGTTCGGAAGCCTTCGTGGTCTTGAAGGGTACCGTCCAAATCTATGCGGGCTCTCAAGGGGACCGCCATGTATTAACGGACCTTGGACCGGGTCAGCACTTTGGCGAACAAGCACTTTTAATGGATGAAGGTGGCGTTCGTTCGGCAAGTGCTCAAGCTTTAGACAATACCGAACTTTTGGTTCTTCAACGACCGGTCGTGCAGCGTGTTTTGCAGCGTGATCCGCAATTGATGATTCATCTTCTGGAGTTGGGGAGTAAGCAAGCTCAGCAGTTTTTGCGTCAATCCAATCATCTCAAGGAGCTCTTTTTAGATACGAAAACCAAGTCTCCTTTGGATGCCCAGACGATGGCGTCAAACACCGTGATTTTTTCGTCTGGGGATAAAGCCGATGCGGCTTATTTGCTCTTGGACGGTCAGGTGGAAATAGTGAGCCCCAAGCAAGAGCAACTTTACGTGGTGCAGGCCGGTGAGTGTTTTGGTGAGATTGGCGTGATGCTCGACCTGCCACGCAATGCTACCGCTCGTACTTTAAGCAAAGTAAGCCTGGCTCGACTGAAAGCAGAAGCATTCAATCAGTCTATTTCTGCGGTAGATGGGGTGAAAAATGTTTTGCTTAAGCTCTGGCGTGGTTATCAATTTGATTCAGATTATGTGAAACAGTTTGGTGGGCAGTTGTCCCAATCTGGTCAACGTACAACTTTGGTTCGGTTGGGTAATAAGCGCGTGGCTATGGTGGTGCGAGATCCCGATCGGCCTGGTTACAAAGCCAAAATTGTGAGTTCCGTTAGCAGTGAAGAGTCGAGCAAGAGAATTACTTGGGGAGGTTCGCCGCAACAACCATGGTTTCGGTTGAGGTTGGTGAATCGGGATGGTTTCGACCGCGTTCAAAGTGTGGTGGCAACCGTTGACCGTCCTGAAACCGCGGCCCTGTATCGCTTGCTGATTGAATCAACGCCTCTCACACCCGAGATGGTTCGAAGCCTTGTGGCAACCGGTATGGCTTGTCCTTTGCGCAAGGATGCCCCTGAGCTGGTTTGCCGATGTTTAAAGGTACCGAGGCAGGAAGTGGAAGCTGCGATTCACGCGGGCTGCGATTCGGTGGCATCGGTAAGCTCGCGTACCGGCTGCGGCTCAGTGTGTGGGGCTTGCAAGACTGAGGTTGCGGGGATGATTGTGCGACAAATCGGTTATCCGGAAGAAGCAGCCGTATCAACACCGGTGGACCAACGCGTGTTTTCCATTCCATTGCTAGATGGTTTGTTCATGAAGGCTGGCCCGGCCATGGCAAAGATTTGGGGGTTTATGAATATCGCTCGGCCCGGTGCCGTAAGCCTTGGTGCGGTGTTGTTGCCGTGGCTTTATCTGCTGGATGTTCCGCAAATAGGTCTTTGGATTTTGCTTTGGGCGCTTGTGTTTCTTTACGACACTTTGATGGCTCACCAGCAATGGCGTGAAGTCTTTGTGGATATGCTCCAAGGTGGAATCGAGATTCAAGACGACGAAGAGCGCGAAGAAGGTTTTACGGAGGAAGGTGATAAAGGTCCCCGCAATGTTGTGATGCGCCGCCTGCCGTTTTGGCAGTGGATGCGCTACAAATATACCTTGCGCCAAGATTACGTGTTGAACAGCTCTTGGCGTTGGCTGCGTCATCAAATCCGGTCTTTTTGTCTCGAGCGGGGATGGTCGGTAGCGAGACGCTGGCATCCGAAGTATCAAGAATTTTGGGGAGATCCCGCACGACAGTTAGCAGAGTTATGCTTGGAGACCTCCTTGTGCCTTGGTGTTGTTACGGTGGGAGATGATGAATCTGGTCGTCGAGTCGCTATCTTTCGCTTCGTAGACTGGTTGTGCCCGGCGGGCATCGAGGTACCGGGAGAGATTCTGCCGGTTTCTATGTTGGAGCTTCAGGTGGATTTGAATGCTCGTCGTGCCCTCGTGTGCAGAGTGAATGGCGACTCGGTGGGCGTAGGCAACGATGCTTTGTGTTTCTTGTACTTAGCACTCTCGGGTTACCATCATACGGTATTGCACGCATATTCCAACTGGGCGGCTATGCCGCATCATGATGATCCGCATGTGCGCCGGGGAGCCATGTGGACTTTGGCTACCAATGCGGTGGCTTTGTACACCGGACGTGTTTGTCAGCATGACCCCAGAAGTATGGAAAGGGTGCTTAAATACAATGGTCGTCGCGGTATGGCACGGCACGGTTCGGGTAAATACTTGCAAGAAGTTTCGCAGCATTCGCGGTTTGCGAATTTTGTATTAAAAGCTCGCCGAGTATTTATTGAAACCATGGTGGAGGAAGGTCTTGAGATTGATGTGGAAGCTTTGTTTTTGATGACCGTGGTTCACTCACTTGACCATTATATGGCGGGTCTTTGCGTGGACCCTCATGACTTGGTGAGATCGGATTCCGACCACCGGGCGGCGCAGGTTGTGCGTCTTATCTTTTCAGAGCCCTTGGAGCCGGTGCTGGTGAATACCCGTTTGTCGGCGGTGAAGGATGGCTGGCCCAAAACTCTTTTTACAAGACTCGCCGTTATCGACGCCGATTTGGCCAGCCGCGTGGATGTGGGAATTGCTTATTAGTCGAGAGTACACCTTTGACTTACGTT
>MDSW01033889.1_pt1 | contig 10382 bp, 14 predicted proteins | sample 811171 | NCBI WGS metagenome assembly MDSW01 (sample SAMN05326641, study PRJNA326480) | marine metagenome | isolation source: seawater | place: Atlantic Ocean: North West | collected 2012 | reverse complement strand
TGCTGATACTTGGGCGGATTACAATATCGGGCGTTTAGCGAATCCGGCGAACAGGGTTCAGTCAATTAAACTGATCCCACAGGAACAAGACGCTCTCTGGGCGGTTGTCTTACAGGCGGAACTCGGAAATGCGTACACGATAGAACGAACGCCGTCTGCTGGGAACAGTATCACTTCAACGGTCATCGTTGAAAGAATTATCCACAAAGGCAGAGGCGCTTCATGGACAACCGAGTTTGAACTATCACCGGCGGACACAGCCGGATATTGGACACTGGACGACGGCTCTGGAACGTACTCGGCGTTCTCAGAACTGGGCATCACAACAAGGCTATTCTTCTAAGGAGACGACATGACACAAATCAACTGGCAATTTCAAGTGAACAATCGGGCTGGCGGTTACATCGTGACCGCTACGGACTGGAACGACTACGGTTCATGCTTCCGAGCGTTCATTGACCAAACAACAGGATCAGGCACAACAGACAACGTTCCGCTCCCGATCGGACTTGATCTGGTCAACGACAGAGTTTATATTTCCGACCCTGATTCAACTACTCCAGAGGACGCAAATCACGCTGACACCACATTGTCGGTCGTTGGTTCATCAACGTTCAACGGAACGATGGATCTCACGTCAGCGGTCATTCAGGGAGCATCACCTTTAGTGTTTGAAGGTAATTCTGACAACGCTCATGAAACAACGTTTGCGATCACTGATCCCACCGCTGATCGGACAATCACATTCAAAGACGGAACAGGAACAGTGGCGTTCACCTCTGACATCACAACTCAAGTCGCTGGCTCGGATCATCAAGTCCAGTTCAACGACAGTGGCAGTTTCGGCGCTGACGCTAACTTCACATATGACGGATCAGCAACAACATTGAAAGCAACACTCACGGTTGGTCAAGACGACACAGGACATGACGTTAAGTTCTTCGGCGCTACGTCTGGAAGTTATGCTTTATGGGACGAAAGTGCTGACAAATTAGTAATCAATGGAAATGGTGGAAATGGTCTTGAACTGACAAACGGAATTGCCTTTTTTCAAAACAGCGTTGATATTGATGGAGACCTTGATGTTGATGGAACAGCAAACCTTGACGCTGTTGATATTGATGGCGCTGTTCAAATAGATGGAACACTCACTGTTGGAGTTGATGACACAGGACATGATGTCATTATCTATGGGGCAACGAGTGGAAGTTATCTGCAATGGGACGAATCAATTGACGATCTTAAGTTTCACGGTGACGCAGTTCTCAGATTTGATGACACAACAGCAAGTGGATCAAACTTTCAAATACAATTCAAAGAGAGTTACAACATTCTCGCAGATAACACTGGAACAGGGTCAGACAACTCACGACTCTGGATATCAGGAAACGCTGGTGGCACTTGCTACATAGGACCGAGAGCAGGTGGGTCATTATTTGAGGACATTTTTCTCAGAGCAGACGTTACAGTTTCTGGAGCGTTGTCTAAAGGTTCAGGCTCATTTGACATTCCACACCCAACAAAAGGCGGAGACTGGCGTTTGCGTCACTCATTCATTGAAGGTCCAACATGTGACAACATATATCGTGGCACAGTTACAATTTCAGGAAGTTCAGCAACGGTTGATCTTGACACAGTTTCAAACATGACTGCTGGAACTTGGGAAGCGCTGAACACAAACACTTGGTCAATGGTCAGTAGTTCAGGAAACGCTGTCACTTGGTCGCTGTCAGGAAAGACATTGACAATCAACGGACCAAACGGCGCTGTGTGTTCTTGGTTGGTTATTGGAGAACGCAAAGACGACAACATCAAAGGATCAAGCCAAACAGACAACAATGGCAAACTCATCACAGAATATGAGAATCCATACATTGACGCAGATGCAGACGCATAGCGAAGAATAGGAGAAAACAATGGAAATACATATCAACCCGACAGAGGTTCTTGCTGAGATGCAGAACAGATTCCCCAAAGAAACTGAGATCTGTGTCCAAGCAGTCCAGATTCGCAAAATGGGTCAACTACTTGAGGAAGCAACGCCAGAAGATGAGGACGTTGATTTGAAAGTAGTTGAAGATGCCTAGATACCGAGTTGTGACGAACAACATGTATTTCAATCAAGTGACTGGAACGTATGAAGCAGGAAAGATTCTTGGTGCTAACCAATACCAACACGGCGATCAATTCAACGCCACAGCGGAACAAGTCGCTGACGCTTTGAGCGATGGATATGTCGTGGCTACAGACAGTTGAAAGCCTTTGAACTAGAATGGAGAATGACATGGCAAAAAAACTACCTTTAGTACATAACAGAGTGAGAGTGGATCTCTTGCACCCGACGTTCGTCGCTCGGCTTGACGCTCTCCTCAATGGTGAGTTCAATGGCAAAGCGAAGATCGTGAGTGGCGTTCGTTCGTATGCGGATCAGAAGTATTTCTGGGACGGTTACCAGAACAAACTGAAAGGCAAGGCTGGCTATTCTCACTTCAATCTCGCCAGCAACCCAGACAGGAAGTTCCCTGATCCGGTGAAGGGTCCATGGCAAGGCTCATTCCATCAACAGGCTTTTGACGGATTCGGACATGCTGTGGATATCCGACTCTATTCCGGTTTGACTTGGGAGAAGTTCGTTCCAGTGGCGAAACAATACGGCGTTTGCCAGACAGTTTTCCGACCTCAATATGAGCCATGGCACTATCAATGGCGCAACTCAAATGGAATCTTCCAAGCGCCAGCGATGAAGGGCGAAAAGAGCGAGTCCGCAAGTGTTAAAAAAACCAAGGTGGACATGAAGGGAGTCGCAGGAGCGATCGCCATGCTCGGCGCTCAAGTTGCTCGGCGACCGCTCAGGAGAGGCAGTCGGAACTCGGCGGTGAAAGTCGTTCAGGAACGATTGAACGCCAAGAACTTTCGGTGCGGATTCCCAGATGGGATTTGGGGACGTAAGACCGACAAGGCTTTCCGTCAGTTTCAACGCCAGAACAATCTGGTCGTTGACGGAATTTGCGGACCGCTTTCGTGGGCAAAACTTATCAAATAGGAGAATGATATGAGATTAAACATTGACCAATTCAAAGACATCGCTGAGAGAGCGATCTTCACTTATGTCCAAACATTCCTCGGACTGCTTTCTGCTTCCGGAATGGGCGTGGACATGGGCGGAATCTCAACTCTCAAAATGGCAGGCATAGGCGCTCTGCCAGCGATGATTTCAGTCATCAAAGGAGCGATCTGCACGATGGCTCCGATCGGTGACGCAACTGCTTCCATCGTGAAGCAACAACAAGACATTCCAGAAGATGCCGACGAGCATCTCTACGAGTAGGAGACAGACATGACAAAGCCAAGACTAAGCAACAAGAGAGCCAACCGTGTCGCTGTCATAGCACTCAAGGAACAACTCCGTGAGCGTGGATATGACGTTGGACGGTCCAACAAGGGAATGTTCAGCAAAGCGGTTCTCCGTGGCGTTGTGGCGTTCCAGAAGGACAACAAGTTGGAACCGACTGGTGTCGTTGATGATGCTGTGTGGGAAGCGCTAGAAGGTAAGCCAAAGAAGAAGGCTCCGGCGAAGAAGAAAGCCCCAGCGAAGAAAGCACCGGCGAAAGCAACGACAGCGAAGAAGGCTCCAGCGAAGAAAGCCCCAGCCAAGAAAAAGGCTCCGGCGAAGAAAAAGTAGTTCGTGACCGCTGTCCGCTGTGACGGCTGTGACGTGACGTGGAGCGCCGATACCGGTTTCCGGTGTTGGTCATGCCTAGAACTCGTAGAAACGCCTCTGAGAGGCTCTGAGGAGCCTCTGACGGAAGAAGAGTGCGCTGATGCTCTGCTCGTTGATCTCGTTGAGTGGAATCAGGGCAGAAAGCAGAAAGTCCCCGACCGGAGTCGGGGACTTCCCTATGGAAACACACCACCAAGTGTGTTCTTGTCTTACTAAGCAGTAATCTCCTCATCGGAATATAAAGCGTTGATGTCCATGTAATTTTTTCCGGTGACATCAGTACGGTTGGCGATCATCTGATCCAACTGGTCCGCTGTCAAGCGAATTGTTACATTCCCGAATTGGAAAGTTTGACTTCCATTGGTTTCGCAGGCAAAGTAAAGTTTCGTTTCCTTGTCTAGATTAACCGTTACGTCTGACACTTCTTCTGTTTCTTGCAACTGCGTTGCTGTAACATACGCACCTTTGGCGAAGATGTGAACGTCTCGGTCTTTGTAATCCGCTCCGTCAAATGCTTTTGAGTATCTTGTGATTTCTATATTTTCCATTTTGATCTCCTTTTGATCTTGGTGGTTTAGTTTGCCGGATTGTTCCGGTCGTGAGTTGTGAGGTCTCGCTCCTCGTGGCGGTCTCGCTCCGCTCAACCCTGTCGCCTTAAGCGATGTTTGAGTCAAAGATTGGACCAGTGATTTCTTTCCAACCAAAGGCTTCGCAAGCATAAGCGGTTCCGTCTACGACTACGACATCGCCGACGCTTAGTGAGCGACCGTTGTATCCTTCAGGCTTGCTTCCTTCAATGTCGTTTCCAAATGCTTGAAAGATTTGGTCACATGCTTGAGTGGCTGAGTCTGCTTGGACTTCGTAGGTTCCAGCATCAATGAAAAGATCGTTGATCCAAGTTGCTGGAGCAAGTTCTTCAAATCCTCGTACTGTCATTGCAGGCGCTGAACCTTTTTCCATTAGGTCATTGATTTCATCTCGTGAGAGTTCTGAGTAGCGAAGGACTTCACCGTTGTTGAGGATTCCTTCTTCGCATCGTGTGAACATGCTGTCGTTGATTAGTACTTTTGCTTCCATTGTGATCTCCTTGTTGATCGTTGTTTCCATGACTCCAAGATAGGTCCATATACCTATATTTGCAACTCATTCTGCGCCAGTTGACGATATTTCTTTCCCGAATCCCCAAATAAGCCCTAGAATCCAACGGTTTTGACCTCAAAGAAATTTCTCAAAAATCTTCAAAAACAGCCCCAAAAAAACACAAAACATTGAAATTGATGAAACTGGAGGAGCCGGTCGGCGGAGATTTTGGAAACAACGTCCGACCGGCTCCAATCCCCAAAGCAGGGAGAAACCACATAATTTTGTACCACCAAGACTAGGAGGTCATACCTCTTTGGGGATCTGCTCAACTCATCATACATTGTTCTCAGACCCTTCTGTGGCGATCCGAGAAATTTGATATTCTATTGATAGGAGTGTCCTACAGTGACCGACCAAGAGGAGGTCGCTGAGGTGAGCGACACAAATGATGAACTCATAAATGCGATCGCTGATTTGCGATCAACGATTGATTCCAAAATGGATTCAGCGACCAGCGCTGTGGAATCCACACTGGACCGGATTGATGAAGCCAAGTCTCTCATTGATCGGATCAAAGACAACATCGCTTATATTCTCGGACTACCGGCGACCATCGGCGGAGCGTTCGGTTTCCTCTGGGACTCTGGCAACGATCAGGCTCAACTGGAGTATCAAGTCACGCAGTTGGAGTCGGCGGTGGCGGAACTCAAATCAGAGAATGATCTTCTCGGCGGTGGAGGGAAGAACTTCTCTCTGGATCTGGCAGGAGCGCCAGCAGGATCTCTCATTCCGATTCTTGTCGGCGCTGGATTGATTCTGATACTTGCCGGTCTGTTTATCTATCAAGCAAAACGAAAGAGGCGATGAAGAAACTTTTTGGATTCCTTGGATCACTGGCGCTGATCGCTGGAGCGTGTTCCGGCGGTGGAGGCGAACAAGAGACAGTCGCCCCTGTCGTCATTGATGACAGCCAGCAAACCATCAGCGTGTCTCTGGATTACGAACCAGCAGAAGATGGATTCTCGTTTGAGAACTTTGGTGGCGGTGAAGCACCGGCATCGCTGACCGTGAACATGGTCCGGCGCTTGTACGGCGATCATCAAGTCTGCTCCGAAGTCGTTGACAATCAATGCACGCCTTATCCGGTTGTGCTTCAACTCATTCAGCAGGCGAACCGGTCCATGGCGAACGGTCTCTGTGAAGGTTTCGCTGTGCTGGCGCTCAGGCTCGCTAACGATCAGAACGCCATCAGCGAATATCAGAATGTGGCTAATGTTGCTTCCATGGTTAAGGAGGATCCACGGTTGCTCTCAGAGTTGGCGTACTGGTACACGACACAGTTCGCTTTTGAGGTCGCTGAGGAAGCGGAGAAGTTCTTGTCACTGACTCCGGCGCAGATCGCTCAGACGCTCTCAGAGGACTTCTCAGGCGATTCTGAGGGTTCTTCGCTGGGATACACGCTCGGATTGTATTCAGAGGCAGGAGGACACGCTGTGACACCGTACAGGGTGGAACAGATCGGAGATCAGTGGCGGATCTTCATATATGACTCAAATCACCCGAATCAGGAGCGTTGGATCAACATTGACGGCGATCGCTGGTCCTACGATCTCGCCAGCCTCAACCCGAACGACACGAGCGGAGGTTGGTCCGGATCAACCGGAACGTTGGAACTGACACCGATGAGCGCCAGACGTGGACCGTTCACATGTCCATTCTGTCCCAACGACGCACAAACCAAATCTGGGACGCTCCTGACGGTTGCGACTACCGGAGACACACAAATCGGTTTGCAGATCGTAGACGGCAAAAACAATCGCCTCGGCTGGTTTGATGGAGAGTTCATCAACGAGATCCCGAACGCCTCATACCGGTATTTGATAAGCCGAGGAACCGCTGATCCTGTTCTGGTATATTTACCGCCAGAGGTTGAAACCTATTCGGCGGACGTAACGCAAAGCACGAGCCAGAATCCGGCGGACGTTGTGGAGGAGCCAGAAACCGCTGAGGCTGAGACACAGTTCTCTTTGCTGGTTCTGGACGAAGAACGATCCGTTCAGATTGAAGCACCGGTCACGGCGTTGGAAGAACCGGAAGAATCTTGTGAGGATTGCGAACCGGTGGAGGAGCAATCTTTGATTGAGTGGGACGATGACGGCGAAGTGGAGATTGAAGGTCTGGAAGGCGGAACTCTGGAGATCGCTGTGGAAGATGTGGCGGTGGAGATCCCGACTGACGCTGACCAAGACATTGAGTTTGATCTGGAGGAGCAGGATCCAGAAGAAGGACAAGAAGCAGACAAGTTGATTGAGATTGACATTGTTGACGCTGACTCTGGGGAGATCCTAGTTGAGACCGAGTTTGAAACTGAACTGGAAGAAGATCAAGCGCCGATTGAATACGAAATCACATACGACGCTGACACCGGTGAACTCACCACGGAGGAAGATCAGATTGAAGCGTGGGTGGCTTCCGATGCCGACTACTTCCAAGCGGTAGCGACTGGAACAGTGGAAGAAGTTCTGGGCGACACTTGGATTGAGCAGATTGAGGAAGATCAGATTTTCTTGATCGCCAAAGACGACGATGACGATGACTTTGTGTGGGACGACTTTGATGACGACTACTGGGACGACGACCACTGGGATCCAGATGACTATGACGCTGACTTCTACATTGAGGAAGCGAAAGAATGGGACGACTTTGAAGGAGTTGATGACGGCGACCCTTTTGGGGATCCGGAGCCGGTCCTGATAGGGACGGAATTGATTTCGGAGGAGATTCTGCTAAGGAGTTACACGACGAACTCCCCAGTGATCTCCTCTGCGAATACGACAAGGACGGAGGAATACACCGATGCTGGGGGAACGCTGACGGAGACGTGGGTGGATACCCTGTGGACGGAGACGACGACGGAGATCAAATGGGAGGAGATCCAGATACGGAAGGGAAAGACCAAGACTTTCCTGACTGGGACGGAGACTTCAACAGAGACGATCTGGGAGGACTTGACGGAGACAGTTCAGAAACCGATTCAGGAGACGCAGACGGAGACTTCATGGACGACCGAGGAACTGGTGGCGACAGTGAGGGACTGCCTGTGGAGGGAGGACAACCCACCGGAGATGATGACGATTTCATGGACGACGACTCAGATTCCGAAACCGAGTGGCTGTGCGACTCCGATGGATCCTGTTGTGACGACAGAGCAGACGGATCAGAGTTCTGTGAGTTCTTCGGTTACGACTCAGGCTTTGGATTCTAGTGACGGCTACTGGTACGAAACCACGGTGACAGAGACGACCGTGACAACAACATATGTGGACACTACGACCACGGAATGGACTGACGGCTTCATTGATATCGTGATCGGTGATCCGTACACGGTGGACACAGTTTCGTCAGTGACAGCGGTCCAAACCATTGACTGCGGATTGACCGCAGGCTGGTCCGGCGTTGGGGATTCTTGTGTGGCGGACATTGACACATTTGGACAACCGGATACGCTTGTATTTACCATTCAGCAAACCACGACACTGGAGATCGTGGCACGAACAGATCTAACTTGCGGAGCGTGGGACGATCCAAGCGACTACGGCGACCCATTCATCAAACTGTACGATGACTCAACCGGAACTCTGCTCCAGCAAGATGACGACGGAGGTTGCACTTGCGGAACTTACGAAGAATGCGGAGAATCTGGAAACTGTTGGGACTCGGCGATCACACGCCAACTGGAGGCTGGAACATATCGCCTAGAGTTGGGCATCTACAATCAAGACACGAACGGACACTACAATATGACAATCACGGAGGTGACACAACCATGAGCAAAGGAAAACTATTCCACTACAAAGCAACCGTTGAAAGAATCATTGATGGAGACACCATTGATGTTGTTCTGGATCTCGGTTTTGATATCCATATGAAAGCAAGGATCCGATTCGCTGGCATCAATGCGCCAGAGTCACGCACCAGAGATCCCATTGAGAAAGAGGCTGGACTTCTATCCAAACGATATGTGGAGGAGTGGTGCAAAGAAGGAGACGGCGTTGTGATCGTACAGACACAACTTGACGGCAAAGGAAAGTTCGGGAGAGTCCTTGGAAGGATCCTGAACGATGACGGTCAATGCCTCAACGATGAGATGATCTCACTCGGTCACGCTGTTCCATATGAAGGCGGATCTCGCTGACAACATACAAGAACGCCGGTCGCAAAGAGCCTGACTGACTCGCCGTCTGAGTTTGCTATGACCCGAATATAGACGACTCACCAATATCAGGCTTCGGTCTTTGCGCTCTACGACCGACGCTCTCAGATCATTCTACTGTTCCTCGGTGGAAAAGTAGGGATCGTTCTGCCAGTCATACAGTTCCGGCGTTGTGTCCTCTGGAGGGAACAACAACCGAACGTTCGTTGGCTTTGGCTGGCTCCGGTTTGCTTCATACTCAAGGTACTTGTCAGAGAGCGAGTTACAGAACCAGCCCAGAGCAATGAATCCGACTGGCAGGATCAAGAACTCGTACAACGGATTCGCCACGTTCATGATTGCTAGTATCATTTCTTGCTCCTCTCCACATGTAGCCTATCCATCTGCAAGTGTACTTCAGCGATGATATCTTCCTCTCGCTGAACCCAGAGATCCCAGTCTGGTTCTCCTGATCCGAAGTAGTTGTCCTCAATGTATTTGAGAACCATCGCTGTCCATGAGTCCTCAGCGTATGTTCGGAATCTCATGTCCAGATTCACGAGAGCGTTCTGGACTGCTTTGTCTCGGATCACGAGCGCTTCTGGATCTTGTCTCTGCTGTGGCGTTAGTTTCTCCGCCTCGTACCACCGAGCATAGATTCCGAGCCTAGGGATCGGATCATATGCTGATGGCTTTGTGATTTTTATTGGTTGCATTATTTTCTCCTTAGATGTTGCAAAGTTCATTGACGGTCATGTTTGCCATCGCTTTAATCATTCCGTCACGATAGATGGTGACTTGAATCCCTGTTTGGCTCACTGAAATTTCCATTGGATCAACTGAAGGACAGAATCCTTCGCCGTCCAAGTTGGTTGATAGAGCATCTTCAAAGTTGCGACGATACTCGCCACGGAAAATGTTTGCGTTGCCGACGAAGTACTGGTGAGTGAGTCCTGATTGACCGGTATAATTATGTGCAATTTGACTTCCTCGCCCTTTGACGGTTGGACCGCTTAGTGACATGGTGTGATCGCTGTTTGCAACATGGAAGGTCAAGTTGCTGAATATCGTCTCCCAGCAGAAGTACATTCTCCCTATTGGGCTTTTTACTTCCACGCCTTCTTCGTCAGACTCAAGCGTGACCTTGATTGTTGTTTCTATGTTTGTTTGTGTTTCCATTTTGATCTCCTTTTGATCTTGGTGGTTTAGTGATTCGGAGATTGTTCTCCGAGTCGTGAACTGCCCAGTCTCGCTCTGGGAGCCGGTCTTGAACCGGTCAGTCCTTTATGGCTATTGAATCAGCAAGCCAGTTCGCCTAGGGCTTCAAAGAGGCGGTGAGCGTCATCACATGTCATCTTCAGATTAGTGACTGAGCCATCTTCCATT
>MDSW01004609.1_pt1 | contig 10382 bp, 8 predicted proteins | sample 811171 | NCBI WGS metagenome assembly MDSW01 (sample SAMN05326641, study PRJNA326480) | marine metagenome | isolation source: seawater | place: Atlantic Ocean: North West | collected 2012 | reverse complement strand
CAAATGGTTTCACAATCTCCAGGAACAAAAAACTCTACAAAAGTGAACGGCTCTTGACTTATATTTTCGAACGAGTGGATTTCATTTTCAAAGTTGTAAACTAGATCTCCAGCTTTTAGAGTTAAATGTTTACCATCCAAAGTTGCAAGACACTCTCCCGAGAGAATATATTGAAAATGTTCCGCACCAACATGATAGTGAAGCGGCGCCTTGGTTCTTGGTGGATAAATAATTATTTCCCCCTTTATCGCATATGTTCCGAGCAAATTCTTTGTTGCAATGTAGACCCTTTGCCTTGCGTCATGTTCAGATTGCAATACAGGCTCATCATGCCAATCAATTAATCTAATTCCTCTGGCAGGCTCATTGCCAAGTTGTTCATATCTTTTAAAGTCTTTAACAACAGTCTTCAGTATGACGGTATCCTCATTAGCTGTGAAGACGGTCTTAAAGTTGTGGGAGACAAACAGAAAATGAGTTTTACAAACATAGTGGTTTTCACAATAACCTTCCCCTGACAATATTTGTATACAACTAATCTCACTATTAGAGTTTTCTATACTAACTTTGGAGCCTTTGCGAATGTACTCTGTGCATACATTTAGCCGTGAATTGCCTGTTTCTTCTTCCTTCAACAATATCACGTGCGCGAAGTTAACGTCCTTATTTGCGGCGGGGTTTCCCCCTTTTATTATTAAAGCCATCAGGATATCCCTATAAATTAATCGCCTATTGATTTTCCAACCATTTGATTATCTCTGTATGATCAGAATCCTTTGATAAAAACTTCCCAGCAAGCTCCCAAAAACCAATATTAGCAACACCCAAAGAAAAGTTTGTTTTTGCTTCTTTGGCTAAAGTAAGTGCTGAGCATAAATCCTTATTCATGAGTGATAAGCTAAATCCAGAGTCAAAGGTCCCAGATAACATAAATTGCCTCAACTTGTTTTCTGTACTGTTATTTCGACCAGTAGAAGAGTTTATGACCTCGACAAACACCTCAGGGTCAATCCCAAATTTCTTGGCAACCAACAAACACTCTGATGTTATAAGCAACCCGGTTGCCGAACATAGATTATTAAGACATTTAAGAGCCTGACCGGAACCAACACTGCCAACATGAGAAATTTTTTCTCCGAAAATTTGGAGAAATGGTTTTGCTCTTTCAAAACTACTCTCAAGCCCTCCAACCATAATCGTCAAGGTTCCATTTTTTGCTCCTTTAATCCCTCCTGAGACAGGTGCGTCCACAAATTGAATTTTGTACTTGCGAATTTCCTTTTCCAGTTGCACTACACCCAAAGGATCACTAGAGCTTAGATCCACGCACAAGGAATCTCGCTTGAGATAAAAAATTGCACCGTCTCCATTATGACCTATCAAAACTGATCGCAACATTTTGAGATTTGGTAAGCAGGTAAACAATATATCTACGTTCCTGGCAACCTCTGCAACATCGTTACAAAACCTTATGCTTTTACACTTTTCTGTGCGGAGTTTGGTTTTCCCATCACAATCGTATACGAACAATGAGTTTTTACCGTTATCGAGTCTTAAGGCTATCGGTGCTCCCATTTTCCCCAGCCCAATAAATCCTACTTTATTCATGTATTATCCTATTAAAAAATCTATAATATTCTCATCTTGAGCCACTCGCCAATCAGCAATCCAAGAATTAAAATACAAAAAAACGGGACCATCAAGGGTAAGTTTATGAAGAGGCTCGCTACCACAGGGCCAGGACAGAAGCCTGACAAACCCCACCCAATTCCAAAAATAGCACTACCAACTATTAACGGCTTATCTATTTTATTTCGCGAAGGCAGGTTAAATTGTTTTTCGAAAACTGGTTTTCGTCGCTTAACACATAACTGAAACCCAATAGCATTAACTAGGACACCTCCAATCATTACAAAAGCTAATGAAGGGTCCCACGAGCCAAAAAGATCTAAAAATCCTATTATTTTTTTTGGGTTTAACATTCCAGCTAGTGCGAGACCAGTTCCAAAAAGAAAACCTGGTATAAAAACAGTAAGTATTCGAAAACTAAATGATTCCATATCAAACGTGCCAATGCTGGAAGAAATAAACGGTGACAACAGCGGTAGAAATAAATATTGCTACAGCTGTCAGAGATCTGAGAGAAAATCTGGCTAGTCCACATATACCATGTCCAGATGTACACCCAGAACCAATTGCTGTTCCAAGTCCGATAAGAAATGCACCAAACATCGTAGTGATTAAATTACCCACGTGCACTACTTCAATGCTTTTTCCATTTACATATGTAAAAAAAACCGGTCCAGTTGTACTACCGAGCAAGAATACGATTCGCCAGTGATTTTGGTCATCGTGAACCGTAAGTTCAGAGAGAATACCACTTACTCCCATTATCCTCCCATGTAATAAAAGCAAGAGAAATGCGGCCAACCCTATTATACTTCCTCCTAAAAAAGACGATATGGGCGTAAATGATGACCAATCTATCATGTATCTAAATCCTATCGACCTTCCAGATTAAAACACTTATTTGGTAGCTTTTGTAAAAAGTTAAAACCTAAACTCATTTCTAATTTTATATTAAATTATTTGAATTGACAAAACTTAACACCTAAAGTTATCGAAAATCATTAATTTCTGGACGATTTAACTATGAGAAAAAATAAGGAGAGCCCTTTAACTAACCGCCTGAGCGTTGATATCGGCGGTACTTTCACGGATCTAGTGCTAGAAACCAGCGAGGCTATGTATTCAAGAAAAGTCCTGACCACCTCAAACTCCCCAGAGGAGGCTATTTTTTTAGGCATGCGTGAAGTGTGTGATGACGCCAAAATTCAAATTCAAAATATATCGGAAATAACCCATGGAACGACCCTGGCAACAAACGCTTTGATTGAGAGAAACGGCGCACGGACCGCTTTGATAACGACACACGGATTTCGTGACGTAATCGAAATGAGAACTGAGTCCAGATTTGAGCAATACGACCTTAATTTAGTTATACCCCACCCATTAATATCCAGACAACACAGATACACCGTTTTAGAGAGAGTAACTGCTGATGGAAAAATCGTTATTGATTTAGAAAAAAAGCAGGCAGTAGCACTAGCAAAAAAGCTGAAGCAAGCAAAATATGAAAGTATCGCTATTGGGCTTATACATTCATATGCAAACAACAAACATGAAAAAATTCTTCGTGATATATTTAAAACTGAAATTCCGAATATCCCAATATCCCTTTCTAGTGAAGTGTCCCCCCAAATGCGGGAATATGAGCGATTTAACACCGTCACCGCGAACGCTTACATAAAACCGATGATAAAAAATTATCTTATAAAACTGAAAAAACGCTTGCGGTCAAATAACGTATTGTGCCCAATTTTTCTAATTCACTCAGGGGGCGGCATAATTTCACTAAAAAAAGCTGCTGAATTCCCTGTCAGACTTGTTGAATCCGGACCAGCAGGCGGTGCAGTATTTGCGTCAGTGATCGCACAAAAGTATAATCTTAATAATGTGCTGTCATTCGACATGGGAGGCACAACAGCAAAAATTTGTTTGATTAAGAATCAATCCCCAAAGACAAATCGCGTATTTGAAGTTGCACGCTCCTATCGATTTAAAAAAGGCTCTGGAATGCCCGTTTCCATACCTGTCATAGAGATGGTCGAAATTGGCGCTGGCGGAGGGTCAATAGCTAATTTAGACGATATGAAGCAGATTCGGGTTGGCCCAAGATCAGCTGGTGCCAGCCCAGGACCTGCATGTTATGCCAAAGGTGGTATCGAGCCTTCTGTAACCGATGCCGATTTGATTTTGAAAAAACTCGACTCTAATAACTTTGCTGGCGGCTCTATACAGCTTAACTTACAGGCAGCAGAGGAAGCGGTAGAAAAAAATATAGGCCAGCCCTTGAGACTTAGCACCTTAAAAGCAGCATTCGGGATTTCCGAAGTCGTGGATGAAAATATGGCAAACGCCGCAAGAGTTCATGCTGTCGAGAATGGTGAGGATTTGTCTCAGTACGTTATGATCGCTTTTGGAGGGGCAGCTCCATTACACGCAGCTAGGCTTTGCGATAAGCTTGGCATAAAAAAGTTTTTCGTACCCTCAAATGCTGGAGTTGGATCTGCTCTAGGTTTTTTACATGCGCCCTTTAGTTTTGAAGCGAGTCGCACAAATTATATGAATTTACGAAACTTTAATTCTTCTCGAGTTAGGACGATTTTCCAAAAGTTAGAATCAAAAGCGTTTAGTTTTGTGAAAACGTGTAAACGCCCAGGACAAATTAAGTCAGTTTTTAAAGCATATATGAGGTATCGGGGACAGGGTTGGGAGATTCCAGTAGAGCTTTCCTCCACAGTTATTCAAGATCTCTCAGCAAATCAAATCAAGCAAATTTTTGAAAAAGAATATGGCAAGCTTTTTGGACGTTCAGTAGATGGAATCGATATTGAAATCACCAGCTGGTCTGTCAACGCTTTTATACCGCAAAAGCCTGTATCGTCAGCCCGAGTCCAAAATTCTAAAAAAGTTTATAGCGTTACGGCACATAAGAAATTCTTTGACCAAACGCTTGGCAAATCGGTAAATGCAAAAATTGTTGAGCGGTCAAAACTTGCACCGGGGGAGTCAATCTCGGGACCTGCTATAATCATGGAAAAGGACACGAGCGTTCTTCTTTCATCCAATTTTAAAGCTGTATTACAAAATGACGGGTGCATTAGTGTAAATAAATTTAATATTAAGGGAGATTTGTAATGGACCGCCCTAACAAGACCGTCGCTTATCAAATAATGTGGAACAGGCTGATTTCTGTGGTGGAAGAGCAGGCTCAAGCTCTCGTGAGAACTGCTTTCTCTACATCCGTAAGAGAAGCCGGAGATTTATCGGCTGGAGTATACAATGTTCAAGGAAAAATGTTGGCTCAGGCTGTGACTGGCACTCCTGGGCATGTGAATGCCATGGCCGAATCCGTGAGTCATTTTATCGATAATATTGGTTATGATCAAATGTTTGAAAATGATGTGTATATTACGAATGACCCCTGGATGGGCACAGGACACCTTCATGACATAACTGTAGTTACGCCAGTTTTTTTCAAAAAAAGGTTAGTGTCATTCTTTGCCTGTACTGCGCATATCGTCGATATTGGTGGTAGAGGTTTTGGTGCTGATGCGCAGTCTATTCACGAAGAGGGCCTCTACATTCCGATAATGAAATTGACTAACAAAGGTCGAATAAACAACTCTCTCATTTCAATAGTAAAGGCTAACGTTAGGGAACCAGATCAGGTTGTTGGTGATATTTATGCACTAGCAACTTGTAACGAAGTAGGAAAGAGACGCTTATTGGATATGATGTCAGAATTTAACTTAAGTGATCTAAATAGAGTATCAAAATTTATCTTTGACACTTCCAGAAAAGCTACCAAAGAAAGAATTTCATCTCTTCCAAAGAAAAGCGCCATGGGCTCACTGACGATTGATGGTTACAGCAAACCAATTACAATAAAAGTAAAATTGACGATTCACAAAACAAACATCGTATGTGATTTTTCCGGCACTTCAGAGGTTGATGCTAACGGTATCAATGTTCCAATTGTTTATACCAAAGCCTATACTTGCTATGCTCTTAAATGCGCGATCGCACCAGAAATTCCCAACAATACGGCTTCGTTGGAGCCATTCAAAATAATTGCTCAGAAAAATAGCATCGTGAACGCTATATACCCATCTCCCGTAGCACTTCGTCACATAATAGGTCATTTTATTCCTGATACAGTATACAATGCTCTGGACAAAATATTACCAAATCTTGTACCAGCTGAAGGGGCCGCAACATTATGCAACTTTCAAGTTTCACTCCGGCCAGTAGCCAAGTTCCCTTCGGCTAAACACCAAAAAAGAGCTGAGATTTTAACTTTCAACTCCGGTGGATCGGGCGCACGACCAACCGTAGATGGAATGAATGCCACGGCGTTTCCATCAGGAGTAATGACTATGCCAATAGAGGCAACCGAGCAAACTGGTCCGATTATCATATGGAGAAAAGAGTTGAGACAAGACAGTGGTGGAGCTGGTAAGTTTCGCGGCGGCTTGGGCCAATTTATGGAGGTTGGGGCTCAAGAGGGCTATGAATATGATTTTCAGGCTATGTTTGATCGAGTAAAACATCCCGCACTAGGCAGAAATGGCGCTCATAACGGTTCACCTACCGATGTAAGAAGGGATGATGGGGTACAACTCAACGGCAAAGGGAAACAATTTATACCAGAAGGTAAGCGTGTATTATTGTCTTTTCCTGGAGGAGGAGGCTATGGTCACCCTTCTGATAGGAAAAAATCCTACGTAAAAAGAGACTTTGCACTTGGTTATATTTCAAAAAAAGTAGCGCGAACGGTCTATGGCCTTTCCACAAAAGAAATAAAAGAAATTCTTGTTGCCCTCAGCAAAGGTAAGTTTGATGATTAACCTTGTTCAAGACTCCTCAACTTTGTCGTATGATGTAGTGTTGATTGGGGGAGCGATGTATGGCTCTTCAATAGCGTGGTTTCTCAGCGATAATAGTGATTTTGAAGGCAGCGTTTTGGTCATCGAGAAAGACCTGTCTTATGAATTTTGCTCTACTTCCCACACTAATAGTTGTATCAGACAACAGTTCTCTCAAAAGCTTAATATCGCACTTTCACAATTTGGGGCCGATTTCATAACCAATTTTAGAGATTACGTTAAAGATTCTGATGCACCCGAGATCAAACTTCAAAGTTTTGGTTACATGTATTTGGCTAACAATGAGAAGTTCGCCAAATATTTGCGGTCCAGTCAAACTATTCAAAAAGAGTCTGGCGCGCAAACAAAATTTCTAGACCCAGCCGAAATACAGAAATTGTACCCATTTTACAATACCCGTGACATCGTTGGGGCAAATCACAATATTTTTAATGAAGGTTATTTTGACGGTAATACAATTTTTGATTACTGGCGAAAAAAAGCAAAAATTAACGGTGTCACATATTTACAAGACGAAGTCGTTAATATGAAATTAAACAAAAACAAAACCCGTATAGAAATGATTGCCCTGAAGTCGGGTCTGCAGGTTTCTGCAGGAATAGTTGTCAACTCATCGGGGCCCCACGCCGCATTAACCGCTGGAATGGCTGGGATCAAAATACCGGTAGAACCTCGAAAACGTTATTCTTTTATATTTCAAGCTCAAAACCCAATTGAAACAAGTCTTCCTTTAACGATAGACCCATCCGGTGTTCATTTCCGGTCGGATGGCAAAAACTATCTCGCTGGATGTCCACCCAACGATGACCGTGCAGTAGGTCATGGCGATTTTCAGATGGATTATAGTATTTGGGAGAACAAAATTTGGCCCGCCATAGCAAACCGAATACCACAATTCGACGCATTAAAAGTTTTAAGAGGCTGGGCGGGACATTACGCTTACAATACTTTAGATCAAAATGCTATTCTTGGCTATCACTCTGTTGTTAAGAACTTTGTTTTTGTGAATGGTTTTTCAGGACACGGTTTGCAACATTCCCCAGGAATTGGTAGAGGACTTTCTGAATTGATCACTTATAACGAGTACAGGTCTTTAGATTTATCACCCCTTGGTTTCTCCAGAATAGAGAAGAACGAACCATTTGCTGAAACGGCTATTATTTAACCATAAAAATACTTTAATATAGCTAACAGGATTTTCATGGTCAAAAATCCTACAGGGTTAAGGTCATAAAGAAATAAAAAGGTATCGTTTTTTAAATTTTAACTTAATATAGGGCATTAAAATAACAGGGTATAAAATATGAGCGAAGATTCAAAAAGAGATCCATCATTCGTGTCCAGTGACATAAAAATTGAAGGTAATATAGTATCAACGGGAACCATACTGATAAGTGGTCAGGTTATTGGAAACGTGAAAGCAAAAAACTTAACCTTGGAGAATTCAGGCAAAATTACGGGTAATATTAGCGCGGACTACACGGAATTAATGGGTAATCAAAAAGGTAATGTATCATCTGGCAAACTCTCAGTATTTGACGGAGCAAAGCTGCGAGGTAATATTAAGTGTGACGATTTGATAGTTGAGCATGGAGCTGATATTGCTGGAAAGATTTTTACATCGAATAATTAATTGCATAGACCGAGTGTAAAAATTTTTAGGATATGTAATAATTAAAATCTGAAAATGCCGTCAACCAGTCGTTACAACGCCTCCATCTACTGCTAACAACTGACCCGTTATAGCCTTGCTCGCGTTAGAGGACAGAAACAAAACGCTAGAAACTATGTCGTCTGCAACTAGAAGCTCTTTCAAGCATTGCCTTTTTAGATGCTCTTCCAAAGCCTTCGGAGTAACCCACATCATCTGCTGCTTTTCTGTCATCACCCAGCCAGGAGCAATAGTGTTAACCCTAATTTTTTTATGACCGAACTCTCTAGCAATGCCTCTAGTCAACCCGTTTATTGCTGAATTTGCAGCCACATAGCTCGGGTATCCAGAATTTCCCATCATATAAGATATGGAACTCATATTGATGATACTGCCCCCACCCAATTTTATCATTCCATCGAGCACGAACTGGATGGAAAAAAAGTACGGCTTGAGATTTATCGATTGAGACTTATCCCAATTTTCTTCTGTCAAATCCAAGGTTGAATGTCGAACGTCATCTGCCGCGTTATTTATAAGTACGGCAATATCGCCCTGTTGCTCCGAGGCTTCATCAATTGAACGCTTTAACGCCTTTGTGTCTGATATATCACACTTTAAATGATTAGGCCTGATCCCATAATTTTGTTCAATTAGATCACAAAACTCACTAGCTTCAGATCGTTGAACGAATGTGACTCTTGATCGTTGTGAAATAAAGCCTTCCGTAATGGCTGCACCTATACCCGAGCCTCCACCAGTGATAAAAACTGATTTATCTTGAAGGTCCTTAAATTGTGCTATTTTGCTGCTCATTTATTTTACCGTTAAAATACCAAGTGTAATCTACTTTAAGTCCCATTTAAGGACTCTCTAAAAACCTCAGCTGGTTTTAGTGATACAAAATTGACTGACTGCTGTCTATTTGAATAATTAAACCAAAATCTCTCCTCTTGAGTATCGCGGATTCTAACCCCCGATGGCATTTCCACTATTTCTAAGCCTACCATCTCAAGTCCCATTTTAATAACTCGTGTTAATGCAATTTCATCCATCAAGCCACAAATATAAGTAAAGTTTCCATCTTTCATTAAAGCTGGTTCACCGGACTCAGTTTTTTCTACAACGTGGGCGTCTCCCTCCAAAATTTCTCTGTAATTTATAAAGTTACCTCCTTTCTCAAGTGGAATAGGGCAATTGGAACGAAAACTTTCTGACGCTACTATTTTTGCAGAAAAGTTTGGTAAGTTTGGAGGTAATGGCAGCGTTAATTGCATATCATCAGTTCTGACTGCTGTTCGCGGCCCTAAAAATACCTCTCCATTAAAATTGGACAAAAGTATCTTCATATTATCCTTCATAAAAATAAGCCCAGGAGCAAATATAATACTATAGTTGGAAAAGTCCGTCTTCTCTGGCGATATAACATCGATGGACTGGCCCAGTTTTCTTAATGTTTTATAAGTATCAAAAACTGCGTCAAAATAGTTTAAACCTTCTCCGTGTGGTTGAATATCCCAACCCATACATGATTTGTAATCAAAAATTACAGCCACTTTAGACTTAGAAACCTGAGCAATTGGTTTTTCTTTCAGCTCTTTGGTTACTTTATTTATCTCTTTAACGCAGGGGGACTCACTACCATCAGGTAAAAGTATACCTGAGTGCATCTGCTCTTGTCCGTAGGGGTATTGCCGCCAACGGAAATACGCCACTGTCTGGGCTCCGTGAGCAAACGCCTCCAACGACCACAGCCTTACAATTCCCGGCAGTGGTATTGGATTGTGTGGAGCCCAATTCACTGGTCCAGGTTGCTGTTCCATTACCCAAAATCGTCCATGCCCTGTTTCTCGATAAAGGTCGTGATGGAAAGCTTGAAAATCTGGATCTCCCTGTCGTGAAAATTTCTTTTTTTTGTCTTCAGATGCTGTAACCCTGTCTTCTAAAAAACCTAAAGGATAACTATCCCAGCTGGAAAAATCTAAATCTTTTGCCAACTCAAAATGATCAAACTCAGTAGATCGTCCCATGAAGTTATGAGTTATTGGTGAATTGGAAAATTTCCTGATTATAGCCACTTGTCGCTTATTAAATTTTAAAACCTGCTCAGCAGAGAATTTTTTAAAAGCAAAATAGTGTGCAGGATTCGCATCAGTAGTAGTTTTATTAGGCAACTCTATTTCGGAGAAATCACTGTAATTCATTGACCAAAAAGTATT